>ERZ1034980.601-NODE-601-length-25390-cov-47.976594_pt1 | contig 25390 bp, 23 predicted proteins | sample MGYA00520622_ERZ1034980 | MGnify/ENA primary metagenome ERZ1034980 (study PRJEB33766, sample SAMN09781791) | gut metagenome | biome: gut microbiome | host: Homo sapiens | place: Madagascar | study: EMG produced TPA metagenomics assembly of the PRJNA485056 data...
TACGCACGGTGGTGTGAGAGGACGGCGGCTAGTCACCGCCTCCTACTCGATCTTCTTGTATTTCTCCAGCAGGTCGGGTAGAATCAGTGTATCTGACAAATAGGTGTCGATCACGGGCAGATTTCTTCTGTCCGGTTCTCAAAATTTAAAACTTCATAATGAACGCAAGGTATCACCATGCGCGCAGAAGCTGCGTCTTCGGCTGGATAAAACTGCAAAGAAAAAAGAGCGCCGCGGTATGCGACACTCTTTATCGTGTTGAACGGTATATGTGTTACTGCAGTGCACTGCGCTTCGTGCGCTGGATGGCAGTGGACATCGCCGGGATCGAAAGGATGATCAGGGTGATGACAGCCTCTGCACCGATGTAGATGAGATTATAGACCGCAGAGTAGGCTGCCGGATTCCAGCCCTCCCAGGCATACTCGCCGAAGAATACCCAGCCGCTCAGAAAGGCGAAGACGTATCTTCCGATGCAGGCAGCGATGTAGCCGAGGCGAAGACCGTTCTTATGGCTTGCGAAGAAGCCGGAAATACCAAATGCACCGAAGGCGAACACATAATCGAGGATCGCCTGTACCGGTGTCAGTACGTATGGGTCAATGATGAACTGCAGGATACCATAGGCTACACCCGCCGCGATGCCGATCGCCGGACCGAAAAAGAAGCCAGGCAGCATCGCGAAGAGCATCGAGCACAGGGTGATGGAGCCACCGGTCGGGAACTCAAACACCTTGATCATCGAGGTGACCGTCGCAAGTGCGATACATACCGCACAGTAAACCAGAACCTTAACGTTTTTTGACATAAAAAAACCTCCTTTGAATCGCACGGATCATCCGTGACTTGGCCAGGAGGGGCAGAATATAGACAGCAGAAAAATGCTGTCATGCTTCCCTACGCAGGTATTAACCTGATCAGGTGAGAAGGGTTGGTTCTATGAAGAATCCTCTCAGCATAAGCGCCCCTAGCAATCAAGGACCATTATAAAGCAGAGGAAAGTCATGTCAATAGCGGATATGCACGATCAAACGATGAAGATTTCGACAGCATTGCCCCGGACAGGGAAGGCACGAAGTGGTGAAGGAGTACGGGCAGGATATCTGCAACCATTGCCACGGACAGCGGGCTGGACGAACAGAAGCTGCGGGAGGGGGACAGCATGCCTCGGAAATGTGGAAAACAGAAAGGAACAGAGATGGGAAATTATCCGCTGACTGCGAAAGAGCAGCATAAACGAAAAGAAAAACTGGCGAAAATCCGCCAGACCGTGATGATTATCCTCATGGCGATCGCCGGACTTTATTACATGACCGTCGAGCGTGGTCAGGTAACGAATGCAGCAATCATGACGCACGTGGACGAATCAACAGTGAAAACAAATAGAAATCAGGATAAAGAAGTACAGGAAACGAAGTTCAAAATCGAGAGCTATTTACAGCCGGAGACGACAGACGATGAAACAAGTCAGACCATCCTACAGGAAATTGAAACGCCGATGGAAAGCCAGGTGGAATCGACAGAAAAAACTTTGCCTGATGCAAACCAGGTCACGCAGGTCATACCGAGCACTGCTGCGAACGTAACAGATGCTTCGATGATGGCAACACAGACGGAATCGATCGCTGATCCAACGGTGGTGCCGGTTGAAGACAAACGCGTGAACCTGAACACCGCCACCCTGGAAGAACTCGATGCACTCCCGGGTGTCGGCCCCTCCACCGCAAAAAACATCATCGCCTATCGCGAAACCCACGGGGGTTTTGCCGCTCCGGAAGAAATCATGAACGTGAAACGGATCGGCGAGAAGACATTTCAGAAACTGGAAGAATATATAAAAGTGTAATTCTTTTAATCAAATAACGATGATAGAACGCGTAACAGTTTAGGGACCGCCCTTGGCTCAGGTAGTGAGTTTGAGGCTCCTCATTCGCCCACCCCATGAGATCCGTGGCTTCTTGTATGTATTGGACCCGCCCCAGCTCATGAGGAGACCTCAAACTGCTGGCTTTCGGTCATACAAAGTGAATTGGCACGCCGTCATATCACAAGCGTATCAAGCGCTGCTTGCGACCATCGAGACCGGGAATTGCCAGCACTGTCATATCGCAAGCATCTAACAGCAGGCATGGTAGAGTCGAAAATGGATGATCGTGCCTACTATCACGATCGATTTTTTAGGCACGATGTCTTAAAAGCGGGGGCATCGTGCCTGCGGTTCACCTCTGGTAATGGCCATTTCCGTAGGCATGATGACATTTTAAAGCGCTTACCATGCCTGCAGTTGAAATTTCAGAGTTCCCTCGCTGTAGGCATGATGATATTTTAAAGCGCTTACCATGCCTGCAGTTGAAATTCAGAGCTCCTTCGCTGTAGGCATGATGATGGATTCTGAAGCTTACCATGCCTGCGATTGGCGGATGGACTGTTTTCCGAAAATGCTTTAACTAGCGAATTATCGTAATGCTGTTTTCGGATAGGCAGAAGTTTGAGGCCTCCTTATGAGCTGGGGCGGGTCCGATACATATAAGAAACCGTGGATTTCATGAGGGTGGGCGAATAAGGAGCGCCTCAAACTCCTAAAGAGAGGCAAGGTGGCTGAACTGGCACAAGAGTACAAAACGTAATACATAACGTATTATCTAACGTATTGCGTTAGAATTTGGCTTATACTATAATGAGGATAGAGATATGGATTTTGAATGGGATATTCAAAAGGAACAGAAAAATATAGCGAAGCATGGTTTGGACTTTTCAACAGCAATCCTAGTGTTTGGTGATGAAAACCGACTTGAATTTTACGATGTGGAGCATAGCGATACGGAGGACCGCTATATTACGATCGGAGCGATTGATGGTGTTGTTACGATCGTGTATGTCGCTTATACCGAGCGAAATCGGGCGATTCGCATCATCTCTGCGCGAGGTGCAACCCGGCGAGAGAAGGAGGTTTATTATGAAGGTATCTAATGTGGATGTTACCAGGAAGCCAACAAAAGAACAAATCGAAATGCTGAACAAAGTGGCGGATCGTCCCGTTACGTTTGATGAAGATGCAAGAGAATTGACAGAGGAGGAGCTGGCAAAATTCAAACGGGTATCAGCAGAGCGAAGAAATGAAAGACGAAAGCAGATTGTGACGCTGCGCGTTTCGCCGAACACACTTGCAAAAGCAAAGTCTCTGGGGGCGGGGTATAGTGGAGTGCTTTCGAGAATGCTTGATATGTGTCTGAATGATCCTGAACTTATTAAAAAGTGTCTGTGAAGGACTTCGTCTGTCTTCGTCTGGCGATGCATAAAATCTGTTTTTACATTGGTTTTATGCATGTTTTGTGGTATCATGTTCCCATAGTTTAGTCTAAATTCTCGGATTATGCCCGGGTGCAGTACATACGGAGGTTCTATATGGAACAGAATGAAGAGAGAGCAACACATGTTGTATATGAGAAGGATGAGCATGGTCAGATCGTCATCGCGGATGAGGTCGTGGCGATCATCGCAGGCATCGCAGCAACCGAGGTGAAGGGTGTCGATTCTATGTATGGCGGCTGGTCCGGTGAGATCATCTCCAGAATGGGCATCCGCGACCTCGCGAAGGGCGTAAGCATCAGCATCGAGGATGACCACGTTTCCGTGAAGCTGAGCCTGAACGTGAAGTACGGCTATTCCATCCCGGATGTTTCGAGAAACGTGCAGGATAAGGTCGCTTCGGCCATCGAATCCATGACCGGTCTCCGTGTGCTGGATGTCAACATCCGCATCGCCGGTGTGGTCAATGCTGAGAACGAGTGAGCATCCTGCCGCCGTTGAAAGACGATGACTGGACGGATGTGCCGACGGTAGACGATAGCAGCATGGCGATGATTTGTACGCACGCCATGTGCCGGTGCCACGGACGAAACATGAAACTGAAATAGAGTATAGGTAAGAAAGTCATGAATAAACGAGAAGAAAGAGATCATAAGTTTAAGCTCCTGTTCTGCACACAGTTCTATCCTGGTCAGGAGATTCCGGAGCAGCTCGCACGCTATTTCGAGTCCCCGGATTACGAGGATGGCGATGGCGTCGTGCACATCGAGAATCTGAGCGAGGAGGACCAGCAGCGTCTGGAGGCCGAGGTGGAGAAGATCACCGCGAAGCTCCCGGAGCTGGATGCGCGTATCGATTCTGCAGCCGAGGGCTGGAAGACCGATCGTATGACGAAGACCGACCTCACGGCAATCCGTCTCGCACTTTATGAGATCGAGTATGATGAGACGATCCCGGATAAGGTAGCCATCAACGAGGCGGTTGAACTCGCGAAGAAGTACGGCGGCGATGAGTCCGGATCCTTTGTAAACGGCGTCCTCGCACGTCTCGTGAACAGCGACCGCGTATCGACGAGAACCGCGAAGGCACCTCGTAAGCAGCAGGGTGAGCTCACGGAGAAGAAGACCGGCGGTAAGGGTGTTCAGATCATCGTCAACCGTAACAAATAATAAGGATGAAGGATTCCTATGAATAAAGACAGTCGTGCATATACCGTGTCTCAGGTGAACCGATATATCACAAACATGTTTTCATCGGATTTCGCACTGAAAAATATCTCGATCCAGGGTGAGATTTCAAATCTGAAATACCACCCGACCGGGCATATTTACTTTACACTGAAAGACGCAGCTTCGCAGATTTCCGGTATCATGTTTGCCGGTGACCGTGCGGGGCTTCCGTTTAAATTGGAGAATGGCATGCGCGTGCTCTGCACGGGTAGTGTCGGCGTCTATGAGCGTGGCGGCAGCTATCAGATCTACGCGAAGCGCTTCATGGCGGATGGCATCGGAGATCTCTATGTCCGTTTCGAGCAGCTGAAAAAGGAGCTCGAGGAGATGGGCCTGTTCGATCCGATGTATAAGAAGCCCATCCCGAAGTATGCACAGCGCATCGGTGTCGTGACCGCAAAAACCGGTGCGGCCGTCCGCGATATCGTCCAGATCTCGAAGCGACGGAATCCCTATGTGGACATCGTCCTCTACCCGGCACTGGTGCAGGGCGAGGGTGCGGTTCAGTCCATCGTGCACGGCATCCGGACACTGGATCAGCTGGGCCTCGACGTGCTGATCGTCGGACGTGGCGGCGGATCCATCGAGGATCTGTGGGCGTTTAACGAAGAACCTGTGGCACGGGCGATCTTCGAAGCGGATACCCCGATCATCAGCGCGGTCGGTCATGAAACGGATACGACCATCGCGGATTATGTCGCGGATCTCCGCGCGCCGACCCCGAGTGCGGGCGCGGAGCTGGCGGTCTTCGATTATCAGAAGCTGATGGAGGAGCTGGGAAGCTACCGTGCGACCCTCGACAGTGTGATGAACGAACGCATCCAGGATGAGCGTCAGCGGCTCGCGATGCAGAAGCTTCGACTCAATCAGCTGAGCCCGGCGAGCATCCTGAAGGAGTACCAGAAGCGTAGCCTTCAGTATGAGACGCAGCTCCGTGATGCGATGCGGGAGAAACTGCAGGATGCGAAGGAACGTGCGCGCAGCTTCGACGAATTACGCACAGAGATGCAGGCACATATCCAGCAGGCGAAGGACCGCATACAGAACTACAGCGGCCTCCGGGAGCGGATGCTTCAGCGATTGCATGCTGCGAAGGAGCAGCTCCATCGCTACGATGGGATGCCAATGCGGATGGCGCAGACACTGGACCGCGCCCGCCATGGCCTCGCGCTCCGAACCGAAAAGCTCGAGGCCGTGAGTCCGCTTCGAAAGCTGAGCAGTGGCTACGGCTATGTGCAGGATGCCGAGGGGCATCGCGTGGACTCGGTCGGGAAGCTCGCGGTCGGTGATCTGATCACGACGCAGCTTCAGGACGGAAGCTTCCGGAGCCGGGTCGAGCAGATCACCACGACGATGTGAATTCGGAAACATTGGCTTCCGACACAGACCGATAAACAGGTGGAGCATCCTCTGGATGAACATCCGCTTTATAGAACAGATACACCGGGGGCCACGTACATGGTCCCGCTTCAGACGGACAGAATCCGGAAAGGATCGTTATGCCAGTGAAGAAGAGTGCGGCAGCTGCCGCAGCAAAAGAAAAGGAACAGAAGCCTCTCCAGGAGGTGTTTGCAGAGCTCGACGAGCTTATCGAGAAGATGAGTAGTGAGGAGAGTCTCGAGAAGACCTTCGATATGTATCAGAAGGGCGTGACGCTTCTCCGGAGTGCCAATGATAGTATCGATCGAATAGAAAAACAGGTAAAGGTGTTGGATGATGAAGGATTTCTCTCTTGAACTGAAAACTACAGTCGCTGAGGTCGACGCGATCGTCCTCGCGCAGCTTCCGAAGGTGGAGGGACAGCAGAAGACCGTACTGGAGGCGATGCAGTATTCTGTGGCCGCCGGCGGGAAGAGGATCCGTCCGATCCTCGTGCAGAAGTGCTATGCGCTCTATAAGGACCGGAAGGGCGCAGGCTGGGACCGCTTTATGAAGCCGATCGTCGAGGCCTTCATGGGTGCGATCGAGATGATTCATACCTTCTCGCTCTGCCATGATGACCTTCCGTGCATGGACGGGGACCAGTACCGCCGCGGGCAGGAATCCACCTGGTATAAGTTCGGCGAGGATATGGGCACCCTTGCGGGAGATGCACTCTCCCTCTATGCCTTCCAGCGGGTGACGGAGGTGTATCTCCGTCAGCTTTCCAGTGCAGCCGTAACCGGCGGTGTGGACAGCCCGGATGAATCCTCGAAATTTGCGAACGCTGTACTGAAGGCGACCGCTATCCTCGCCGGAAAGTCCGGTGTCGATGGCATGCTCGGCGGCCAGACGGTCGACGTCGAGATGACCGGAAAGCCGCTCAGTGAGCCGCAGCTTCAGTTTATCTATGAGCTGAAGACCGGGGCGCTGCTGGAGGCGTCCATGATGATGGGTGCGGTTCTCGGAAACGCATCGCAGATGGAGCTTCGGCAGCTCGAACGCATCGCCCGCAGCATCGGCGTGGCCTTCCAGATCGAGGATGATATCCTCGATGAGACGAGCACACAGGAGGTGCTGGGAAAACCGATCCACTCTGATGAGGAGAATCATAAGACGACCTGGGTGTCGATTCATGGACGCGAGGCGGCGCAGGCCGAGGTGCAGCGTCTGTCCGAGGAAGCCATCGAGGGGCTGAAGGGCCTTTCGGAGGTCGATGAAGACGCCCGTCAGTTCCTCATCGCACTCACCGAAGAGCTGATTCATCGGAAAAAGTAAAAAGGAGATCTTCGTTCACAGGCGGACGATGCAGCTGTTCGCCCGTGACGATCAATCGGAGCGTGGAGACATGAATATGTGCGAAGCGACATCCGTTATAAGAGAAGAATATGCTACTGGATGATATACATGGACCGGAGGATCTGAAGAAGCTGAGTGATCGGCAGCTTGAGAAACTTGCGTCCGAAATCAGACAATTTATCATAGAGAAAACCTCCGAGTACGGAGGTCACCTCGCCTCGAATCTCGGGGTAGTGGAGCTGACCATCGGGCTGTATCTGGCCCTCGATCTGCCGAAGGATAAGATCGTGTGGGATGTCGGCCATCAGGCGTACACCCATAAGATCCTGTCCGGACGCAAGGATAATTTCGACGGACTCCGTCAGTATCATGGGATGAGCGGCTTCCCGAAGCGGGCGGAGAGTTCGTTTGACTGCTTCGGTACGGGCCACAGCTCCACCTCGATTTCCGCCGGGCTCGGCATCGCTGCGGCCCGCGATATCAAGGGCGAGCACTATACGGTCGTGTCCGTCATCGGTGATGGCGCACTGACCGGCGGCCTCGCGTATGAGGGACTCAATAACGCCGCCCAGATGAAGAAAAACTTCATCATCGTGCTGAACGACAACAAGATGTCGATCTCCAGAAACGTCGGCGGTATGTCGAAGTACCTGAACGGACTACGCTCGAACCGTGGCTATAATCAGCTGAAGATCGACGTCGGCAGTACGCTGATGCGCGTACCGGGGGTCGGACCACAGCTCGTAAAGCGGGTGCAGCGGGCGAAGAACTCGCTGAAGCAGCTCCTGATCCCGGGTATGCTGTTCGAGGATATGGGCATCACCTACCTCGGGCCGATCGATGGTCACAACATCCGTGAGGTGGAGCGGACCATCGAGGAGGCGAAGAAGATCGACCATGCCGTGCTCGTGCATGTACTCACGACGAAGGGCAAGGGCTATGCACCGGCAGAGAAGAATCCGGCGCACTATCACGGAGTGGCTCCGTTTGATCAGAAAACCGGAAAGGCACGCTCGTCCTCGAAGGAGAGCTACACCTCCGTCTTCTCGAAGACGCTGTGTCGCCTCGCCCGCGAGAATAAAAAAATCGTCGGCATCACCGCCGCGATGCCGGATGGCACCGGACTCAGTGCTTTCGCGAAGGAATTCCCTGATCGTTTCTTCGATGTGGGCATCGCGGAGCAGCACGCTGTGACCTGTGCCGCCGGTATGGCAAGCAACGGACTGAAGCCGGTGTTTGCGGTCTACTCGAGCTTCCTGCAGCGTGCTTACGATCAGATCGTGCATGACGTCTGCCTCCAGAAGCTGCCGGTCGTGTTCTGCATCGACCGTGCCGGCCTCGTGGGCTCCGACGGGGAGACGCACCAGGGAATCTTCGACTACAGCTATCTCACGCACATCCCGCACATGACGGTGATGGCACCGAAAAACGCCGATGAGCTCGCGCAGATGCTGGAATTCGCGATGAAGTATCCGCTGCCGATCAGCATCCGCTATCCGCGCGGTGCGGCCTACCAGGGTCTCCGTACGTTTGCGGCACCGATCGAGCATGGTCGCGCCGAGCTCCTCTATCAGGGCAGCGATATCGCCCTCGTGGCCGTCGGTTCGATGGTCTCCACGGCGGAGCACATACGTGAAAAGGCCGCATCCTGTGGCCATCAGCTCACGCTGGTGAATGCGCGCTTCGTGAAGCCGATCGACACGGACATGCTCGATCGCCTCGCGGAGAAGCACTCTGTGATCGTGACCCTCGAGGAAAACGTCAAACAGGGTGGCTTCGGCATCCAGGTCGAGGCGTATATCCATGAACATCATCCGGAGGTGAAGGTCGTGACGATCACCCTCCCGGACAAGTACGTGGAGCACGGCGACGTGACGAAGCTTCGCGCCTACCTCGGCATCGACAGCGACTCGATCATCGAGCGTCTCCGTCAGGAGGGCGTGATTCCGGCGGATGCTGCTGCCAATAAATAATTGATATATGGGCGAGTACCGCCCGGAAAGAGTCATCAGTGAAGAAAGAACGACTTGACGTGCTGCTGGTCAATCGAGGACTGGCAGAATCCAGAGAAAAAGCGAAGCGCACCATCATGGCCGGCATCGTATATGTCGATGGCCAGAAGGAAGACAAGGCCGGCGCCACCTTCGATCCCGAATCCGAGATCGAGGTTCGCGGTAACGTGCTTCCGTACGTCTCCCGTGGCGGGCTCAAGCTCGAGAAGGCGATCCGCGAGTTCGGCGTCTCCTGTGAAGGCAAGGTCTGCCTCGATATCGGTGCCAGCACCGGCGGCTTCACCGACTGCATGCTGCAGAACGGTGCGGTCAAGGTCTTCGCCATCGATGTCGGCCACGGCCAGCTCGACTGGAAGCTCCGGAACGACCCGCGCGTGGTCTGCATGGAGAAGACGAACATCCGCTATGTGAAGCCGGAGGATATCGGGGAGAAGGCACGGCTCGTGTCCATCGATGTCAGTTTCATCAGCCTGCAGCTCGTGCTGCCGGTGGTGAAGACCCTGATCGCCGAGGACTGTCAGGTCGTCTGCCTCATCAAGCCACAGTTCGAAGCGGGCAGAGAGCAGGTCGGCAAGAAGGGCGTGGTCCGCGATAAGGCGGTCCATGTCGAGGTCATCGAAAAGACCATCACCGCTGCCTATGCCCTCGGCTTCATGCTGAAGGAGCTGACCTTCAGCCCGATCAAGGGACCGGAGGGCAACATCGAGTATCTCGCGGAGCTGATGCTCCGGCCGGATGTCGAAAATCCATCACTGGAGTGGCTGCATGCGCGTGCCATGGAGGTCGTAAAGGCATCCCACGCGATGCTCGACATCAAGTGAAGGCGGCGCGGCTCTACAGAAAACCATGTGCTTCGGGAGATGATGAGACATGAATATCACACTGGTAGTAAATGCAAATAAGCCGGACTCCTGCCGCTACGCAGAGAGCATCCGGCAGTACCTCGAGGCGCGGGAGGTGCATGTGAAGGCGCTGTATGGTGCGTATACGCGGGATGATTTCACGGATGCGGATGCCATCATCTCCATCGGGGGCGATGGTACGATGCTTCGCCTCGCGGGTGTGCTGCGCGGGCAGGATACGCCACTGCTCGGGGTCAATGCAGGCCACCTGGGGTATCTGACCCAGGTCTCGCAGGCATCGCAGATTCCGGGCGCGCTCGACCGGCTGCTCGCCCATGACTATACACGCGATGTACGCGCTATGCTGCACGGCAGTGTGCGCCGGAATGATGAGGTGATCAGCCGTGGCACTGCGCTGAATGAGATCCTGATCTCCCGCTGCGAGGGCATCAGTGTCCTTCGATTCACGGTGCTCTGTGACGGTGAGGAGCTCAGCCACTATACGGCGGATGGCATCCTCTTCGCGACACCGACCGGCTCGACGGCTTATAATCTGTCGGCGGGTGGACCGATCGCGGCTCCGGAGACCAGTGTCATCATCATGACGCCGATCTGTGCCCACTCGACGAACAGCCGGCCGGTGATCCTGCCGGACACCAGCCATATCGAGGTGCGCATCGAATCGGAAAATGAAATCGTGGCCTTCGACGGCGAGCGGATCGTGCGTCTGCAGCCGGGCGACGTCGTGAAGGTGCGGCGTGCGAATGAGATGACCACCTTCGTGAAGCTCCGCGCGTCCAGCTTTCTGGAGACCCTGCGCGAGAAGATGGACGACGAAGACTGAAGGTATGTGGGCGTCTCCGGGCTGCCCGACATCAGAACCACCGGTGTGTCCGAAGGACGTGAGAACACCGGTGATACGATTGTTGCCGAGATACGGCAGAATCCATGAAGAGGTTAGCAAATGAAGAAATCCAGACATCAGAAAATCATCGATCTCGTGCAGCACACGCGTATCGCGACGCAGGAGGAGCTGGCGGATATCCTGAACCAGGAAGGCTATAAGGTGACGCAGGCGACCGTTTCCCGTGATATTAAGGAGCTCAAGCTCAGCAAGGTCCCGGGACCGGGCGGCGTACAGTACTATCAGCTGCTGGAGCCGGAGGAGCAGGCCTACTCTGATAAGTATATCCGCGTAGTGCGCGAGGCACTGATGAGCATGGATACGGCGGGAAACCTGCTGGTGATTCGCACCATGTCCGGCATGGCGAACGCAGTCGCGGCAGCGCTCGATCACTTCCGCTTCGAAGAAATCGTCGGCACGCTGGCCGGCGATGATACCATCATGTGTGCGACGAAAAACGGTGAGGATGCGGAGCATATCATGCAAAAGGTCCGTGGGCTTCTCGGCGAGAAGCGCTGACGAAGTATTCGGATACAGATGATCGGACAGCAGAATACGCAGGTGGAAGAATCGTCCTGATCGGGCGCTGCGGCGTCCGGTCTTACTACATATAACGGAAGTTTCGGAGAAAACGCATATGTTATATCATCTTCATGTAAAGGATCTCGCTCTGATCGACTCCGCCGAGGTGGAGTTCGAGCCGGGGCTCAATATTCTGACCGGTGAAACAGGTGCCGGTAAGTCCATCCTGATCGGATCCATCAATCTGGCACTGGGCTCGAAGGCCAGCCGGGACATGATCCGTAGCGGCCAGCCGTATGGACTCGTAGAGCTCGTCTTCGGTGATTTCAGCGAGGAGCTCATCGGGAAGCTGCGGGCGCTCGACATCGAGCCGGAGGACGGGCAGCTCATCATCCGCCGGAAGATCTCGGCCACGCGTTCGGAAATCAAGATCAATGATGAGACCGTGACGCTCGCGAAGCTCCGGAAGGTGACGGAGCTCCTCATCGATATCCACGGGCAGCATGAGCACCAGTCACTGCTCCGGGACGGCTACCATCTGAAGATCCTCGATGATTTCCAGCAGCGGGAGACGGGGGCGCTGCGGGCAGAGATCGCAGAGAAGTACCATGACTGGACGGCGCTCCGCGAGAAGCTCGCGGGCTTCGATATGGATGAGGGACAGCGTCAGCGGGAGCTCGATTTCCTGCAGTTCGAAATCGACGATATCGAGAAGGCGGCACTGCGCGAAGGCGAGGAGGAAGAGCTCGCCCAGAAGTACCGGAAGTATCAGAATGCACAGCGCATCTATGGCTCGGTTGCACGGACGCGGGAGATCCTCGACGACGTCGATTTTTCGTCGGCGATCCACGAGATGCAGGATGCCCTCCAGTACGACAGTGCGCTTCAGAACATCAGCGACAGCCTGTATGACCTCTCCTCGATTTCCGAGGACACGGTGCGTGCACTCGATCACTACATGGAAAACAACGAGTACGACGAGGAGGATTTCGAGCTGGTGACGGAGCGCCTCGACTATATCCGCTCGATCATGATGAAGTATGGCGGTACCGTCGCGAAGGTGGAGGACACCCTCGTGGCGAAGAAGCAGCGTCTCGCCGAGCTCGAGGACTATGATGCGGCACGATCACGCTGTGAGAAGGCCGTCGCAAAGGCAGAGTCCGTGCTTCGGGCGCGCTGTGCCGAGCTTACGAAGGCCCGTGAACGGGGTGCGAAGCAACTGAGTGAACGCATCCGTCAGGAACTGTCGGAGATGGGCTTCCTGGATATCTGCTTCGAGCTTCCGCTCACGGCCCTGAAGGAGCCGGGCGCGAATGGTATGGATGAGGCCCACTTCGTCGTGAGCCTGAACCCGGGAGAACCGCTGCGACCGCTCAGTGAGGTGGCGTCCGGTGGTGAGCTCAGCCGTATCATGCTCTCCATCAAGACCGTGCTCGCGGACAGCGATGAGATTCCGACCCTGATCTTCGATGAGATCGATACCGGTATCTCCGGTCGGACGGCAGAGAAGGTATCGGAGAAGCTCAGGAAGATCGCGCAGCTTCACCAGGTTATCCTGATCACGCATCTCCCGCAGATCGCGGCGAAGGCGGATCAGCACTTCTGCATCGAAAAGTCCGTCGCCGACGGTCATACGCATACCAGGATTCATGCACTTTCGGAAGAAGACTCCGTCCTGGAGCTCGCGCGACTGCTTGCGGGCGGTCAGATCACGGAGGCCGTACTCGCAAATGCGCGGGAGCTGAAGAAGCTGGCGCGAACATGATCGTGTGCCGGGCGGCGGTGGCCGGGCAGCACCGGATGCAGAACCGTCCGGGCGGAGATGTACGCTCCGACCGACGGCATTGGCCACACGAAGCTAAAAGCCTTGCGAAGCGTTTCACGAAGGATTAAAATAGTTGGTATATATAATTTATATTTCTATTTAAGAAATATGGACCGGAGGATTAAATGAAAAACATACTCATGCTCGCATCGGAGGCCGTACCTTTCATCAAGACGGGTGGACTCGCGGACGTCGTCGGATCGCTTCCGAAGACCATCGATAAGCAGTACTATGACTGCCGTGTCATGATCCCGAAGTATATGTGTATCCCGTGGGAGTGGCGTCAGAAGATGGAGTACGTGACCCACTTCTATATGAACTATCTCGGACAGGATCGCTATGTCGGTATCCTGAAGTATGAGTACCAGGGTGTGACCTACTACTTCATCGACAACGAGTCCTACTTCTCCGGTGACCGTCCATATGGTGACTGGTACTGGGATCTCGAGAAGTTCTGCTTCTTCTGCTATGCAGCACTGTCCGCGTTGCCGCTGCTTGACTGGCATCCGGATGTGATCCACTGCCACGACTGGCAGACCGGTCTCGTGCCGGTGCTTCTCCACGATCGTTTCGCCGGCGGAGAGTACTATCGTTCCATCAAGTCGGTCATCACGATCCACAACCTGAAGTTCCAGGGTGTATGGGATGTGAAGACGATCCAGCGTTTCACGCAGCTGTCCGACTACTACTTCACACCGGATAAGCTCGAGTGCAATAAGGATGGTAACCTCCTGAAGGGTGGCCTCGTCTATGCCGACGCGATCACCACGGTTTCCGATACCTATGCAGAGGAGATCAAGATGCCGTTCTACGGCGAGGGCCTCGACGGATTGCTCCGCGCACGTGCGCACGACCTCCGTGGCATCGTGAACGGTATCGACTATGATGACTGGAATCCGGAGACGGATAAGTACCTCGTAAAGCCGTTCAACGCCCGCAACTTCCGTAAGGAGAAGGCGAAGAACAAGAAGGCGCTGCAGGAGCAGTTCGGTATGAACGTGGATCCGGGCAAGATGATGATCGGTATCGTATCCCGTCTCACCGACCAGAAGGGTCTCGATCTCGTCGAGTGCATCATGGATGAGCTCTGTCAGGATGATATCCAGTTCGTGGTGCTCGGTACCGGTGATGAGAAGTACGAGAACATGTTCCGTCACTATGACTGGAAGTACCATGATAAGGTCTCTGCACAGATTTATTATTCCAATGAAATCAGCCATAAGATCTATGCTTCCTGCGATGCATATCTGATGCCGTCACTCTTTGAGCCGTGCGGACTCAGCCAGCTGATCGCCCTCCGCTACGGAACGGTTCCGATTGTACGTGAAACCGGCGGACTGCGCGATACCGTACAGCCGTACAATGAGTACGAGGATAGTGGAACCGGCTTCTCCTTCTCGAACTATAACGCGCATGAGATGCTCGGTACGATCCGTTACGCGGAGAGCGTATACTACGATCATAAGCGTGAGTGGAACAAGCTCGTGGACCGTGCGATGGCGGCAGACTACTCCTGGAAGACCAGCGCCATGAAGTATCAGGAGCTGTATGACTGGCTGATAGGATATTGATCTCTTTGCATCATGAAAGAACATACTAGATGAATTTTTTGGATGACTTATTACAGAACTATATGCTGATGGCGGCGGTGGTTTCCTGGTTCCTCGCGCAGGTGATCAAAACTGCGCTCGATGCCTACTTAAACCATGGCATCAGCTGGGAGCGTCTCACCGGATCCGGTGGGATGCCGTCGAGCCACACCTCTACGGTCGTGGCACTGACGACCGCCGCTGCGCTCCAGTATGGACTCCAGTCACCGGCCTTCGCGGTCAGCTTCGTGCTCGCGAGCGTCGTCATGTACGATGCGACCGGCGTACGCATGGAGACCGGAAAGCAGGCGGTGCTTCTCAACAAGATCCTCGAGGATAATCCGTTTAACTGGAAGCCGGAGGAGTTTCAGATGAAGCTGAAGGAGTACGTCGGACACACACCGCTGCAGGTGCTGATGGGCGCGATCCTCGGCATCGTCACGGCCTTCTGGATGCGCGGTTTCTACTGGTAAGCCGTGCTGATCGTTCACGGCTTCGGAGGAGCATGAACGGGTATTCGATTGCGGGCAGTCTGCTTCGATCGAAAGAATGAAAACGCTGTAAACTGAAAGAAAGATAGAGAAAGAACTACTGAATGACGTTTAAACGACTTTTCAAGAAAACAGTGCTTGTTCTGAGCTGCGTGCTGATAGCATGCAGCTTCATTTCGTGTAAGGGCATCGAAATCACGGGTAAAACCGAGGATGTCAACGGCTATACGAAGGCGCAGGCGATGATCGTGATCGGTTCCGAGCGAAACCGCTATCAGAATCAGCTCGGTGCGGAAATCTGGGATCTGCCGGTGGAAAACCAGCAGGAGAGTACCTACGGTCCATACTTCGTCGCGAAGATGAAGGAGTTTCTTCAGGACATCAAGACGCTGAATCTGCTGGCGACCGAGAAGGGCATCATCGCGACCTCGACCGATATGGAGAAGATTCGTACCGTCGCGAACGACTTCTACGACGGCCTCAGCGCAGAGGATATGGCCCTCATGGGCGACTGCACGCTCGACGATGTCGTCTCGATCTACACGGAGTATTTCGTGGCCTGCAAGACCGCCGAGTACCTGATCTCGGATGTGGATTCCGAGGTCTCCGACGCAGATGCGAAGATCATCCGTGTGCAGGAAATCGTGGTGTCGGATGAACTGCTCGCGGAGCAGCTTCTGCAGCAGGTGCATGTTTCGGGCGCAAACTTCTCCTACTACGCACGTCAGAACAGTGAGGACCCGAACATCGAGAAGACGCTCGCGAAGTCCGAGAAGGAGGACGCCATCTACCAGGCGGCCTTCGCCCTCGAGGAGGGACAGATCTCGGAGATCATCGAGCAGGATGGCAGATACTATATCCTGAAGTGCATCGATGCTTATGATGAGGCGGCGACGCTCGAGCGTAAGAAAAAGCTTGAGGAAACGATCCGTTCGAATGCGCTCCTCAAGCAGTATACGGCGTACGCGGATGAACATATCGTCCGTTTCCGTGAACCGTTCTGGAAAGAGATCGATCTCACGGCACATCCGGAGAGTACCGCGGATAATTTCTTTTCGTTGTTTGATGCGAATATCTCGTTCTAAAGAAAAACCAGGCCGAAAATGGCCTGGTTTTTCTCTGGGGTTTAAAGTCCGATGACGATGCCGCCGTCCTCCGCGTAGACGGTGGCGACGCCCATGGCGTCGGTGATCACGATCTCACGGAAGCTTGCGAGCTTCTGAAATTCTTCTTTTACGAACTCGGCGCGAGCCGGGTTGTTTACATGCGTGATGCAGAGGCGGAGGAGAGCGGTCTTCTCCGGGCCGCCGGCCTTTTCGACCGCGATCTGGCACATACGCTTCAGCGCCTTCTGGATGCCACGCTGGTTCTCGAGCTGGATGATGACACCACCGTCGGCACTCATGATCGGCTTGATGTTGAGGGCGGAAGCGAGGAAGGACTTCACGGCGGACAGGCGTCCGTTCTTCCGCAGGGTGTCGAGGGACTCAAGCACGAAATAGGTTTTCATCGTCTGAATCTTTTCGTTTACCAGGGTGACGACTTCATCGAAGCTTTTTCCGGCTTCCTTTAACTCTTTAATCGTAAGGCAGAAATTCAGCTGACCGGCCGATGCAGTATCGGAGCTGAATATATAGATCTTTCGTCCGTCGTTCGGGTGCTCCTCCTCGTACATCTGCTTTCCGATGACGGCTGCCTGATAGGAGCCGGAGAGATGCTCGGAGAGGGTGATGACATAGACCTCGTCTGCGTCACTGTCTTCCATCGCCTTCATATAGGCTTCCGGAGACGGGCAGGCGGTTTTCGGTCCGATCGGTGAGGCATGGACACGCTTCAGAAAATCGAGCTGATCGAAGTGGTCGTCGTCCACGACGGAATAATCTCCGATTTCCAGCGTGAGCGGAACGAGCGTAAAATGCGGATCCGCCTTCAGCGCCGGTGTATAATCACAACAGCTGTCACCTATAACCTTATAATTCATGCTTCGCCTCTTTAACAACACATAGTTTTTAATACTAGATATTATAGCAGACGGGCTTGACATGTCAATCGGGAGTCTAGGTGTGATGGAGGTTTAGAAAAGGGCGAGAGCCCCGGAGGATCAGTGCCAGAAGCACAGTACTACGAGCTCGGAAAACTCTAAGTCGGGACCCCTAAGCGGCACTAAGCCCTCTGCAATCGCTGAGTTTTCTTTATGAAAACTCAGCGTTGCTAGAGGGTTCCAAGGAGAGATAACACCAAGTGCCGCTAAGGGAACCCGACTTGATTTTTCACGACCTCTTCGTATGGCTTCTGGCACTGGCCCTCCGGGGCTCTCGCCTGACATTCCACTGCTTCTCATTTGACTCGGAAAATTAAGGAAGTGTCTGTTGCCTGTGCAATGCTTCTGCGATATGATGGCTATAATTGACAAAACAGTATTTGTAGGCGTTTGCGCTTTTATGAAAAATACTAATTATTGACAGCGGTGATGTGCTTTTAAAACATCACTTTCTGAAGTGATATATGAGGAAAATGGTATGCGAGAGAAAAATGTGAGTCGGGATTCGGAACAGGATCTTGATATCGAGGATATCGGCCTGGATGAGGATATGGATGCACAGGAGGATGATGTGTATCCGGCAGAAACAGAAGCGGATGGCTATGATGTCGCGACGGGTGAGCCGGTGTATGATACGTTTGACGGGGATCCGGAGGAGATGGAGCGGCTGTATGAGGAGCGGCTCGCGGCGCGTCGGGCGGAGCGTCAGGCGCGGCACCGTGCGCGGGTGCGGAAGGCCTGGTTCTATCGTATCCTGGCGGCGTTTATTCTGATCGATGTGATCCTGCTGCTCGTCGTCGGTGTGCGTGCGCTCGGTGGGAAGCTTTCGTTCGGGAAGCGGGGCGAGACGCAGGAGAGCGTGCTGAATCCGGGCAGCGATGCGTCGGATGAGGCCGCTGCAGGCGACGGGACTGCGGTGGCGGCTTCGGGAGAGCGCGGCAGTGAAGCAGAGAACGATGCTGCGCCGCAGGATGCGCGGACGGCACTCTTTGCAAAGGCAGATCGACTCGCTGCGATGTATGACTACGATGCCGCGGTAGAGGCATTGGCGAACTCCGACTACAGGGAGGACCCGGAGGCACTGCGCCGGATCGAGCAGTATCAGGCGACCGCAGCGACGATGGTGGCGGCGGACAACAGTGAAATCACGCATGTGTTCTTCCATATTCTGACGGTGGATACGGATCGCGCGTTTACCGATGACAAGCAGGGGAAGGACTTCAATCAGGTCATGACGACCATCCCGGAGTTCGAGAAGATCCTGCAGCAGATGTATGAGCGCGGCTACGTGCTCGTGGGGCTCCACGACATCGCGGAGGTGCAGAAGCAGGACGACGGTACGGAGAAGATGGTGTCGAAGAAGATCATGCTGCCGGAGGGGAAGAAGCCGTTCGTGATGTCGGAGGACGACGTCTGCTACTATGAGTACATGGAGGGCCGCGGCTTCGCGGATAAGATGGTACTCGACGAGAACGGGAAGCTGAAGCTGCAGTATACGGATGCTGCGGGCAATGTCTCCATCGGGGATTATGACATCGTCCCGATCCTGGACAACTTCGTCGACGAGCATCCAGATTTCTCCTATCGCGGCGCGAAGGCCATCATGGCGTTCACGGGCTACAACGGTGTGCTCGGCTATCGTACCGATGAGACCTACGATGCGAGCTCGCCGAACTATGATCCGAAGAATACGGCGAATCCGAACATCGAGGCGGATCGGGAGACGGTGAAGACGCTGATGAAGGCGCTGGTGGAGGACGGCTACGAGCTCGCCTCGCACAGCTGGGGCCACATCAACTTCACGAACCGGAGCCTCGCGGATCTCACACGGGACACGGATCGCTGGGAGCGGAATGTCGAGACGCTGATGCCGGAGCCGTGCGATATCATCCTCTACCCGTTCGGTGCGGATATCGGCGACTGGCACCCGTACAGCGCGGATAACGAGAAGTTCCAGATGCTTGAAAAGGCCGGCTTCCGCTACTTCTGTAACGTTGACTCTACGAAGGCCTGGACACAGATCAGCGGGGACAGCCTGCGTCAGGGCCGCCGGAACCTCGACGGCTACCGCCTTTGGAAGGACTACTGCGGCGAAGATTCGAAGCTCAGCGACCTCATGGACGTGCAGAGCGTCTTCGATACCAGACGGCCTACACCGATTGAATGGAACTGATCACAGAACACTGCAGAAGGCGGTGTTCTGTGATGCTCCCGGGCAGTGTCTCCTTGCACAGATTACGTGTAATCTGCTTGAAAGTCACGGGCGGCGGTGCTATACTACTTTTGCAAATTAAAGCATGAAAGCTCACGCGTTGAAACTGAGAACTGGTAAAGCAGTGCGCGGCTTTCGTGCTTAGTAATATACAGGAGTTGACATCAGGATGAATAGTAAGTTAAAAACGAAGGAAGTCGATCATTTATTTGATGCAGTGCTGACACTGGAGTCGAAGGAGGAGTGCTACAAGTTCTTCGAGGATGTGTGCACGATCAATGAGCTGCTTTCCATGGCACAGCGCTATGAGGTAGCGAAGATGCTGCGTGAGGGCGAGACCTATCTCAACATCGCGAAGGCGACGGGGGCGTCGACGGCGACGATCTCCCGTGTGAATCGTTCACTGAACTACGGTGCCGACGGCTATGACATGGTCTTCAGCCGCCTCGGACTCGAAGACAACATGAAGAAGAAATGATGTACTGATTCGATCGCGTTCTTTCATGGATCTGATCGGAAAAGCAAACGAAAGCAAAATCCCCATTCCGTGATCGGAGTGGGGATTTTCGTGATTATGCTGAGGTTAGAGACATTGGCGAGAGAACGTGCTGGGCGATGATGCTTCACTTCTTCATCTTCGATGCGCGCTCGGCGGCCTGTCGCTCGAGGTCGATGTCGTGGAGCTGATCTGCGACCTTCTCCATCAGAAGCTTCTTCAGATAGATGTCGGTGCCGATCTCACAGAGGAAGAGGAAGAGCTGGAGCTCCTTCCGGTCGTCGGCAGAGAGGTTCCGGAAGCGTGGGTCGCTTTCCTGGAAGGTTTCCTGCGCATTGACGCCCATCTCGCCGACATCGCGGAGGGTCTTCTCCTTCACGGCCGGCTCGAGGTCGAAGATCTCGTCGTAGATGTCCTTCAGCTTCGCGTCGCTCTGACCACCGAAATACTTCTCCTTCAGCGGGCGGAGGATCGCCTCGATATCGTTCAGCTGCAGGATGCTCTTATAATAGTAGATAAAGAGCAGGATCAGCATATGATCGCGACTGTAACGCTTCTTATCCGGTGGTGGCAGAAGCTTGTTCTTCGCATAGTTGTTGATCATCGTCTTCGTCAGCACCTTATCCTCCGGATGCCGTTTGATGGTCGTGAGGTGGCTGTCCATGAAGCCGGTCACCTGATCCATGTAGAGCTCGAGGTTCGGGATGTCATCGGAGGCGATATGCCCGATCGACTGCAGATATTCCATTAGATTCTGAAAAAAATGTTCGTCCATAGGACGGATTATAACACATTCACACCTGAGCGACAAGACATGGTTTTCTAAACCATGTGGATCGGACAGAGGGTCCTCCGGGGCAGCTCTTTGCTTGAACTCGAATGGACTTGTGTGCTATAATTCGCGTACATTCGTTTTGACTTATTGTGTGTATAGGAGAGTTATGGAAAATCTGGAGAAGATGCTGAATAAGGAGCAGTGTGAGGCGGTGCGCTGTACGGAGGGGCCGCTGCTGGTGCTGGCGGGTGCGGGTTCCGGTAAGACGCGTGTGCTGACGCACCGTGTGGCTTATCTCATCGAGAACTGTGGTGTCGCGCCGTGGAACATCCTCGCAATCACGTTCACGAATAAGGCGGCGGGGGAGATGCGGGAGCGTGTCGACCGGCTGATCGGAACGCAGGCGCGGGAAGTCTGGGTATCGACCTTCCACTCGATGTGTGTCCGTATCCTCCGGCGCTACATCGATCGTCTCGGCTACAAGTCGGATTTTTCCATCTATGATACGGACGATCAGAGGACGCTGATGAAGCAGGTGCTGAAGGAGCTCAGCATTGACCCGAAGATGTTTAAGGAGCGCGTGGTGCTGTCGGTGATTTCGGGTGCGAAAAACCGGGGGCTGAGCCCGCTGGAGTTCCGAAAGGAGGAGGCGAGCGGCGGGGATCTTCGTATGCGGAAGATGGCGGACTGCTTCGAGCTTTATGAGAAGAAGCTGCACCAGAACGATGCACTCGATTTCGATGATCTCCTGCTGAAGACGGTGGAGCTCTTTGACACGGAGCCGGAGGTGCTTCAGTACTATCAGGAGCGCTTCCGCTACATCATGGTCGACGAGTACCAGGATACGAACGACATCCAGTTCCGTCTCGTGCATGCGCTTGCGAAGAAGTATCGGAATCTCTGCGTCGTCGGCGATGACGACCAGAGTATCTATGCCTTTCGTGGTGCGAATCTCGAGAACATCCTGAGCTTCGAGAAGAGTTTCCCGGGTGCGCATGTGATCAAGCTCGAGCAGAACTATCGCTCGACCGAGAAGATACTCGACTGTGCCAATGCGGTCATCCGCCATAATCATGGCCGGAAGCAGAAGAAGCTGTGGACCGAGAAAAAGGGCGGTCCGGATGTCCGTTTCCAGGAGTTCGAGGGGGCCAATGATGAGGCACAGGCGGTGATCCGGGAGGCCCGGAACTGCGGCAGGGCCTACCATGATCAGGCAGTGCTCTATCGGACGAACGCGCAGTCGCGACTGCTCGAGGAGCAGTGCATCAAGCTGAACGTACCGTATCAGATCATCGGTGGTGTCAACTTCTATCAGCGCCGGGAGATCAAGGATGTTCTCGCGTACATGAAGCTGATTGCGAACGGTGCGGATGATGTCGCCTTCGAGCGCATCATCAACGTGCCGAAGCGTGGCATCGGCGAGGCGACGCTTCAGAAGCTCCGGACCTATGCGGCAGACACATCGACCGCGGAGCATCGCATCACCCTGCTCGAGGCGGCAGAGCGTGCACCGATGATCGGGATCGGCGGAAAGGCCGGTACGAGGCTGACGGAGTTCGTCGAGCGCATGGACGACTGGCGGGAGAAGCTTCGGAGGGCCGGTTACCTCGAGACCGAGGCGGAGCCGGGTGAGGAGGACAGCTTCTCGATTCAGGCGCTGATCGAGTCGGTGCGGGATGATACCGGTTACGGTATGGAGATCCGGGCGGAAGGAACGATCGAAGCCGAGACCCGTTTCCAGAATATCGAGGAGATCATCAGTAAGGCGGCGGACTATCAGGCGCAGAGCGACGCGCCGAAGCTCGGTGAATTCCTGGAGGATGTGTCACTGGTGGCGGACATCGACCGGAAGGACGAGGGACAGGATCTCCTGACGCTGATGACGCTGCACGGCGCAAAGGGACTCGAGTTCCCGAAGGTGTATCTCGTTGGTATGAACGACGGACTATTTCCGGGGTTCGCATCCATCGGAAATCCGGACGACCTCGAGGAGGAGCGTCGTCTCTGCTACGTCGGCATCACCCGTGCGCAGGAGGAGCTGGTGATGACCGCGGCGCGTACCCGTATGCTGAACGGTGCGTATGAGCGGATGAAGCCATCGAAGTTCATCGATGAGATCCCGGATGAGCTCTGTGATAAGAAGCTGCTGAAGAGCTACGACGATATGTTCCAGGACGACGACTACGGCGATTCGGATATCTTCGGCGGGGGCGCACGACGCTTCGGCGCGAAGGGCGGACGCGCCGGCGGCTATGGTTCCGGTAGCGGAAGCTATGGCGCGGGCAGCGGCAGTTATGGCAGCCGTGGCGGCAGTTCGAACAGCTACGGCGGACGCTCGGGAGCGTATGGATCCGGCAGTGGCAGCAGCTATGGGGCCGGCGGTTCCGGCAGCTATGGCGGTGGTGCCGGCAGCTTCGGGGCGAACAGCTATGGCCTGCAGGGCATGGGCTCGGCCGGCTATCTCGCAAAGAGCGGGACGGGGGCGGCCCGGAAGAAGGGCGCAGGTATCCCGAAGAGCCTGGTCCAGACCGGCATACAGAAGCTGGAAACCCTCGACTACGCGGTCGGCGATCGCGTGAAGCACATCAAGTTCGGAGAGGGAACCGTCGAGGCCATCGAGGATGGGAAGAAGGACTATACTGTGACGGTGACCTTCGACACCGCCGGTCAGAAGAAGATGCTCGCGAGCTTCGCGAAACTGAAAAAGCTGTGAAAACGTAGTCAAACGGGACCGGCGATGGTATAATTTTCTTAATATGAAAAACAGCACAGGAGGTGCCATATGGAGAAGCTGGATATGAATGCATTAAGAACAAATGCAAGAGAGTTCGCAGACAGTGTCAGAACATATAAGGATGATGCCAGAGACCACGCAGAGCTTCTGCTTCAGAAGCTGAAGCTGCAGGAGTACATCCAGGAGAAGAGAGAGGATGAACGTCTGAAGAAGACGATCCTCACCGTGCTCGCCGTCATCGGATGTGTTGCGACCGTCGCAGGGATCGCGTATGCCGTTTATCGCTTCATGATGCCGGATTACCTCGAGGACTATGATGACTTCGAGGATGATGCGGACGATTTCGAGGACGAGGACTGAGGATTCAGATGATCTGGAACAGGGTCGGCGATGGCCGACCCTGTTTTTCTGTCGTGAGATGTGGTAGAGTGTTATCACAAAACAGAGTTTGGAACGCTGATGGAGGCATTGGCCACATCGGCGATGGAAAAGGATGTAGAGTATGAGAATATGTGACAATGCGGAGATCTGTGGCGGCTGCTTCTATCAGGGCACGAGCTACGAGGAAGAGCTGAAGACGAAGGAGCAGACGCTTCATGAACTGTTTGAGCCGGTGGTACGCTCGGATGCGTATACCTTCGAGCCGATCGTGCCGTCACCGGTCTCGGAGGGTTACCGAAATAAGATGGAGTTTTCCTTCGGCGACTGCCGGATGGGTGGTGAGCTGACGCTGGGACTCCACCAGAAGCGGAGCTTCTTCAACATCATCGACGCGGATTGCTGTCAGCTGACGCACCCGGATGCGGGCGTGATCGTGCAGGCGACGCGGGCGTATTTCGCGGAGCTCGATATCACCTACCTTCATAAGAAGACGCGGGAGGGCTATCTCCGTCATCTGCTCTATCGTCGCGCAGTGAAGACCGGCGAGATCCTCGTGGACCTCGTGACGTCCACGAACTGGGCGAGTGCGAAGCGTGTGCCGGCGTCCGAGGAGCTGATCGCGGAGCGGCAGAAGGGCCTCGACGAGTGGTTCGAGCGGCGTTACAGCCCGAAGGCCCAGCAGAAGCATACCCGTCCGACCGCGGACCGCTTCGTGCGTGTGCAGCCGGAGCTCTCCGAGGAGAAGGTGCTCGCCGGCTGGCGCGATCGTCTGCTGCAGCTGAAGGCCGAAGGCAAGATTGAGGGCACGTTCGCCGGTATCCTGCATACAAAGAACGACACACTGGCGGATATCGTCGAGGACCAGGGCACCGATGTGCTCTACGGTGAGCGCTTCTTCTATGAGGAAATCCTGGGACTGCGCTTCCGCATCACCCCGTTCAGCTTCTTCCAGACGAACTCTCTCGGCGCGGAGAAGCTCTACACGAAGGTGCGTGAGTACGCCGGCTTTACGGAGCTGCAGGCGGCGCAGCAGGCCGCGGCCAATGCAGGCAACGTGGGGACAGACACTGCGCGGGAAGCTGCGGACGCTGATCAGCCGGGCTCGACCGATCCGGCGGGTGCTTCGGTGAAGAAGCCGGTGATTTACGACCTCTATTCCGGTACCGGCACGATCACGCAGCTTATGAGCTCCGTGGCGAGCATGGCGGTCGGCGTCGAGATCGTCCCGGAGGCCGTGGCTGCTGCGCACGAGAATGCGAAGCTGAACGGCATCGAGAACTGCGATTTCATCGCCGGCGATGTGCTGAAGG
>ERZ1034980.606-NODE-606-length-25267-cov-87.950936_pt1 | contig 25267 bp, 46 predicted proteins | sample MGYA00520622_ERZ1034980 | MGnify/ENA primary metagenome ERZ1034980 (study PRJEB33766, sample SAMN09781791) | gut metagenome | biome: gut microbiome | host: Homo sapiens | place: Madagascar | study: EMG produced TPA metagenomics assembly of the PRJNA485056 data...
AAATAAAAATAATGTAATTTCAATGTTTATATATAAATAATTAAGCTGGTTGGTGAGTAATCATCAATCAGCTTTAATTATAATTATTATTGACAAGGAAAAGTCGTTAAAACCAGAAAGGAGAATCGGTTATGTCCGTTTCTTACATCATCTCTGCTGTCGTTCTCGCTTCTGTCATCGCTTCTGTCGCTTTTGTGCTCATTGGAAAAATTGAGCACAAGTCTCGTAAGTTAAACCTCAATTGGTTCTTGCTGATGATTACAATTGCTCTCTCTTGTATCCTGACCATGGTTCTTATTTATCATGGTCAAAACGACCTGACCTTGGAAGATACCCAGCAAGCCTACAACAATGGCTACGAAGCTGGTGTAGCATCTGAACATCACACCCTTCCTTCCAATGAAGAGATGGAAAATTGGTTCTCTTCTACCCAAAAGGTAGTTGTGGGAACCAATGAAGGTGGTGACACTGCTGTACATATTATTGATGGAAACGGCGAAGAGTGGGTACTCTTCGCTGATTCTAACAAATAATCTTTAAAGGTTTCCTGAAGCATCTGTACCTTCAAACAGGTGCTATCCCAACATCCCCAAGCACTAAATTTAAAGACCTGTATGGGACAGGCAAAGGAAGGCATCAGCCATGGCTACTCGTATGAATACCACTATCAACAACAGCAAGAAGAACGTCTTCGGTACTACTTTTGTGGTAGAAGGTCTTAGTGGTCTTTCCCACAAAGCTTTTGTAGAATTCCATAAGCTTCGCACGGCTTATTGGAACAACGAGGACATCAGCAACAGATGGGAATATCCTCCCTGCTTTTTGATTGCTCTTCGTGAACATTTTGCTGCTCTTGGAAAGCAGTATGATGTTGAATGTATGGATAGTGTAATCCTATCCATGGATTGGCTCTTTGATGGAGCCAATTATCAGACTTTTTATCGAAAGTCTGAAAGCCACCAAGAAATTACTATCAAGCAATATGATGGCAATAAGGAGGTGGAGCCAAAGGTATTCAATACCTCCAATAAGCAGAACATTGAAATCTTAAGAGATATTTGCTTGCCGATGGTCTACAACTGGTAATTTCCAGTAACTCGTCCTGAAGGGTCAGCGAGTATAAATAACTGGCCCTATCCAAGAAGACCTCCAACTACCCGTTCGTAGAAGGAGGTCTTTAAAAATTCCATTGTCTATTTCCACTCGTAGACAATGTTCACATAGATTGGCAAGTTAGCAGCCTTGCCTATTTAACACCTATTAGCCTACACTAATAGATGTTTTTATCCTTTCATGGAGGTTACGCTCAATGAAAAAGATAGTAGAAGTTAATTATGACTTCAACATCGAAGTAGTAGAAATTGTTTTAAACGGTTTCTTAGTTGCTTAAAATAATTAACACTACTGAATAGCACCTGTAGGGAAGAGGAGGTAGGTTCTCTTCTCTACGCTTACTATAACACACTTGATAATGTTTGTCAAGGGGTTATAAAGAATTTTGTTCTTTGAAAGGAGAACGGTATGAAAGTTTATAAGCAGTTGGTCAGAAGCAAGAGAGAACTCCTGATGGAGCTTGGTTTAGTCACTTGGCGGACAAGGCCAGAGGTAACAGAACTCTTGACTATCATTGCCAAGAGAACCACACGCATCAGATTTGGTAATATCATTCATACGATAATTACCTCTGATATAACACCTGAAGATGTTGTGAGGTATCTAACCTTCCTCGAACTACCTTTAAAGGAGGTGAAATGACATAGGAAAGTACCTATTGGTCTTCAAATATGAAGGCCCAGTGAAGAGATTTGGAGAAACAGTAGGCAACGTTAAGTTGTTTACTGAGGTAGCCAAGACCTCTCCAAATCCGCAAAAGAAAGCCTTGGCAAACATAGCTTTTCAGTACAAAAAGCTGAGAGGTTATACAAGCTCTGCAAAAGTGGAGCTTGACGAACGCTACTTGGTAGTTATCAGGGAAACGTTCAAATTCTAACCATATTAAAACTATTTTTGAAAGGAAGTTCAGTATTATGAAAAAGAATTACACCATGACCTTAGCAGTCCCTGTCCAGAAAACGATTGATAAGCTCAATGGAGCTTGGTCAATCAAGTTCTGCAAAATTACTCTTGGGAACTTTTGTTCTCAAATTTGCAAAGGCAGATACTGTGGCACCTGTGAGAATTGTCCTGTTAATCAGGCATATCTCACGGCAATCCAGCAAATCAAGAATGGCGTGAGAAGCCGTCCAGAATATCAGAACTGTGACCTTCCCAGTTATGGTGCATTTAGACACTTTGACGGAAAGGGTCACAAAACTGAGGTGTGGAGAGCACCTCTGAAGAAGGAGGTGAAGTAAGATGGCTTATTATAAAGTCATAAATAAATACGGTAAGGCGATTACCGTAAAGCTTAAGGGAGTTGAGCAACAGCAATTCAAAACTCAGGATTTCGCTCGGTTACTGGCAAAGCGCCTGAATGAAGACCAACGCAAGCCAAGATGGTTAGTTAACAGCTATAACTGGAAACTGGCAAGACCGTACTTGGTCGATGTTAACAAATTCTAATTAAGCATTGTTAGAGCCCTGAATACATTCACGATTTGCAAATACATTCAGGGCTCAATAGAGTGTTTAATGAACCCACACGAACCTTGTGGGCATCTACGGTCAGTGTAGATGGTTAAAACTCTGCTTGGTGTTAGTAACCTACACAGCTAACACTCAGGTATTAAATTGTGAAAGGGGTGAAAATCATGTAGAGAATCTTTCATGTTTCCTACTATTACAACATCCGTGTTGTAAGAATCGTTTACAATCGTAACTAAGCTTTGTAAGCGATAACTCATACATCATTGAGAAGTTGTAGGACTTCTCTTTGATTGTATGATAGCACACAGATTCAAGTTTGTCAAGAGTTTTTGATAAATTTGAATAAATATTTTTGTAGCTCAAATGAGCAGAAAGGAAATTATTATGTCTATCAACATCACTTCTTCTTCCAAGTCCACTGTTTCTTCTGTTTCTTCTCAGCCCCGTGATGAAAAAGGGCGCTTTGCATCTATTCCTGTTCGGTGTGATATTCCGAAGGCGCATGATATTACAAATCTGGATTCTGCTCCCAATGAGATTAAAGAGCAGATTTTGGAAAACTCTCGTAAGCTCAATGAGAAGGAAGTGAAAGAGCTTAGGTATCTTCTCATGGACGAAATTGAGAGCACTGCACCGTATATTTACAACTTCGTCAAAGATAACGGAGTTGTAAGGACTTTGATTAAAGATGGAGTCCTTAGAGATTGTCTGTACATTAATAAAGGGACAGAAAGCTATTATCTGTTCTTCACCTCTCACAATTCCTTTGGCTTCCATCTAAGTTGTGGAGGTCTTACCGAAGTCCTCAACAATGAGGACACAGTGAAATTAAGCACCGAACATGACATCCTCTATTGGGATGCGATTCAAAAGGTGTAATCTGAGAATTGCTCGTGCTCAAGGGGTGGAAACATCCCTTGAGCATCATGGAGTTCTCAGAGCTCCAATATTTTAATACCCGCACAGCGGGAGAAAGAGGTATACTATGAAAAACATGATGAATGAAAAGGGGTTCAGCACAATGGAAGTAAACGCAATTAAAGTAGACATGGAATCTACTTGGGCCAAAGAGGTTTTGATTCCCTCTCTTGAATACCTCAAGAAAGGTATTGAACCTTGGACGATGATTAAAGCTCCTTTGGAGTATATTAATCTGTTCAAAGGACAGAGAGAGCTTAAAAGAAGCTTTCTTAATATCGTTCGTAATTTCGATTATCGTAGAGTTGATGTTAAATCTTTGAACTTCAAAGATGGCTATCTTGATTGCTGGGACGGGCATCATACCATTGAGGCTCTGAAAGCCAAAGGTTACAAATATGCATGGTTCCGTCTTTTCTACAATCTGGATTTGGAAGAGGAAGCTTACCTCTTTGTCAATCAATCTAAAAATGTAACTCGTTTGAGTCCTGCTGACTCTTTTAATTGTCAGCGTCAGTTGGAACTTGACCCAGCAAAGTCCATCCTTGAAGTTTGTGATAAGTATAACGTCACGGTTGGTGGACGAAAGGGTAGTTTGAGAAATGTCACAGCCCCCAGAAAACTGGTTCAAATCTATAATGATTGCGGAAAGGAAGGTGTTGACTATTCTCTTGGTATTATTGAACTTTCTGGATGGGCTGATAAAGATAGTAAAGCATATGTCGAAGCTGCCTTGAACATTGGTTATCAGGCATACAAAATGTTTAAAGGAGACATTATCAAGACGGTTAAGCTTACTGAAAAGCTTCAGACCTATGAAAACTCTTCTGCGTTCATTGATGCCCAGCGTAAGAAGTACAAGGATGTCTCTGCAAAGCATCCTGAAGATTGTATGAGATTGTTCGTGGCTGATGTCACTAACAATAAGTAATTGTCTTTAATTTGAAAGGAGAACAGAATTATGAGCAACAAAATTGAAACCATCGACTGCCGCATCACCAACAAAATGATTCCTTTTAAGGTGTCTTTTGATGGGCCTCTTACTTGGAGAGAAATCGTTCGTACTCAATCTGAAAAGGAAGAAGTGTTAAGAAACTGGTTTAATGAAACAGGGTGTTGGCCTCAAGCCAACTCCACTCCAGTTTTTGATATTGATAAACAAATTGTTTACCCCGGATATTCTCTGGATTATCCTACTAATGAGGATGAAAATGGCAATGTTGTTGGAATTTCGGCTTATAATCATATTAGAAAGGCGGTGATTAAGAAAGTTCCTGTAAATTGGAATCCCAAAGAAGTTTGCTATAATCCTCAGTATAGCAATGATTGCAAAGGATATTATGATGCCGCAGTTCGTTTTAACGGGCATTATTTTATTGGAGCTTCCGATGTTGACCCGATGATTCTTGTTGCGGCTCTTCAGAAATTCAAAAAATAAAAGGAGGAAGAAAAAGAAAACGAAGAGCGCAATAAAGAACTTGTTGATACTCTGAAAAAATTAAACGAACTCTTAAGAGAATAAAAAGCAAGTTACCAGTTGTCAAGAGTTTTATAAAATAATTTAATAACCACTTGACATATTAAAGAAAGGATGTTATTATATGAAAAAGTACACTGTTACCTTTGTCCATTATGGTTTCGTTGAGGTTGAAGCTGAATCTGAATCAGATGCTTTTGCCAAAGTTGAAGGTTATGGCAAAGAAGATATTTCTTGGTCGGATGACTTTGAAGCCACCAATGCTCAGGAAGAGGAGGATTAACATGAACGATAAGATTTATCTTCAGCGTAGAACCGAATACTTACTCCAGAAAGCCATTGAGTCTGAAGTTGAAAAAATGAAAGAAGCTATGGCGCACGATGCAAACGCAGATGTCAGTCATTATTGCACCGAGATTGGTATCTTGGTAGCGCTCAAAAATCAGGCAAAAGACCTGATTGACAAGCTCTAAAGGTTGACAGGATGCAGGATTGAAACACATCCTGCATCCCACTGAGCCTTTAAGGTTCAATAATATTACGTCAGGTTCAAGACGTTAAAACCAGAAAGGAGCCTACTATGGCTAACATCAACAATTCTAAGAAGTCCCTGAACCGTGTCGCTCTGATGAAGGAGAATAATTCCAACCTTGAATTCCTCTATATTGACGGTATCAAGGTGGGCGCAATGGGTAGTGTCTCTGATGCAGACCGTGAAGCTGGTATTAAGGTAATCCAGCGCATCGTTGACAGTAGCAACAAGAAGGGCATGGCTCTTGTCATGGAAGTTATGTCTCAGGTGAATTTCGAGGCTTCCATGAACGAGAACAACATCCAGCCTGACGAACAGGTGAGAATCGAAGATAAGGATTGTGTCATCAGCTATCAATCCAAGAAGATTTATGATATGGCTGGCAAGGAACTGGCAGATGCTTCTGACATTGGAGACAACACTCCCAAGGAAGCCATCCGGGAGATTTTGAAACTTCGTGCTCAGGCCAAGCTTCACAAGCTGGAAGAGATGGAGGATGACGATGACGAGGAGTAATTCTTCTCTCTTCGCTATCTCAAAGGTCAATTAAACAACAAACAGGAGAGGGTTGAAATATACCCTCTCCACTTAAAAATGAAAGGAAGTATAGAAAATGAAAAATAACAAATCCATCTTTGGTTGGTTTGTTTTTACCTATAAGATTATTCTTGTTTTAGCTGTTTTTAAACTCTTGGGATGGTGTGAAGTTATTCCAGATAACCTTATTGCAACATCCTTTATTGTTGTTACGACCGCAGAGTTAATCTCTATTGTTCATGATGGCTTAACAAGAGGAATTTTAGCGTTAATAAATGCGTATGAGGACAACAAAAGATGGCATCAATTTAATAAGCCAATTGAAGATTCCAAAGTAAAACTTTATTGGAGTCCAGAAGCAAAAGAAATCATCAAAATTGAAGATAAAAACTAAGCAATAAGATAAAGGGTAGGAGTCCACAAGCTCCTACCCTTTACTTTAAATTTGAAAATTCCAGCTTCCGTGAGCTGTTTACATAGATACCATTAACTTGGTTTTGATTCCTTATGAAAGGAGGACTACATTATGTAGAAAATAATCGCCATTGACTATAAGTATAACATTCTTGTTGTACGCATGATTAAAAATCGTAACTAATATTCGCCGTATTAGTTAAGTGCTAAAGAGAAGTACACGGTAATTGCTTCTCTTTAGTTCTTCATGTATCTAATAAAACTTTCAAAAATTCTATTATTGTTGTTTTCGTAATCAAGAATCGTAACTAACCGACATTAGTTATGAGTTCAGAAAGAGAACACGGATTTTCTTTTCCTGACTTGATTATAATATAGCACACTTAAAACCATTTGTCAATACTTTATAAAAATATTTTTGGAGGTACAGTTATGAACACTCAGAAAACTCGAAAATCTTGTGAGGATTATGTGGAATATTCTCGGTTTCCTTGCAAGTCTTTGGCAAAAGCAAAAACCATGATTGAAGAACTCAGGATTATGCGTCCTGAGATGATTCATGTAATTCAAGCTGGTAAAACATGGGAAGTAGTTTCCTATGCTTACAAACCTGTTGTTAACAACTAATTTGTTTTTTTATTTGAAAGGAGTTCAGTATTATGTCTACCATTAATTTCGAAAATGCTATCGCTTACATTAAGAATCTTCCCACAGTTCCCGATTCCTCTCTCACCCCTGATGTTATCATCAAGTGGGATAAGACCAAATCTTCCCGTACTGAATGGGGAGGGAAAATAGTTGAAAAGACCCCTGTATTCTATTGTCCCAAGACGGGAGAGGTTGAATTCCTTGAACGTAGGCCCAATAATTATAAACACGACTATCTTTTTGATAATTTGGATGATATAAGAAACCCATACATCACTAACGAAAAGGTTTCTGTTACAACTGCAAAGAAGGAAATCTTTTCTTATTATGGAAAGTACCACAAAGAAATTGACGCATTTGAAATTGCGTCTGTTAAGATGAACGGAGGTAGAAGCAAGGATGGAGAAAAACGTTGTTGGGAATATAAAGACATAAATATTGAGCGGTATTTCTTATTCAAAAATGGAGAAGCAATCAAAGGTTTTTCTTATCTCCAGAAAGATGGAAAGTTTTATAATAAAACTCTTCTCCATTGGTTACAGAGTGACATCCCTCAGAACATCCATAACAGATATTTCGATAAACAGGGTTTGCTTTTCTTTAGATTTGAAGCCACCGAGGAATGGCTGAGAAGAAAAGCCTATTGGATTCCATTTCGAGTGGGACACTGGTATGAAAAAGTTGCAGAACGACCCATGAAAGAAAATAGTGTAAAGAAATCCCTTGTTGAATCTGAAGGATTGACCGACTTTTCTAAGGAATATCTATCCAATCTTTTTAAGATTAGCGACCAAGGTGTTATTTGTGTTCCATATAAAGATGGAGTATTGGTTAGATACTATGAAAGAGGTTACTATACTTCTCAAATAATTAGTTATAAAGAAAAGTATAGATTCTTCTTCAATGAAAAGGAGGAATTTGTTTTAAAGAAAACTGGGGACAAATGGACTCCTTGTGCAGCTAATATCTGCTATTCGGCTTGTTCGGCTGAACATATTGTTAACTTCAATGAGTTAAGAAAGGTTAAGCGTATCGACAGATGCGTTGATGTCTTACTTAACAACGAATTTCTAAATAAAGAAAGTTTTCTCGTAAATCTTATTTATATTCTAAAATACCCTATTGTTGAAAAGCTTGGAAAAGCTGGATATAAATATCTTATGTCCAAAATGATTTGGTCTCCAACAACTTTGTTGAGAGATAAATTTGAGACAACTCCTAAGAAAACGGGAACTTTGTATGAAAATTTAGGAATGAATAAGATTCAGCTCAAAATGCTGGAACAATTTAGAGACCCGTACAAAAATACTTTACCAAGTATCAAATTCATCAAACAGATTGGGGGTGATGATGTAATTCATTGGGATGAAAAGAAATCCCGGAAGATTTTCAAGTTTGCTTCGAAAGCAGGAGATTGGAGTGGACTTGTTATAAAAGAAAACTATCTTGGCGTTCCTGATTGCGTTAGATATGCAAGAAAAGATTTTATTCCTACTGACCAAGATAGAAAAAACATTAAAAACTTAATCAATCTTCAAGATAAAACTCCTAATATTGATGTTGTTAGAATGTTTAGAGATACGGTTTATACTATGTGTGACCGTGTTCATGAGATTCTTCCTAATATGAATCCATTTGAAGCTCGAACTCTTAGAGATTTGGAATGGATGCACAAAGATATAACAGTCTAAAAAAGGATGGAAGGTGGGATAAATTCAACAAAAAGAGAATTGAAAAATACGAAAAGATTGGAGATGAATTTGAAATCATTGTTCCTCGTGAACCAAAGGACATTATTAACGAGGGAGCAAGTCTTAACCACTGTGTTGGTGGTTATCTGGAATCTGTGGCTTCTGGATACAAAACCATTCTTTTCTTGAGAAAGGTTTCTGAGCCAGACAAAAGCTTCTATACCATTGAAGTTAATAATTCTAATGTTGTTCAGATTCATGGTAATCATAACAAATGGTTGGGTAATAACCCGGAAGCCATCCAATTTGTAATTGATTGGTTAGAGGACATTCAAGTTTATTGTTCTCTTAGAATCCTGTTCAATCTTGGTCAAGGATATTCTGGAAGTAATAATAATCTTGACCACAGTAGTTATAAGCTCAACAAATTTGTGACTGCATAAGGAGGTTAACATGAATAAACAGATTGAAGACTTGAGTTATTTGGCAACCATGGAAGTCATTCGAGCTCAAACCCGTCATGCCGTAGCTAAAAGGCATGGAAAATTCAGGTATGAAAACAATCGTAAGTACAAAGACAAGAGAAAGGAGGTGAAAGATTTTTATTAACCTATTGACAAGTGGTTGTTTTCATGATATATTTGGCGTAGCCAAGTGATTAAGAAAGGAAGTAAAAATTATGTCTACTATTATGCTTATCGTTGTTATTTTCTTTATAATTTTAATAGCTGGTGTATTCTATTGTGAATACGATAATCCCAAGTTCCTTTGGACATTCTCCGTTATTTGGGCATTAGCATTTATGATAATGGTTCTGGTTTTCACAGGGATGAAACCCCCTGCAACGACTCCCGAAATAGAAGTAGAACCTAATGTGTACTTTGTATATGCAGAAAAAACTTCTGAAAAAGATGGGGTAGTCACATTCGCAACTGTTAACCTGAAAGATAATCGGTTTTATACATGGGTAAGTGAGTATGAAACTAAATATCCAGATGTCCCTTATATGCTCACAATGGATAGCAAGGGAACAGCAACTTTGGAAGATGACGAGATTCTTGTTGTTTGGGCTAATAACAATTAAGGAGGTGAGAAAATGATTACTATTGAGTATATTCCTCGTTCAAGAGGTATGATTAAGCTGACCAACGATAAGACTTTTAAGGAAGTCATGGTTATGTTTGATGACATCGAGCAAAGAGATGAAATGGTTCTCAATTTACTTGAGAAAATCTGCAAAGGCGAAGATGAATAAGTAATTACAAACATTTGTGATTTAAGAAAGGAAATAAAATTATGAAAACTCTGAATGTAACTGTTAACTGCCTTGGCGTGTACAACTCCTCTATTCAAGTCCCTGATGACATGACTATTGACGAAGCTATCAAGTATGCTTCTGAGCATTTGAATTTAATTCCCATGGGTCAGGTTGAATGGGTTGGAGATGCCAACCTCGACGAAGAAAACTGCGATTTCGACGATTAACAACTATTTGTGATTTAAGAAAGGAAGTAAAACATTATGAAGAAGTATATGTACATTGACTGCTGTGAGCGTGAGATTGGTACTCCCGAATTCTTCGATGATTTCGATGAAGCAAAAATCTATCTGTTCAAAAAGTGGTGTGAGTATTGCCGTTATGTTGACACAGACAACTGGGATGTTGAAGTTTCTGACATGGATGAACTGGGAGAAATTCTTGAAAGATTTGTTCAGGAAGAAATCATTGATGACCAGAACGATTATGATTACACAATTGCATGGTGTGAGATGTTCGGGTCTCATGACTGGGATGGTAAAATCATCGAAGTTGAAATCTAATTCCCCAATAATATAATCCCATTTATCATAACTTAATTTATTATCCTGAGCTATCGGGTTTACGGGCAGAAAGGAAACATTATGAATAACGTTTATGCTAACATCAAGGTCGCAACTCTGAAGCCGGGTACTTTCTTCAAGATGTCTTATGTATCCGATGTTACCCTGAGTGCCGCTGGTCGAAAGGCGGGTGTTCACGTTCTTAAGCGTGTTATTGGAACCTACCGAGTTGGTATTAGTTACAAGAACACCAAAAAGGCAATCGCTCGTGCTGAAGCTAAGGGAGTGAAGATGGAGGATGTTACCAAGCTTCCTTGGGGTCAGTGGAAGGATGATAGTTGCAGAATCATCTGCCACACTAATAAGGCTGGACAGTACAAGGAGTATCTCCGTGTGTACGATACTCCCAACAAGCCCAAAGTTCAATATTATATTGATTCCACTCCTGTAACCAAGGAGTATCTTCGTACCACTGGGTATGTCCCTGAAAGTTTCTTTACAAACAAGAATGATACTGGTTGTTACAGTATCTGTTTGGATAACATTGAGTGGTTGGGCAAGCCTATTCAGTAAGTATCAGCAATGAGGGAGAGTGAAATATCTCTCCCTCTCATTTAAAAAAGGAGATTAAAGATGATTGTTCATGTAACTAATATTGAGTGGGATATTGAAGATGATACCCCTATCAAGGAACTTCCTAAAAAGGTTGACCTTGAATACGATGACCTTTGCACCAGTTTTTTAAGAGATATAGCAGATTCTGTTTGTGAAAGGCTCGAAGAAAAATATGGGCTTTGTGTGGCTAATTTCGCCATTGATATTTGAAAGGAGATTAATTATGTCTGTTCAAAGAATTGGGAATTTCATCGTCAGTGTTTACTGGGACGAAAACTTAGACGATGATGGGAAGCAGTGGAATCTGGTAGTTGTTGATAAATTTTCTCCAACTGGGACTTATATTGGCAAAAAATCTTTTTATTTCACCCCATATGCTCTTGTAATGAGAGGTTTTTATAGAGATGAATTGCAATCTCTTTGGGAAAAGCCTAATAATACTAAGATTACAGGAGGGAGATGGGTCTGGGAAACAGCTTAAAATAAAACTCGCATTTTATCCATTTAATTGTCCATCATTCAAACACATTTGTATTTAAGAAAGGAAGTATTTATTATGCGTAAGACTACTAATTCTCGTAATCCTATTTATGATACTTATGACGCTCCCATCCATACTGACAAAATGGGTGTCTCTTGGGAGGAAGCTGGTCGTTATATCAACAATTGGAATGTCTGGGAAGAATGTTTTTCCAAGTCTACTCTTGAATGGGTGTTGAAAAATCTCTCTATTGGAGATATTTGTGCCATTCACTATGTTCCTCAAGACCGTGTTGTTCCTGATAGTTATTGGGAGAAAAATTATGAACGTGAGTGCATCGAACGTTGCCATAGCTTTGAAGAATATCAGGGTAATACCGATTTCTATCGCACTGTTTATCTTCCTGCTATTGGTTATCGTGTTCCTTACAAGTATCAGCAGGTTGGTAAGCTTAAGACTATTTACAAAGAAGCTCTTCTTCGTGATTATCCTTATTTGAAGGATTATAAATTTGAGTCTTATGTTCCTTCTTATACTCCGAGTCCCGAAATTTACATTAAACTTACCTATAAGAACAACAAGGGAGAAGATGTTACCATTTCCCTCTATACTCCTGTTAAGGCTCTTAAAGAAAAGGATTCTATGCAAATCTATAAGCGTCATTGGAGTTACAACGGTGATTATTATCGTAATCAGCCTGAGTTCAAGGAGAAAATCCTTGGAGTCTTGAAGTCTCGTGAATTCCATGAACTTCGTGAAAAAGTTGATGGTAAGCTTTACAACTACACTGGTGAGCTTATCTAACATCTGGGGAGGGAAACCTCCCCTTTATATAAAGTCCCTATCAACACATCATTTATAAAACATTAAAGGAGATTTGAATTATGTCTACTAATTACATCGCTGAGTTCTACAAAACTGCTGACCACAATTACGAGGATTTCTTTGGTTCTTATGTTGCTGATGAAAAGATGAATAAAATCAACAAGGAGATTAAATCCTTGAATGAACAGATTGACCTGAAGAAAGAGGAACTTTCTCGTCTGTATACCCTGCGTTACAATGACAAGTTTACTCCTATTGAGGGTACATTTATTCTCTCTTATGAGCCTGAGCGTGGACGTGCTCAGGATTGTCAGTTTGATATTCTTAGTGGTGCTCCTGTTGACGGAAATTCTATTGATGGTATTACTCATTTCGTAACTGCTGGAAGAAAGGCGGGTGATTTTACTATTCTTGTTGGCTATTGTTTCCCTCTTGGCTCTGCAATCATTCGTAAGTATAGTTATAAAATTAGTACCAATAACAGCAGATGTTCTTTCAAAATGTTGTACGAATATGTAGCTCCTATCATGGACTACAGCGCTCCTATCGTATCTGATAATGGAGTTCATATTCCAAGATATGATTTGACTCAAAGCGCTACTGAATTCATTCAGAAAATGTACGACTTGCCTGATTTCAAAACTCCTATCACCTTTAGAGATTTTTGTGGTAAACTTGAAGATAACAAATCCACTGAAATCATTTTGAGAACCGCTCCCGAAGATTGTATGAAGCAGCTTTTGGATATGAAAGTCGATAAGGCTGAACCCATCCATAAGATTTTGGAATTACCCAAGGCTGAATATGATTCCATTGTCGAAAAAGGATATTTGAGTGATTTTATTAGAATCAAAAGTAAAATCAAGTGTAATCTTAAAACAACATACAACAAGGAATTGAAGTTGGAAGACTATTTTCATTATACCAATTCTGAATGGATTGATATTCTGGAAAAATCTCGTTATTGGGAGGAAGAATGTCGTTTCAATCAGGTGAATATGAATGGCGAAAATCCCATTTATATTTGTTTGGATGGCTACATGAGACAGCTCTGGGGTTGCTCTGCTGTAAACTTTTATAAATATTACAGCTTTGGCAAATTCATGGATTACGTCTGCGAAGAAAGTTGCAATCAGGGGTTCCAGAGTCTTTCTGATTTCATTAAGGAGCTTAAGGATTATTTGTCCATGTGTGAAACCATGGATATTAAACCCACTCTTTATAGTAGTTATCTTAAGCAGACTCATGACATTCTTGCTCGTAACTACAAGATTAGATTGACTGAAGAACAGGAAGAACTCTTTAAGAAGCGCTATGAAGATTTTAAAGATTACAAGACCAAAGATGGTAATTATATTATTACCCATCCCTCTTGTGCTGAGGATGTTAAACAGGAAGGTTATACCCTTAATCATTGTGTAAGTTCTTACATTAGCCGTATCCTGAACGGTTCTTCTAAGATTATCTTCCTGCGTTATCAGAAAACTCTCGCTAAGTCTCTTGTTACCATTGAGATTTGTGATAAGGCAATTGTTCAAGCTCGTGGTGCTTCTAACCGTTCTATCTCTAAAGATGAATTTGCTGCTATTTGTGAATATGCAAAGAAAGCAGAACTCAGAGTTCGTGTCAGTCCTCGTGACTGATTGAACATAACCAATTCATTTAACTTTTAACCAAACCAACAAAGCTGTCCTATCGGCTATACGGGGAGAAAAGGAGTAGAATATGACTACTAAGACTTATGAAAACATGACCGTTACCGTTTCTTGCAATGAGAGCGAGGACACCGAGATGATGGGGCTCATTAAAAAGATGAACGATACTAAGGCTGCTCGTGAGCGTACCGAGGAATTCTATCTTCCTCGCATCAAGGCTATTGGTGCTGCTAAATGGGCTGAAATCTGCAATCAACTTCTTGGGTTGTGTGAGACGGCTGCGAGTTTCAATGTGAGAGGTACGATTGATAGTTACCTGAAAGTTTCTTTTTGTAGAAATGATACTGGTGAGCGTTGCCGTATGTGGCTTTCTTACAGTTCTATTAGTAAAGATAAAGGTTATTTTATTAATTGCTCGATAGCAGGAGGTATTGCAGATTCCCATTACTTAAATCCTGATGAAAAATATTATCCTTCCTGTTTGGGCGAAGATAAAGATAGTTGGCTTGTCAAGTGGGATGATTATAACATTTATAATCTTTTCCGCTCCGCTCTTATGAGAGAAATTGAGCGCAGAACCATCATTGAAGAAGGTCGAATTCGTTCTATCCGAGAAAATTATAACGAGATTGCTGAGAAGTAATTCACAGCTTTCTCTTTATTTGTACCTATTCACAATTGACTTTAATTAAGAAAGGAAGTATAATTATGGCAAAGAAAAAGTATACTCACACCAAGCAGGACATCGAAAACATTGTTAATCAGATTCGTTATCGGATGGATGAATTAGAGGTCAGCGATGACGTTGCTATTTACTTCAATGGCAAGCGTTACAAGAATATCGGACGCTGGAATCCTGAAACTGAAGAGTATGAATCCAATTGGGTTCTTGAAGAGGATATTTATCCCATTGACTATTGTGAATATGCTCCTGATGATAATATCATCTGCATTTCTTCTGAAGGGCATCTCTATGACTACATGAATTCTAATTTCATGTATATGAATGAACGTATTCTTCCCGACAAATCCCTATATACCGAGATGGGAACCACTTGGTTCTATATTCTGTGTCCTTCTCATGATGATTGGAAGGATTGGGAAATTACTCGTAAACCCGGTGATTATCGCAAAATTACCATTTAAGTATAAACCAACAATTTTAAGGAGGAACAAATTATGAAAAAGAAGACTATCGCTGAGAAGAGAGCTCTCCTGTATCGTGAGTGGCAGTTGGCGAAATTGGCAAATGACGAGTGTTATTACAATTATACTTTGGCTTTAGGTATCCCCGATGAAGATACGGATGAAGATGTTTTGTGGGATTTGGAAGCAGGCTGGTATGACGATGACATTGATGAAACCATTAATGTGTATCTCAGCGCAAAGAAGCATTATGGAGAAGGAGGCTATTATGTGAGAGAGGAGGTTATTATGGACGAAGACGTGGCTTTGTATGAAGCTGGATACGAAGACCTTCCCAAGCGTATTTATAAGAAGCATGGCAGATGGGATAAGAAATAAGAAAGGAGAATAAATATGTACAACGAAGATTATTTGTGTCCTGTGTGTGGAAATCATCTTATTCCTGCTCATGGAGGATTGTATTGCGAAGACTGTGGGAATATTTTCGAGCCTTGGGAATGTGCAAACACTCTCAAGACCCTCGAAGAAGATTATCGGGAACAGAAAGCTGTTGACCGTTTTTATGGATTGGAGGATTAATTATGTTGTTTTACACTTTTCAGAACTCTCAGGTGCTTGCCGATATGATAGACCGCAATATTGAAACCTATATCCCGAATTGGGCGGGAATGTATTCTTTGACAGGAAGTAGTAAAGAAGCGTATGATTATCTCCTGAAGAAATTCAATGAGATTAATCATACGCAAGTTGAATCTTTGGTGTTTGGTTACTCTGGTTGGGACTATTGGGATTCTTCTTGTATTTATACAAGATGGAAAAACATTGGTTCGCCTTCGGGAGCTACTTGGTTCCGTGACCCGGAGAGAATGATTGGTATTTTTGATATACCAGATGATACTCCAATGTTGCGTCATGATTTTTACCGTTTCTCTGATTTGCTTTGCGACCCTAAGTCAAAAATCTTTCAGGAAGATTTGTTAAAAGCAAATACAATCAAAGGATTTGAACTTCCTGTGACTAATATCCCTTATTTAAGGAGAGAGTGGCTCAAAGAAACATTTTAAGTCCACATAAAATATCATTTTTATTTAAGAAAGGAAGTATATCTATGTCTAAGAAGCACATCGTTTGGAGTAACTACAATCTGAATCTTGAGGATTGGATTGACGGTATCAAAGAGAACCTTGATATTAACGAGGTCGATTATTCTGATTGGCCTGAAAGCAAGTTCGAGGATGAAATGTGGAAACTCAATAACGAGTATTTCCATGATGAACAGGCAAACCTCAATATCCCTACTGAGGGTCGTATTATTGCTATTGCAAACCTTGGATTGTGGAGTGGTAGACACTATGGGTACAAGCTTAAAGATGACCACAATATTAGAGCTTGTCTTTCTTTTGACGCTGATTGTGGTTATGGTGAATGGTGGGTTGATTCTCACAATAATCTACGCTCTCGTCAAACGCACCACGATGGTACAAATTTCTTGCTCTATCGAGAGGTAAAACCTGAAATTACTTCTGACCAGCTTGATAATTTCTGCTGGAAAATCTACAATGGAAAAGCAATCGCCAGAGACATCACAAGATACACTCGTTCCCTTGGCAAGCGTGTTAAGAATGTCTACGGTTGGTAAAAAAGACAAGACAGGTAAGTATCACCATGCTTACCTGTCTTTTAAAATTCCAGTTCCTATGAACTGTTCACATATATGTCTCCTTTGTCTAAGGTGGAAAGGAGGGAACCCCGCTATGACTTAGATTAAGTAGATTGACTACTTCTTCAATGTTTATTTAGTAACTGTGTTGCTAAATAGTCTCTTTATGAGATAAGACATTAAAGAAACCATGACATCGGTATTGGGCTGGGAGGCATAGGACTCTCTTCCCTCAGCGTAACAGTTGGTTTAAGACCGCTCTGTAAGTTATCGGTTATAAATTTCTATTCGATTCAAAGGGATATGAACCCCGAATCAGAAAAATATAATCTACACACTTACTCCTTGTTTTATTCCCACTGTTACGATACCATATTTAATTCCAGTTGTCAAGAGTTTTTAAAAAATATTTTTATTAAAAGGAGAACTTATTATGAAGCAGTATAACAAAATTGGTCTGACTACCACTGATGGTTTTACCTCCGCTTTTGTCGATACTCCTATCGGTCGCTTTATTATCAACGCTGGGAACGAAGAAGGATATGATGAAGTGTTTGTATCTTTTCAGCGTAACCCCCATGATGGTGTGGTAGAGCCTGAACAGACTTTGTTCCATTGTCAGGAAGAAGATGGCAAACTCAAATGCCATCTTTGGAAAAACGAAATGTCTGAGGACTGTACTGATGATTATGTTCTCAAAGCCATTTCCCGTAAAGATTTAGAGGAAGAATAAAATTAAGCTGTCCTATCGGCTATACGGGGAATAAATATTTAAAGGAGATTTTGTTATGAACTACTCTGCGATTGTTGCTTTCGATTACAAGAATTTTTGTCCTTCTCTGTCTCGCACCGATACCAAAACTATGACCATTCAGGATATTCAGAAGGAGGTGGATGAAATTTGCGTCTGGTTTGACCAAATGTGGCCTTTTGACAAATCTATGGTTGACAAACACATTCCTGTTTCTTGGATGAAAAGTTCTACTAAAACCGTTGGTCGTGCTTTTCGGAGAAGAGTCGGTGGAGTTTATAAATACTCTATTGAGTTTAGTAAAGAATTCTTAAATGCAACGACTCCGGTTGGATTTCACTCTACAATTCTTCATGAGTGTCTACATTGCATTGAATACAATGGTCGTGATGGTTGGAGCCATACAGGTCTTTGGAAAAGCAGAGCAATTGACATCACCAATCGTACTCCTTTTGATATTAACCGCACTGTCCAAAAAAGCGAAATCACTCCTGAATATCAGAAGATTATGATGGCAAAATACAAGTATAACATTGTTTGTGAGTGTGGATGGAGTTGCCCCAGACAGAGAATAAGTGGCTCTGTTAGAGAGATTGCTAATGGTAATCTTCGCAAACGTTATTATTGTCCTAAATGCGGTTCCAAAAATTTGAAAGTCATCAATTTGGTTTAATTTGAAAGGAGATTTATTATGAAACACATTACCTCTACCCTGTTTAACTCTTTTGACGATTATGCGGATAGCGCAACTCAGCTTCATATTTACGCATTTGAAACTCAGGATGAATATGAAGAAGCAAAGGAGGTGTCTGAGTCTCACGACCCTGAGAGGGAAACCGAATATCTTGCCGAACTGGGTTATCATGATGACCCTATTCCTTGTGAGCCTATTCCCGGTTTGAGATATTCTTCCTATGGTTTTACCATTGTGGGAGATTTCCTCGTTGTCGTTGAAACTATCATACTTGACGTTTAAAACAATATCTGTTAAAATGAAAGGAGATTTAATTATGACTACTTTGGGAACGAACGCACAGGTGATTACATCTAAGAACACTTCCATCAATTCCAAGAAACTTCCCGCTGTCTACAACAAGATTGATTGGGATGCTCTTAAGATTGATTGGATGGTACAGAATGGAGATGAAAATCCTATTGGCATCATTCTGGATTATGGCTGTGGGCGTTATACCCAGCATATTCAGGATTTTGTTAACTCTAAGGGATTCTATTACATCGGTTTTGACCCTTATTGGAATAAAATTGATTTCATGACTGAAATCGAACAGATTTCTAAAATCAATGGAGGTGGTCTTGTTGCTGTCATCTGTTCTAACGTTTTGAACGTTATCCCTTGGTGGACTGGAGTGAAACGAGTTTCCAGTGTGGTTCATTATTTAGGGTATCAGGCTCACAACAGATATTTTATAACCGTGTACGAGGGCAATAAATCTGGAATTGGGCAAGAAACTAAGAAAGATTGCTGGCAATGGAATAAAACCCTTGACCGTTATCTTTTCACTTCTCAGGATGACATCAAGAAAGGTGTTATTACTAACATCAACACTAAAAATTTGCTGAAATAAGAAAGGAGAATTATTATGGCTAAGTACACCACTACCAATCAGACTTACTTCTTCCAGCACGATATTGATTATGAGGGCGTAAATTACAGAATTTATGCTCCTTTAGTTAATATCAACTCTTGTTTCATTGTTGAATACAAAGTTCCTAAAGTAGACATCCTTGATGAAAATATTCCAGAAACGGTTTCCATTCTGGTTCAGATTACCAATACTCACCCTTATGAATATGATATTCGCAATGTGTATTGGCGAATGCGAAATCATAAGTCTGAAAAGTTTGTGTCTAAGTATCGCAAGATACTTGATAATATTGTTCCTTTGATTCATCAGTAAGCAATCCATCCCTATCCACAATCTATATTTATTTGAAAGGAAGTAACTATTATGTCTAAGAAGAACACTCAGAAGAAGGAATTCACCATGTCTCGTGAGGAATACATCGAACATCTGTCCATGAAGTCCAATGAGGTTCACATGACCACTAAGAACTCCAAGACGGGATGCGGGGTGATTGACCTCGCATTTCCCGTTATTACTTGTCGTGAGGATGCTCCGTGCAAAAAGACGGGTTGCTATTGTATGAAGGGTACTCAGCAGATGGCAACTGTTCAGGGTGCATATTATCGCAATTATCGTTTGTACCATGAAGACCCTGTTGATTTCTGGAATCAGGTTCAGTTCAAGCTGGCCCATTGTGGTTTGCCTAAAATGAGATATTTTGACGCTGGCGACCTCCCCGATTATGCTTTTATTGATGGCATGGTCGCAACTGCAAAAAAGTTCCCTGAGATGAAATTTATGGCATTCACAAAGAAGTATTTCTTGGTGAATCAGTGGATTGACAACAATGGTAATCTCCCTGATAACCTGAACATCATCTTCTCGGCTTGGGATAAGGATTGGGAAGTTCTGAATCCTCACCATTTACCTGTTGCTTATGTGGATTTCAAGGATTCTGAAAAGACTCCTGTTCTCCCTGAAAAGTATCAGACTTGTCCCAATCAAAAAGATAAGACCGTCACCTGTTCTATGTGCGGCAAATGCTGGCGCAAAGATTTGGGTGCTGTTGTCTTTAAGCAACATTAATCACCGATAAGCCTTGACAAATACAGGAAGGAGTGATATATTATATTCAAGGCTTGTCATGAAAGGAGGTGGTTGGTGGATGACGTTCGAAGGATACCTCTTTTGCTTCAATGTGGTTTTCATTATCCTTTTGGTTCTTGGAAAATCTGTGAAGTAAGCCGAATGAGAGGAGAGGGTAACACCTCTCCTCCCATGTCTCCACCTTTGGTCTTAATTTAGAAAGGAGTTTTATTATGTCTAAAAAACTGGAAAAGGTTCATGAGTCCGATAACGAATTGCTGACTGAGGTTTCTAATTCTTTAATTCTTGAGGCTGTCTCCCATTTCAACACGACTCGTTCCCGTCTTCGGGATGGCGATGAACGTTATTTTTATAAATGGGATGAAGTGGATGCTGTTCTGTCTCAATTGAAAGACCCTGATTCGGTTTCCATTCAGGCTGAAAAGAATTTCGATGGGTCTGTGTTTTGTTATATTATGAATTTCGCAGTCCTTAAGAAAGAAACTCGTATTCGTTAAATAAAAAAAAGGAGAATAATTATGGTAAAGATTACTCTTACAACTGGTCAGGAAATCATTGCTCGGTCTATCTATTTTGAGGGAAATCTTGCAATTATCGACTATGATAACGCTTACAGTTCCAGTCTTATTGAAGATGTTCAACACATCAAAGAAGAAGACTGTTGGAAATATATGTAACTATAAACAAACGAATTTAGAAAGGTGGTAGTTAAATGAATTTTGTTATTGGCTATCTAATTCCATTCATTGTTGTCTTTTTTGGATGTCCGTTCGTTTATACTCTTTTGGGTATTTGGTTCGGAATCCAGCTTTTGGGCATTTGGGTTCTTTCTGACCATCCAGAAAAATCTAAAGAGCCAGAAACAAAATGGGATGAATGTCCCAATCTTCCATATGAGGTCGTTCAGGAATTGTGGAATGAACGTGACCCCAATATAGATTATGAATTGAAAGAAGATGACTTTAGTTAACTTCTTTTAATTTAAGGTAGGGTGGGTGGGTTAGTTTAACACGGGAATATTTCCCTTTCATTCGGGGGAATATTTCCCTTCAAACAGGTGAGATATTTTTCTCCGCCGCTGACACGCATAAATCATAGTTCTATGAAAACACAAAACGCCAGTGTTTTCAACTTTGCATAAATGCAGGGGTCTTTTGTGTCCGCCGGGTTCGGAGGGGATACTATGTTTCGTTAATTCACGACCCCGTTCGCTATTCGCTCACTTTTACTCGCTCCCTCGACAGGCGTTCCCTTCATCCCCCACTACGTTAATGCCTACGTTCACCGATAAACTTCTTTCAGGGATAACCGCCATCAATTCCCAATACACAAAAAATCCTTGAGTTATTATTAACCATTTTTGTTTCACTCAACTCACCAGTATACTCTTACCAGCAAATTTTCATGAAATCTGATTAATAATAACTCAAGGAAAAAATCAGCAAATAACTCAGTTGTTCTTTTTTACTTTTTCTCTTACCCTATTACTTCTTCTTTCTCGCCGCCTGAGCCTTTCTTGCACGTTCTCTCAGAGCTTCTCTCTGTTCCTCAGTCAAGTTTCTCGGCTTACGATTGGGGTTCTTACCCAGTCTGAAATCATACAAAGGGCAATTAGTGCAAGGACACATCTTTACCTCAGAATACTGTCCCCCACAGCAATCCAAGCACTTTGCACGAATAGCCTTCATAGGAGTCATTACCTTGGTGTTTCCATCTTCGGCTTCGGTATCTTCGGTATTCTCAAGCTCAATGTCTTCGAGCTCAGTGTCCAGTTCCATTTCGTTCAGCTTCTCGTTCATTTTAAAATCTCCAATGTTATTTAAAGAATTGTTTTAGCTTCTTTTGATAATATAAGTATACCAGATTGAGATTAGAATGTCAAGAGGTTAATAATATTATTAGAAATTTTTAAAAGAAAAATCCCTGAGTGGTTAACTCAAGGATTCTCTGTTTTTCTCAACAAAGGTTTGAAAAGCATCCGGGTTCAATTTAGGATATTCAGCCATGGCAGTTTCAGGCTCCGATTCAAACTTCTGCTTACATCCCATTTTCTTTAATTCCCCATCAATAGCTTCAATGAGATGATTCTCACATTTATGACAAAGGATAATTCTTCCCTTATCATTTAGCTTTGTGTTAAACCTATAAGGAGCAGTATCCAGCCACATCGCAAGGTCAAGCTTATTAGGCGTATCTGGGATAACGCAACCACAAGCCATACAGATTTGGTTTGGGTCAATAACGGGAGACTTTTTATTTACAGTTGGCTGGGAAGTTTCTGTTACGGTGGGCGTGGCATTTTCTCTCACTACGTTTACAGTGACCGTCTCAATTGGGTTTTCGGTTACAATAGGCAAAGGGTTCTTTCTCGGTCTACCTCTTGTCATATTATGTCAACCTCTTTTCAGTTTATTTCATTCAGTCAGATTTGTGCTTTACAATCAGTTACATTTCACTATTTTGCTTGCAAAATAGAGTTACATTTCAAGCTGTGTGTAGTTACGCAACACTTAAGCAAAAGATAACTAATATTTACGCACAATTAAATATTAATTGTTTGTATTTATTAATTATTTATTTTATATTTTCGTGGATATTTGTTTTATTATTTTGTGATTAATTTATTGTTTATGTTTTAACTAAATCTATCACGAGTTTACTTAGTGTTTACGCAAAAGGTTTTGTCAGTTATAAAAAGCTTAATCAATTTCAGGAACAGCTTTCAAAGCATAATACTTATGAGCGCCTGTATCTTCAACAAGATAAATTGTTTTTGCGTTCTGATGCCATTTAGAATAACCCGCATGGAAGAACAGAACAAATTCTTGAGAAGGCATATTGAAATTATCAAAAACTTCATTAACAGCTTTAACAATATCTTCATAGTAGTTTACACCACAGTTAATACATTCTTGTTTAAAGGCGTTAAAATCTTTATAACCTTCATAACCATATTCTGAACGAACATGAGAGAGTGAATACTTGTGGTCAGAAAGCTTACAACGAACTTTGGCGTTGTAAAGGCATTCAGCAACATAGAGTTTATCTCTATAAGAACAAGACCCAACTTCTCCTGCGATAATACAGTAAGCTAAATATCGTTCATCGTTCGTAAGTGAAACCAGATTAGCGTAGCGGTAAGTAGAAATAAGTTCTGTTTTGGTTTCAACTTCAATTTGAGAATTGTTCTCAGTTTCAGTGTTAGATTCGCTATCATATTGAACACTTTCCGCTTTAATGTTGTAAACTGTTACATCATTAGTAGGTTCAGGAATAAGGTCTTCATCATTCAGGTTCACACTCTGATAGGGATTCTCCATTGTGATTGTGCTCAGGTTAACGGAGATGGTGTGAGTTGAAGAGAAATCAATGTCCTGTACCGTCTGGCTCAGGTTTTTGGTGTCGATTGAATCGTTGTAGTTCACGTTTTTCTCCGCTGTATTCACATCATCCGCAAGTGCAAAATTTGGGAGCATACTCACGGTCATAATGGGAATAGCAATCATACTCACGGCTTTGAGAAGAAAACGCTTGTAATATTTGTTTGTGCTCAGGTTCGGGTGTCTATATTCAGTTGTGGTGTTAGTTTGGTTTTTCATTTGTATCTCCTATCTTTTTACTACAGAGCAATGAGCCTGTTTAGGTTTCAGCATAACTCTGTCTCATATTTTCGGAAGAACACATACTTAGTGCCCTACCTAACACACATAATAATATGTGCGCTTCAGCGTCATCTTGATGACGATGCCGACTTGACACACGGCTCTCAATGTAACTAAGATGTTCTCGTTTAAGAACATAATTATAATACCACAGAAGATGGAGAAAGTCAAGGGTTTTGTGAAAATTTCTGTTACCAATTTGTTACTTTTGTTTCTAAATATTTTTAAAGTTATTTATAAAAAGGTCTTGACAAATGAATTTAAATATGATATAATCATATTAGAAATTGAAATAGGCTGAGATATTATGCCTATTTGTATTTACGCTTCTTAGAATTGACAAAATATAATTGACAAAATATAATTGACAATCTGTACTCTTAACTTAACTATTATATTATGAGGGGAGGAATCATGGCCTGTTTATACGAAAAAGCTTTTATGGCTTTCGGTTTAGGAAAAATTAAAACTGTAGATTCTTATAAAGAAATGTGTGTCTTATTGGAAGAGCCAGATTAGAGTAAACATCCTGACCTTAAAAAGAGATAGCTTGAAATGTGGAAATTATGCTTTTCTTGGACTATGAGTAAACATAAGTTTACCCGTATTAAGTTGTATTCTTCTGAGGAATATTTATATAATATTTTGAAAAAGAAATATTACAACACAGCTTTTTATATGTTATGTGCCTTGTTAAATCAATTCGGGAAGACTTCTGATAAACCTTTTTTGTTGGCAACTAAGTCTGAATTGGCTATAGCATTAGGTTTTTACAATGAAGATTTTAAAGCTGCTCGTTTTGGTAAAAAAACTAAATTGGTGGAAATAGAAAATAATACTCTGTAGAAATATGGAAGTAAATATGATTATTTAAAAGGATATAAGGAAGAAATCCGTAATAAGAAAAATGATAACGATATAACTTCTATTACTTATAAAGCATTTGAAGATTTTTCTTTACACCAAAATAAAAATATTAATAACAAAATTGATTCCCTTTTAGAAGAAATGGAACAAATGCGTATTATTTATGTCCAAAAAGAACGCATCGGGGGTTTTATAGACCAAAATTTTATTAAACAGTATAATGTTGAATTAGATAAAATTTACCAGAAAGATGGTAACTTTTATTATGACGTAATAGATGAAAAAACA
>ERZ1034980.607-NODE-607-length-25250-cov-8.053384_pt1 | contig 25250 bp, 41 predicted proteins | sample MGYA00520622_ERZ1034980 | MGnify/ENA primary metagenome ERZ1034980 (study PRJEB33766, sample SAMN09781791) | gut metagenome | biome: gut microbiome | host: Homo sapiens | place: Madagascar | study: EMG produced TPA metagenomics assembly of the PRJNA485056 data set...
ATCGTTATCCATGATTATTCTCCTTTTCAGATTTATTTGAACGGAACCGTACGCTTTCCGAACATCACAAAAGAACGTCGGATTTTGTATCAAGATTCCGTCCAAACTGAAAAGGGGATATTTACTTCATCAGATTGCCCGCCTGCTGCATAAACGCCTGCGGGTCGATACCGCCCTCACGCAGCATATTCATTGCGATCTGCTGTGGATTGCCGTTCATGATTTGTGCGATCTGCGGGTTCTGTTTTGCCATCGCCTGCATAGCCTGCTGTGGTGTCATGCCCTGCGATTTCATGTTCAAAACCTGCCGTACCGCCGGATTATTTGCCGTCATGGCCTGCATGAGCATTTGCATGTTCATCATTTGCACCTCCCAGTTGTTCACATAACTTGTTAAACCGTCGGATAAGCTCGTTGAATTCCGTTCTCGGAACATAATCTGACAAATCTATTTCCGCAGGTTTATTCGTTTCCGGCTCCTGTGCTCTGCGATACATCACAAAGTCAGCACAGCCGGTTTGCAAATTAAGCTGTTTGGTGTAAATCGCGCCGTGTGCCGTGTCCGGCATGATAGTAAGCGCACCGGAAAAGTCCGTCTGTACCGCGCGTGCTTCCTCCACGCTTGCCACAGGTCGGACAATATGCTGTGGAGATTGCACCTGCTGTTGCATTGGTGTCTGCATTGGCTGTTGCGGGTACTGCTGTTGATACTGCGGCGTGTAGCCAGTGTAACCATAAGGATATGCCATTAACCCAGCACCTCCGTAACGTGTTCGCTGATGGATTTGCTTACCGCCTCTTTGTAGGATATGTATTCCTCTAAGCAATCTGTGTTGCCTGCGTTGCGGTAAACTGCTACAATGCGACGAGCGCACTCAGGGTCATACCCCATGCGTTCAAGTCTCTGTTCGTAACTCATGCGATCACTTCCTTATACTGAAAGTATAAGGTCTGCCGGGCGTGAAAACCTGTCACAAATCTGTCAACTTGCTGTCACAGCACGCGCAGCATTTTGCATTTGATGCTGTTCAACCGACGATGCACCGTGCTTTCGCTCATGTGCAGCGTCATGCAAATCTGAGTAATAGAGCGCGCCGATGTTCGTAGGTCAAACACGGCGCGTTCTTCTGGTGTAAAATTGCACTCACGCCGGAAGTATTCCACCTCCGGCCTTGTAAATTCCGTTAATTTCATGCGGTATCCCCTCGTTATGGTGTCACCGCATATCCTTCCCCTTGTATAAAAAAATCGGGTGCGACACACTTTCGCGCTTCGCACCCTATAAAAACACACCGTCCCGCGTCCTCTACATCAATCCCCTATGTAGGTACATAAGGCTTCGGGGAGCGTAGGAACAATGCGTTTTTTCAATCCTGATAGTATTATACCATCTTTTATGTCCGTCCGCAACTTAGCCGTAAAGGTGTGCACGGTCGTTGATAACCAGCAGGCGCAGCAGGTCGGTCGTCAGTGCGAGCTTGCCCTGATCGTCACCCTGCAGAAAGCCCTTGTTCACCAGCTTCTGCACGGTTGTCTTGCCCCATGCGGGTACTGCATCTACCGTGTTATATACCTTCTTGGCGTTCTCAGCGTTTGCAATCTCCTGCTTTGCGATTGCGCGGGTCTGTGCTTCCGTCATGTCTTCAACCTCTTTCTCTGTCAGCATGGTTTTGAACTTCTCCCACAACCGAGGATTGCGAATCCACGGTTCGGGACAATTTTTTCTCGTCACATCATAGTGACGGCACACGCGCGATGCCGGTATGTGGTACTTTGCCATCAGCTCACGGGTCAGCTTTGCGGCACGCTTCATTGTCGCCTCTGGGATAACGTACACGCCGTTCCGCTTCACGCTGCACATTTCAATGCCGATGGAATTAGCGTTCCGGCAGTCATTGTAGTAGCTGCCGCCGCGCTCTCTGCCGCAATGCCATGCCGTGTCGCCGTCCTTTACGCTCTGCACGATTCTTTCCGTATCCACGAAATAATGTGCGCTTGCGTTCAAACCGCCCTCACGCGCGAAATAATCCGCGTTATTCTGTGCCGTGTCACCGTTGCCGGATGTAAAATGCAGGCAAATCCAATTGATTGCAAACTCTCTGCCCTTGCGGTAGTTTCGTTCGTTGCACTGTTTGAATGGAATACTCATTTACTTTACTCACCCTTCTTCTTCGGTGCGGTGTAGGTCAGCGCCGTTTTGGAATCCGTAATGCCCGCCGTTGTCGGGTCGATAAACACACTCAGCACCGCAAGGCACATCGTGCAGAGCTGCACCGGATTTTCCAGCACCGAAACAATACCGTCCCATACAGCCGCCCAACTCGTAAACGTCTGCGGGTCAACGCCAATGGCCGTGATTGCCACGCTGACAATACCGACCCAGAACCACGGGTTCTTCATTCGTACAGGGATATTTACCTTCATACTCTCACCTCGCAATATGGTCTATAGCAATCCCTTCTAAGAACTGCTCGTACTCCTTGGTTGTTTTTTCAATGGCCGCAAGTCCTGCTTCTACCTCACCGTTGCAGTGACCGCGCTTTAATGCCATTGCTACGCCAACGGTAAGCTGACAGTTTGCGTTAATCATTGCAAGCTGCAAGCGTCCCTCTTTGGCTCGTTGTTCCGCCCTCCGGTTTACCCGCTCCGCTTCTTCCCTTGCTCTCTTATCACGCTTGCCGGACTGCGCCGCCATAGCAGCGCAGATGATTCCGGTAGCACCCGTGATAATGGTGCAGATAACCTCAGTCGGCATAGTTAAATACCCAGCAGGTCGCGGTCGTGGCGGCTCAGAAGGCTGGATGCGCCAGTCACAGTAGCACGCCAGTGCTTGTACTGAGCGCGGGCAAGCTCATCCTTTTTCAAGCCGTGTGCGTTATCGTACTTGTCCAGTTGCACGCCGATATCGCCCTCGTACTTATTGACTTCTGTGTAATTCTTGATATAGATGTTATTAGGATACATATTCTTGTCCTTTCCGGTCTTTCGACCTATCAGAAGTGTTGTTTAATGTGCGCCATTCTCATCCGTCACCGGGTGCAGGAGCTTCACCAGTTCGTTATACTCGGTTTCCGTCAGTTTGCTAGCGGCAAAGAAAATGTCAATCTTATCTTCGATGCCGTCCGTCTGGCCACGTTCAATCATACGCTTTAAGGTTCTGTACAGCATATTTTTTTCACCTTCTTTTCATTCGGATACGCCCAACTCTAACAGCGTCATGCGATATGCAAGGTCAACATTCATCGCATCATTGTCAGATACGGTCTTTTCGGTCGCAGCAATGTCCGCGCCCTTATCCACCTCAGTTACGACGTTTCCGTCTTTGTACAAATATGGAGTACCATGAAAGACTACGCCCTCCGCCTTACGTTCATCGCAAACAAGATACGCATTGCCGGACGGAAGCACGTGTACAAAGTCCACGCGCTCTGCAAGATACTTTTCGCCTGTGGCGGTTGTGATTTGATACATTTTCGTTCACCCCTTTAGTGTCAGTGTGTCCTTGTCGAACTTAGCATCAGACGGGAGAATTAGAGCAGGGCGGATGCCGTAAGACGCGGTGACTTTACTATTGTAGTAATTGCCGTTTGAATAAATTACCCATGCATAAAGCGAACTCTCGACAGCCGAATGCATCCACCAATCAGCAGATTTTCCATTTAATTTTGCAACACGTTTGTTGTTAGCCGTAGTTGTTACTCCTGAGTCAAAGTAATCCAGTTTTGAACCATCCACCGGGAATCGTGAGTTTTCATTTTGCAATCCAACTTCGCATCCGCCAAGTAAAAACATATTAGTAGTTACTGTTTCGCTGCTATCAATAGGCACAGTAACTCGTTTGACTATGTTTTTAATGTCAGCATCAAGCATATTGAAAATTGTGTTCAAGCGGGCATTAACAGAACTTTCACCATAAGCATTAGTGTTCCTTGAATTCCACACATGATTCTCGTAAAGGTCTTTCATTAGTAACCAAGTGCCGTCGCAGGAATCATCGTAAAGGCTGGACGGTTTCCCTTGATGTACGACAAGGAAATCCGTAGTTGTTCCATTTACGTTCAGTTTTACCGTGCTACCGACAGCAAGCTCACTTGCTGTAATATCGCCGACAGGCTCCGTGTGCGTTTCACCTTTGCGCAGATACATGCAGTATCCCATTAAGCAATCACCTCTCCTGTGTCGGAAATAAGCGTGTCAGAGGGTAGGATGAACGCAGGGCGGATGCCGTAAGTGTTGCCGGGAGAGGTGAAATTAAAACCACCTGCATTATTGACACAACACACAAAGGCATTGTTAGTGGTATACGGAGTACGAAGCCACCATTCGATATTAGCATCATCTAAGTATGCTCGACGTTTATTGGCGGCAGATGTTCCAATATCTAATTCGAAAAAGTCTAATTTATCACCATCTTGCTTAAAATTAGAGGATTGCACCCAGCGAAAGCCAACTTCATAACAGCCAAGCAAGAAAATTTTCGTGCTTAATCCGTTTGCTCCACTGCTGACTGCACCACTGTTGCCATATCCTTTATGATACGGAATCTTCACTTGCTTGATAAGCTCCTGTGTATCAGAATCAAACAAATTCAGGAAATCGCCGTTTAAGTAGGTGTCGATGGCGGATTCTTCATATTTGTTGAACGATGACCACGCACGTTTTTCGTAGCAATCCTTCATCAGCAGCCAAGCACCATCACAAGAGGTGTCGTACATACTGCTCGGCAAGCCTTGATGCACGACGAGAAACTCCGTCGCAACGCCGTCAACATTCAATTTAACAACACTTCCTACCGCCAGCTCCGAAATAGGCGTACCGGTTACCGGCGCTGTCAACTGCGGCACAATGCCGCTCATGATAACTTTTCCCATTATGCCGCCCCTTTCAAAGTGAGGTTTTTTGCATCAAACAGTGCGTCAGATGGGAGGATGAGGGCAGGGCGTATGCCGCGAGTGCGATTGCAATACTCATCACCCCATGTTCCAGTAGATTTAATGTATATAGCCTCTTCGCCGTAATCGGCGGAAGACGAACAGTATGGGGAACGCAGCCACCAATCAGCCGCAGTTCCATTCAAATATGAAATGCGATTGTTTGTTATCTCGGTACTGGTTCCTGCGAAAAAAGATAATACTTCACCTTCTCCGGTTGGCATAGTGCCTAAATTCAATCCGACCTCTTTTGCTGCAAGCAAAAATATTTTACAAGACAATCCATCTCCACCTGATGTTGCAGGTCTACTATATCCTATCCCCTTACGATATGGAATCTTAATCTGTTTAATAATATTTTGAATATTCACATCAAATAGATTGAAAAAATCCACATTCAAGTAGCTTTGAATGGTGCTATTGGCATAGTCATTTTTGTTTGAACTGTTCCACTTCTGTTTTTCATTGACATCTTTTCTCAACAACCAAGTGCCATCACAGCTCTCATCGTACAGGCTTGACGGCAAACCTTGATGCACGACCAGATATTCCACATTTGTCCCGTTCTCTTTCAACTTCACCGCACTACCGACCGCCAACTCACTTGCCGCGATGCCTTTGATCGGCTCTGTTGCGCGGTTTCCGCCCGCAATAATCGCTCTACCCATCACGACACCTCCGCGATGATCGGAATCTCAACAGTCGGCGCATCGCCAAAAATTGTGAACTTGATGCCGCCGTCATAGGTTTCCGCATAGCCATTCGTGATGTATGTGAGATACTGGTTCTCAGCTTCTACAAATGCCTTGTAATCGCCCGATGTGCCGCTGCCGGTATAGGCGTGGTCTACCTTTGCCGTCTGTGTAGCAAGCACACCACTGATCGCAACAGATTGTGTTTTGGCGCCGGTACTGCTGTCCTCCGTCCATGTTGTGCCAATGGTAGCAAGGTAGGTTTTCGCAGTGCTTGGCGCGTCCTGCGCAACCGCGTTTCCGTCCGCGTCAAACCCGACGATCTGACCCTTCGTGCCGGTCAGCTTGTCCTGCTTGCCGTCCCATGTAGATTCCTTTTCAATTACCGCACCGACCGCAGAATCAATCTGCGCTCCGGTATGCGAGGAATTGTAAGCCATGCTGTCACTCCTTCATGCAGAGAAATTCGTTTCCGTCCGCGTCGAGCATAATGTCTTCACTGTCAGACGGGATAAAGCCCCAGTTATCATTCCAGCTACCGTCCATCCCCTGTGCGTACAGAGAAATGCGGTAAATGCCATCACCGGAAAGCAGGAAGTCGTCATAGACCTCGAACTGTCGTTGTGTTGCGGCAGGGGTCTGAGAAAAGGACGCAATGAGCGTCCCTCTCCCTCTGCCCCATTCCTCGCCGGACTTCGTAGCGCGGCATTCAAATGCCTGATACGGAATGTCCGACTGGAATGCAACAATGACCTTGTCGAAGCCAGAGACCGCCGAAATCTTCTCTCCTGTGATGGAAAAAGTCAGATTCGGAGCTGCCATTTACGCCACGCTCCAAGTTCCGGCGGCATTCCTGATGAACACCTTGACGATCTTCACGCCGTCACCGGAAGATGCAGCTTCGAGGTCTGCGCCGTTGATCGTGACATTGATTGCAGTGTCGGCCTTGTAGCCGCCCTCAGTGCCGCTGGTGTTGGTAGAACCGGCAGTAACCGGAATCTGCGTACCCGCGTTTTCAAGGCTGGATTCGCTCGGAACAACCTTGATCTTGTATTCCTCAAAGTCCACATTTGCAGAGAACGAGAACGCAGATACGTTGAAGGTTGCTACCTTAGAAACCTTGCTCTTGTCCGGGCCGGTAATCGTAACAACCGGAACGGCAGTATCCAGCGTGATCTTCGCGGTAACAGCAGCGGTTTCATTGCCTACGTCGTCTCGTACCTTGATGGATACGGTTTTCTGACCGTCGCCAGTGGTCAGCGTGATTGCCTTAGACTTTACAAACGTAGCCCATGCTGCTTCGGCTTCCGTTGCTGCACCTGCCACGCCCCAAATCTTCATCTGGTATCCGGTAGTTTCGGTATCCGTCAGACCAATCGTAGCCGTTACTGCCGTGCTGGTTGCATAAGCAGCACCGTTGTTCAGTTTGAGGGTAAGCCCGGCAGGCGCGGTCGTATCCAAAACCAAGTTAAAGAAAGATGCCATGTTTTACACTCCTTTTGTGTTTAATTCAAGGTAAAGGTAGGAACTCTTGCGGCGATAGAGCAATTCATCACCCAAATACGCCTCAAAAACTCCCATTTTCCCTAAGAAATACGCGATAATGCTTTTGTCTCCGATATACATTCCGTCACCCCGTTATCAGATAAAGCACAGTTTCATCGTGCTTTTCGATTGCGTCATACTCTGCACGGGTCAAAACGCGAATAGCGGAAACATCATTTGAAAACACGTTGCCATGCCCGCCGCCGCCCGATGCCGGAACGCCGGTATCCGTGTCGCCAATCCACCAGTTACCGTTGTCTCCGATGAACGGAGTTAAGCCCTTCGCGCTTACGCCCGTGTCCTTGCCTGCAATTACCCAGTTGCCGTTATCGCCAATGGTCGGGTAAGTGTTGGCAAGCGCTTGCATTCGCTTTTCAAATTCGGTAAACGCTGTCGGAATTTCCGGCCAGTGTGCGTCACCGCTCATCGTAGGCGGGATGTATACATGGATGCTGTTTGTGCTGCGCGTTTTCTCGCCCTGCGTGCCGTGTAGCTCGAAAGTGTACTCACCTGCAACGGGCAAATTCTGTGCAGTCAGCAACACCGAGATTCCGGTTTCGTCTTGCTGCATCGGCAGGATATCCATGTTTACGCCCGCTGACACATACATTTCCCACGTCCAGTCAGGCGGGAGATCACCTGTAACTGTGATGGAGCGCGTCAGATTATCATGCTGGCGGGCAAGCACTTCACAATCTGCGGTCAGCTCCCAGTTGTTGAAATAGATCATGTGTTCTTGCCCTCCAATGCCGCGACACGCGCAGTCAGCGCGTCTAATGCCGCTTTGAGTGCATCGTTTCCGGCTGAGGTGTCGTTTACTTTATCGACTGCATTATCAATGTCCTCACCGCCGTAACGGCTTGTATAGTAAGTATCAGCCATTAAACAACCAACCTCCTTCCGTATTTGTCTGAAATGATTTTGCCGTTTTTGTCATGGACTGCACCGGAAGCAGAAAGCGCTTTAGGCAGGCGATAATAAATAAGGACGCAACCCGGTGCACCGTCTCCTCCTGTACCGCCATTGCCACCAGATCCAGCCGCACCCGCAGAAGCACTGCCAGAAACGTTAGAAACCGCGCTGCCTGTGCGTTTTGCAACGAAGCTCATTCCGCTACCGCCAGCACCGCCTCCACCATATCCGCCACGTCCGCCGCGGCCGTACATTGTAGGCGTTTTAGGTATAAGTGACGGAACCGCTCCGTCTATTCCAGAATGTCCAGTTGCTCGGACATAGACAACGGACCCGCTTGCAGACGCGCCATAAGAGCCTGTGCCTTGCGCGCTATCTGTTCCGTTTGTTCCTGCTGCTGCGCCACCGCCGCAAGCAGCAGAAGAACCGGCCGTGCCATATCCGTTCTCCAATCCTCCAGTATTATTTTTAGCGGTTGCGGTTTTAGCGCGCCAATAAATACTATTTTTGCTATCTTCGTAAGTGGTTGTTGGCGTTGCTCCTGCACGCCATGTGTTACCGTCCTCGTCAATGACATCTTCGCCCTGGACGAACTCAATAATCGTTTTGGTATCTTGAGGGCGTTTATTTGTGCCGCTCCCGCCTTTTCCACCAGAGATTCCGGAAAGACCTTTATCGGCATAGACAGCACTGGTCAATGTGTCTATATAGCCGTTATCCGAATACGCTCCCGTTATCGTGCTCAATTCTCCGAATAGCGTATTTTCGCCTTCCGTACCCATGGGCATATCATCGCTGTATGCTGCACCTTTGCCGCCAGCGCCTATCACAACCGTAAAACTTTGATTAGGGCGAACACTGATGCTGGCTTGCAGCACCTTTCCGCCGTGTCCAGCATTGCCGCCAGCGCCGCCTGCACCGCCCAAACCGACTGCATAGCCCGTTGCTTGCGCAACAGCGATACCATACGAAAACGAAGCAGGAACAGAAGATCCGCTTTCCCCTTTGTATCCGCATTGGCCTCCTTGTCCTCCGCCAATTAGCACAACACGGAGATTCGTAACGCCCTCCGGCACAGTCCACGCGCCGTTCTCCGTAAGCACTTCGACGGTATCGTAATACTCCTGTTCGCCGATATCCTGTGGCCTGTAGCCAACCAGCACGCTTTCCTGTGCTGCCAGTTTTCCAGACACGGTGACATCTACACTTTCAACGCATCCGGTCACTTCACCGCCGTAAGGGTGCGAAATCTGCACCACATCGCCGGGGGTTTCGCGCTTGATGGCAATTTTGTTGTTGATACGCTCGTTGTGGCTGTAATACTCAGCAAGGCGTTCTGCAATAGCTGTTGCGTTCGCAAGCGAGACAAGCGTTGCACTCTCAACCTTTACCGTGTTGTCCGACTGTTTAACCAGACTGCGGCTGCGGGTGTTTGTCGGAGTGATAACCTGTCGCGTAACGTGAGTGTACTTCTTGCCGTTCAGCACGCCGGAACCGGCAGTAACAATGGCATAATTCGCGCCGCTTTCCGTGATTTCAAAGCCTGCGGCTTCGAGATCATAGCACGGGTCGTCAAACGTGATCTTATCGCCCGCCGAGGTAGTGCCGTTGAACAGTTCCGTAACTTCCGTTGTGCTCTGCGAATAGGCGTGCTCAGTAACGATAACTTCCGTAACCGGGGTTGCATATTCCACCGAGCCGCCCGCATACATTTCGCTTGCGGTAATTTGGCTGGATTGTCCGTCCCACAAGCCCTCAATGCGGATTGCGCCGTTATAGTCCACTTTCAGCGTTGCGCCGATAGCAAACAGCACCTGTGCAAGGTTTTCACGCCGTGTTGCGATAGGCAGCCAACCGTACAGCTTGATGTTGGCAATGTTCGACTTCACATAGCAGGTCAGCGGTGAGCAAATGCCCGTGCAAACTTCGCGCACGGTTTCGCCGGTATAAATACCGCCGTCGTGGTAAGTTTCATCCAACAGACCAACGGTCGAGGTGCAGGTAAAGTGGTAAGTGTTGATAGAGGTGCGAGAGATTGTCTGCACATAAAAAATCCCCATCTGATTTCCGTCATGGTAGAAAGTCAGTGGGGTGTTACGGATAAACTCCGTTAAACTGGTATCATCCGACTGCACATCAAAGGAAAACGTGTCGATTTCCAGTGAGGCACTGTTCAGCGGACGCGCATAATACGCATTTCCGCTGATTACATCGTGTGCATCGAACGTGCGGTCAAGATATGTGATTGTATTGGTTCCCATGTGTCACGTCCTTTGCGGTGCCATTGCGATAAACTGAACGGAAAGTCCCGTCCAGTATGATTCTCCGGGTTTCTTGCGAATGAGATTGTCTTGTCCGGCAGTAACATACGCCCTAAAACTCAGCGTGCCTTGTCCGTAAGGTAACACTACGCTGTGGCTGTCCTGCGGTGCGCTCAACACCTGATACAGCGCGTCGTAGTCTCCGTACTTGCCGACCATCGGCATTAACTTCATTTCATAGTTGTAAAACGTGCCGATGATATCACGAATCATTGTGCCGCTGAGTGTTCTTTCTGCGTTCTCGCCGTCGAGCACTTGAAAGTTACGGGTAAGTCCTGTAACAAGGACGTTGTACTTCTTGCCGTCTACGGTAAGTTCCATTTATGCACCTCCTGCTACAAGGCTCACGCCGCGCCGCCGCGTTTCGCCGCTGTTGTACGGGCCGGTAATGCGTGCGAACTTCGCGCCGTCGATGTAAAGTTCGATAGGCTGACTGCTGTTGCCCGTGCCGCCTCGTGCATCCAGTGCTGCGTTAAACGCATCAATCATGGTAGACAGCGGGGTTTCCACGTTCACGCCGCTTTTCTGATCGCCCAACAGAGCGAGAAATTCGCTGTTCGGACTGATAACCGCGCCGTTTGCAAGGGCGGGGATATCAAGTGCATACGCGGCAGTTGGAGAATCCATCGAAAATGCGCTTAATCCGCCACCCAATGCGCCAACAAGCGACGAAATACCACTTCCAATGCCACTTCCGATTTTGCTAATTAGATTAAGGACAAAGGAAATAGCGTCGCCCAGTTTCGTAATGGTATCCGTCAAACCCTCAATAATAGAGATCACAGAAAAACCGATAAACTGAACGATAGGTTTGATAATGCTCCAAATCGTTTGCAGAATCGGAGCCAGCGCAGATACTACCTTGTATATCGCCTGCAACGCCGCCGCAAGAAGATTGAGAATTGCCGGAACAGCTTCTTCGATAGTCCAGCTCGCAAGCGGAAGTAAGACGTTCTCCCATGCCCATGCAAGGCCGTTCACAATCAGATCTACAACCGGTTCGAGCGCTGCCATGAAATTGTTAAACGCCGTGACAAGAGGTTCAAAATTCAAACCGCTTGCCCAATCTGCCGTTGCCTGCGACATTTTATCAATTCCGGCTAATACATCGTCAACGATTTTTAGAATGCTCTCCCAAATTGCTACGCCATTCCCGTTGTATTCCCACGCAGATTGCAAGTTTTCAGCCAGTGATTTTATCGTATTCTCAATATTCGTGATGATGGAAAGAATATTCGAGAAGATACTTTCGCCTAACCCTGCATCAGTCCAAGCCGCAATAAACGCTTGACCAATAGAATTAACGAGGTTTACAACCGCCGTAATCATTTGTATCAAGGTGTTTATCATCGTTTGTCCGGCATTACCATCGTTCCACGCAGCTAAAAACGCTTGGCCGATTGCGCTAATTGCCTGAACCACCGTGGTAATGAGGGTCATAATGCTTTGCAGCATGATTTGCCCCGCGTTACCATCGTTCCATGCCGCAATGAACGCCTGACCAATAGATGTGATAATCTGAATGATCGTGTTCAGCAAGTTCATAATTGCTTGCAACATCTGTTCGCCCGTGTTGTTCGTGTTCCACGCATTGGTAAATGCCGTTGCAATGGCGGTAATCAGATCGAAGATGGTTTGCAGCAGAAGTTGAATATTGTTTAGCGTTTCAAGTCCGGTTCCGTTCGTCCAGATTGCCATAAACGACTGACCGATAGCGGAAACCATGTCTTTCAGCGCAGTAAGAGCGTTCTTTGCACTTTCAATAGTCTGCTGCCCGTACTGTGCCCACGAATCCTGAAATACTTTCCAGAAGTCAGTGAGCCATTGCGGTGTCTGATTTTTTGCTGCGGAATAATCCGTATCAAACTTAGGTGCGCTCGGGTCGGTCGTGTTACTGCTGTTATTGGTTAATTTCTGGACTGTATCGAACGATGCAAGAGCCTTTTCAGCTTTCTTCGCAGAAGATGCCGTGGAGTCAAGTGCATCCGTTTGCTTGTTCAGTTCCTTTGCGTTTTCCTGTGCCTGCTGTGCGGTCGTACCGAACACAGACGCGATAAACTGCGCCATCTGTGCCGTTACCTGTGCAAGAGCCTGCATCAGCTTATTCAGCCATGGGATGATAGATTCATAGATAGGCTGAAACGCCGTCAGCAGGTTACTTTTCACCTGTCCAAACGACTTTGCAAACGTTTGGTTCGCAAGCAGAGCCTTGCCCAAACGGTCAGCCATTGCCGTAAGCGCTTTGGAAATCAAGTTGAAGAACAACGCGCCCGCAACGATAGAACGCAGACGTACACCGAACGACTGTACGCCGCCCGTTGCTTTCTTCATGGACTTTTGGCTGGAACGTCCGAAATTGGAGAATTTGGCTTTGAGCTTGTCAATCGCTGCGCCCAATTTGCCGCCGAGAAAATTTTGCAGACTTCCGACAGACGTTTTCAAGCCAGCGCCTAAACCCGCAATAACTCGTTTCAGCTTAGCCATTTTGGAATTTGTCTGACTTACGAAGTCATTCATTTCCGACTTGGACTGTTTCAGCCCGGCCTTCATGTTCTCTAACTGCGTCGTCTCATTGTCAAGGCTTTTCCGCACATTCTGACCGGCGCTGCTCATCGTGGATGATTGCTGAATTTCTGTAAGCTGTTGTTTCAACTGCGCCGCTTTAGCATCTGCGTTTCGAAGAGCTTCGCCCAATCTATCCGATTCCGCAACAAGCGAATTCAGCTTTTGCGCCGATTCCGAGAATTCCTCCTGCGGGATTGCGCCCGTTGCCGCCTGTTTCAGTTTGGTGTTGTAATCGCTCTGAGCCTTTTCAATCTCAGCGTTTACTTCATCCAACCGAGCAGCCAGACGTGCGGCTTCTTTCTCCGTTGCTGCAAGGTCGGCTTGCATTTTAATGCCCTTCGTGCCTCCAGCGGCTACCTTGTTCCACTGTTCAGCAAGTTTTTGTACCTTTGCGGCTTGTTTATCTACGGCGGCTGATTGCTTCTCAATGTCTTTCGTCATTTGTGCAATCTGCTTTTTCGCTTGTTCGTCGCTTACAGTAGCGTCGATTCTGATAGAGCCATCCGCCATTTATTCACCGCCTTTCTAATTGATCTGCGCCCAAAAAGCGTCAATAGCTTCCTTTTCCTCTTCGGAAAGTGCGGGTGCAGGGGTTAAATTACGTTTGAGACGTTCGTATTCCTGTTTCTGTTTTCCCTTCATTTTGCTTGTGTCCGTGCCTCTGATTTGCAGGGCATGAGACATTGCCGAATCTTCGTTAAGGCTTTCCATCATTGCCATAAACTCAAACCAGTGCAGATTGACCTTGTGCAGCTCAATGCCGAACGTCTGCCGGAACGATGCGTACAACCGTGCAGAATCGAAATCGAACCACATCATGCGTTTACCGCCGGGTTCAATCTCTCTATCGTCGCCACAGCGAATAAACCACTGCAAACCTTCCAGTGCAATGTCAATGGGTGGCATCCCTGCTCCGTAAAGCAAGGATAATGCCACCCATACACGGTCATTATCGCTTAAATTCGGGTCGTCCAGTGCAAGGGAAATCTGAATGCCGATTCTGTAATCCGTGCGAATCAGATACCCCTTGTAAGAGCTTGGCAGGCGGTCGAGCAGCATGTTAAACACTGCCGACACGCTCCGCGCTGTACTTGCTCATGTTTGCTGCACGCTTCTCAACGTGGCTGTCAATGATGGGGGTAAGCTGTGCGAAGAAATCAAGGAACTGGTCGGAGGACGGAAGCACCGCACCAAACACCTTCGTGCAAGTATTTTCGCCAATCAGCGCGTCGATTTTGTCCCTAACGTCTTTGTCAAACGCCACGATATCGTCCAGAGTGTCCAGAACGTCGCCTTTCTTCTCAGAAATAGCCGTTGCCTTGTCTTTGATTTCATTCAGCAGGTCGAAAAAGCCTTTGACAAAGCTATCATCAGACAGCGGAAGGGAGATCGTCTCTCCCTTGTCGTTGACTTCAATAACCTTTACGCCGCTGTTTACGCGGATACTATCCATTCCTCGTTACCTCCTATCAAACGGATACGTTCGCAGTGAATACCGGTGCACCGCCGGTGATCTTAACAGTGCCCGGAATCGGGTCGCCTACATAGTTCAGCGTATATTCCAGCGTCGGGGATTCGCCGCCTGCGCCGCCGTAGGTATCAACCTGTACAGATACTTCCTGTACTTCTGCAACGTAGGTTGCAGTGTCGCTGTCACTGGTAGCATTCCACATGTCTACATTCAGCAGCCATGCGTGGGAATCTGCCAGAGTAGCACGAGCGCGACGCTTCTTGTCGATAAACTCAAACACACCGTCGCCCTTGGTACACTGCTGAGAAACGCTCATGGTCGGCTGATAGCCGGTAATCTCAGTAGTTGCAGAATCAGAAATAATGTCCTGCTCGGTCTCGGTCTGTGCACCGTAGTCCGTAGATGCTTCGGTTACGTTCTTGCCGATTCGTGCCCAATTTGCAGCGGAATACTCACCCATCTTCTCGGTAGTATCCAGAAAGTGCGCAATCAGAGGACGTTTAATCTTTTCAGTTGCCATTTTTACACCTCAACTTCATAGTTAATGGTTAAGAGGATTTGGTAATCCTCGGTTAAATCTTCGTATCGAGCGATAAGCCCCGCAGGGGTCGTTCGCTCAACAGATGTGACGGTCATTCCCTCGCCGAGATCAGGCGGGTTTTCTTCCGCCCATGCTCCCATCTCATTCAGCAAGGATTCAACGTCGAGACGTTCCTCGCTGTCGGTCGGCAGGGCACGATACATCACGCCAAACGGGTACTGTGCAGCATATCCGCCGTCAATGTACTGTGCAGTTTTATACGCGCTCTGTACACTGGTAAGCATCATGCCTGACCGTTCCGGCGGGAGATATTCAAACTCGATTTCGGGAGCATAGCCTTTCAGCCATAAAAGAACAGCCCGTGAAACACCGTCTTGTTCACGAGCTGTTACCGTGTTCAATTTCTCACTCATCGGCCAAAATCTTGCGCACTCCTTCCATCCAGCGCGTTTCATTCAACGCCTTGCTTGCCTCGAACCAGTGAGGACGCGCATTCTTGTGCATCCCCTTGCTGTATTTGAGGTTCCGGTCTGTCAACGCCTTGCGCGTGCCCTTGGGTGCAAACGTACTGCCGGTTGCCGGGTCAATCATCACCTTGCCGTAATACTGGAATCGTGCATAGGGAGAGGCGTACACGATGGTATTCCCCTGCCGGTGCACATTCATTGCCAGTGCTCCGGTTCGCGCGGGAACAAACTGATCGGTGTCCTTGATGATTTCCTCACAAAGCCACTTGTTAGCCTTTGCGACGCGCTTTTCCAGTACGTTTTTCGGCACTTTCAGCTTCAGGGAATAGTAAATCATCGTCCGCCCACCTCCAAATGTTGCAACAGGCCGTAGTCATAGCGCGAAACGCTTGTCACCCGGTATGTCTCGTGCTTCTCACGGCATTTCTGGTAGCTGCCTTCATCCGGAACATCACCACGGGCGAAATAGTCCTTTTCAGACGATAGCGTAAGTTCGCACGGCAGAGGGATATGCAGCGTGACGGAATCCGCGCTGTTGAGTGCGGTTTTCGTTGCCACTGTGCCTCTGGTGCTTTCCAGCAACACGCCTGTAAGCACTGTTCGGCCGGACGGCTGAAAGATCGTCACAGTGTGCGGTAATTTCATGCTGTCACCTTTGCCCTTTCAAACTGTGTCGGCAATTCTGCCGCTTCGGAAAATGCCTTGTATTCGCGCCGTAACGCTTGCAGACGTATCTTTGCATTGTTGGCTTGCTCGGTATCACCGGCAGCTTCAAACGCCATCCTACGCCGTGTCTGCTTCCTCATAGCTGTTTCCAACTTGCGCTGCATCTGCGTCGCTTCGTAGGCGGTGTAAGTCTTGCCCTGATACTCAAACGGCGGCGGGTCGATGTTCTTTAGTTCATCGTCCGTATAGACGCGCTCAGAAACGCCCTCCAAAAACGGATGCCGGTGGTGTCTACAGTTAGCGCCCTCCAAGCCGTCAACCTGTCCCAATCCGCAAACCTTGTAGATATTCGGGTACTTGCTGCCGTCTTTCGTGGCGTATACCTTGCCTTGCCAGCGCTTATGATTTGACCAAACGTGCGGTTTGTCCTTATCGCGTGCTCCACGATGGGCGGTCACTTCGTATAAGTCGGTTTCCAACACCTCAGCCGCTTCTTCGGCATACTTGGATGTAACCTGATTCAGACCGGTTACAATAGCACGCCGCGCCGCAACGTCAGCATGGTTCATCCAACCGGACGCATAATCAACGGTGCGAATACCGCTGTCAGCCAGTTCCCGTACAGCATCTTCAAGCGCCTGCTGCACTGTAAATCCGCCAGAGTAAACCTTCATTTCCGCCTTATCAAGCACAGCCTGATAGGCTTTTGCGATAGGGCGGAACACGATTTCGCCGTTCGTCTGCACAGCAAAACCCAAAGAACGGGTAATGTTGCGGTACTCATCGAGCATTTGCTTGCGAATCAGTTCAATTTCTCGTGCCGTCACGATTTCAAGTGGCATTGTAATACCTGCCTTGTCGGACAGCTCGCCGTAATACTCACGGTTCAGCTTTACCGCGCGGTCAAGCGCGCCCTGCACTTCCTCCGTGCTGGTCTTGGTATGATTTGCGATACGCCGTTCGATGGTATCCATATCCAGACCGTATGCTTTCAGCGTGCGTATGTCGTTGATCGTTACCTCATTCAGTTCGCCGGTCAGTTTGAATCGGGAGCAAATCTCACGCAACAGATCATCTTCCATTGCAAGGATTGCTTTCACAAGCGGTTTAGGTGCGTTTTCAAGGTATTCTGGAGTAATCGGATACTTCATCAGCCGATACCGCCATAGAGTAAACCAGTACCGCACAAATACTGTGCGATAAGTCGCTTTTGCCGATCTTCAATGCTCTGCACCTGTGCAGCAATAGCGGAGTTAGCGCCGTAACTGCGAGACCATGAGCCGACACTCTCAGAGGATACCGCGCCGCCGTCCGTAGAAAAGACGGCGGATTCTGCGGTTTCCTGATCGTGCATGACTTCTGCCAGCGCACAGTTAAGGCGTTTTACTCGGTGCATTACAGTGTCACTCAGAACGCCGTCAGAGCGTCCGAGCGTTGAGCAAGAGATAATATCCGCCGCTCTCCCTGCTACGCGGTCGTAATCCTTCTCATCAATCAGATTACCCTTGTAACAGGTGCGGTAAAAGTCATAGTTTGCGTACACGGCGGATTGCTCCTTTCTTTACGACGGCAGGGTTACAGTTGCAATGTACAGGCCGTTCGGGTCGGGCAGAACCGGGATAAACATACCGGATGCCTTAGTCCAGATTGCAACCGGGTCGGGGGTCTGCCACTGGGTCATGGTGATGTACTGGTTCTGCGATGCAGCAGTAAATGCGCCCTGTGCTTCCTCTTCCGGAGTTACACCCCACAGACCAGCGCCGAACGAACCGTTTGCCATGGTTGCGAGGAACGCAATCTTGTTCTTCGGGAAGTAGCGCTGAGTGGTCAGCGTGCCGTCTGCCTTTTCGTAGTTGTAAACCTGATCGTTTACAGTGATGCGCTCGATGCCGAACAGACGAGAGAACAGGCTCGTAATCTCGTCCTGAGTTGCCAGACGACCAGCGAAAGCAGAGCCGAAAAGCGCGTTCTGGATAACAGCGCTCTTAGCAAGCAGGCTGAGAACAGCAGAGCTGGTGACGATCTCACGCAGTACGCGGCCGGTTGCAATAGCAGCGTCGCGCACGCCCTGAATATCGTCGAGGATGGTCTTTGCCTTTGCCTCGGTAGACCAATCGAAAGCCTTGTTCGTGTGGTCGGTCGGAACGCCGAAGTCGATAGTGGTATTGACGTGGTTCTCGTTTATGGTCATCTTTCCGGTTGCAAGAAGCTCCTGCTTTGCAACCTCGGTACGGGTCTTTACACCCTCGGCCAGACGCGCCATATCGTCAAAGATATAGTCGAGAATCTCGTTGTTGGTGCTTACGCCGTGGTTGCGGAGCAGGCGGACACGCTCAGAAAGGTTGATCTTGCGCTTGATGAGCAGCTTCTCAACGGTTACGATGCTTGCAGTCGGGCGGGAGCCGATCTGTGCCTCTGCGTCGAGCGCGTGCACGGTTGCCATGGTCGGCAGGTATGCACTGTCAGACATAGCGAGGTACTTTGCGGTGATGTTCTGGGTCTTCTGGTCAGGGAACAGACGGTCGCCGGACAGCTCCGGGCGTGCAATGTTGAAATTCTGACCGAAGTCCAGCAGGTCAGCTTCTTTCAGCAGTTCTACAAATTCCATAGGTTATTACTCCTTTACGCTCTGGTGGTTTCCGGCGCGTTAACAAAAACAACGCCGCTCTTTTCGAGGGTGGACTTTGCGCCAGTCTTGGAGCTATCGTCCGCGCTGGGTGCTGCGGGCAGGCGGTTTGCATATACGCGGCCAGCAACAATAACAGCAGCTACACGGTCGCCGTTGGTTACGTCCACATCCTCAAACACAATGCCCTCTGCGGTGTTGTCGTTCAGCGGGAAGATAGTGCCCTGCTTAACAACCTTTCGATTGCCGTCAGCGGTGCCGAGGGTTGCAGGAATGAGACGGGTCTTGGTAATCAGACCAACTTCGCTTGCGAGGATAGACGGATTGCGTGCACCGTCAGCTTTGTTTACATAAGTGCCCATAGGTTATTTACTCCTTTCCCTTGGGTGCGAACTGTGCGGAATACCGCTGCGCAGCCAGACCGGCAGCACTTACCGTATGCGGTGCGGGATTCTGAATCGGATTTGCAAACGTCGGAGCGGGTTTTTCGCTCTGAAATGCCGCCGGGTCGGATTCCTGCTGCTTCTTGCAGTAATCGTCAAAGCCGGTCAGCGTGCCGTCCTTCATTTCCAGTTTGTTTGCGGTCAGGTCAGCGATAAATGCCTTTTCTGCCGCCTTGGAGGTAAACTTAATACCCTTTGCGGTGATACCGGCGCGTACTGCGTCCGCATAATCGCGGGCATCGAGCTTGCTCTGGAATTCTGCGGTGTCGGTGTCGTACTTCTTCTGCAGGGTGTCGAGTTTGGTCTTCAAGTCGTCCGCGTCACCCGCATTCTTCTTCAAGTCCTCAATGTCCTTGTCGCGCTGGGTGAGCTGGTCGCGCAGGTCGGTAACGTCTCTCTTAGCTTCTGCCGCCTGTGACTTGTATTTCTCAACGTCCTTGCCGTTCAGTGCAAAAACCTTATCTGCCTGTTCGTCAGTCAGACCGATTTCTAACAGTTCTTCTTTCTTCATGTGTGTACTCCTTTCAGATTAGGCGTTTTAGGTGGTCGCCATCACCCATCCGCCCGCACTTTTAGGCTTGCGGGATAGCCAATTTCCGTAGTTTAATGCCGTTGCGGGCATGAAAAAAGCGCCTTGCGGCGCTGGATTCACTTTATCAAAGTGTGCTATGCGATTTTCAAAACCGATTATTCGATTTTCAAAGTTGTTCGATTTCATCCCAAGAAACGCAGCCGATTTTGATTTCTACGTCACGTTCAGGCGAAATAACTAGCTCATAACGTGCTGTGGGATTTGCTCCCAAAACCGATTCGCAGAATGTCTGTTCGACAGAGATTAAATCGCCTTCATACCCTCTGCACCTTACGCGGGGTAAATAATTGTGTTTATCCATGTTCCGTCCTCCTGATAGCCGGTCATTTCTCGTCATCTATTAGCTTTTCAGCACCCGGCATCATTGCCCGCGCTTCTTCCTCGGTTACGCCGTACTTCTTCGCAATGTACAGTTCGCCGCGAATGAGACCGGCAGAAACGTCGTTGCGCATATCCGCAAGTTCTTTCTGCTTGCTCTCGGTGTCCTGCACAACGCCGTCGCCCCAATCACACTGCAAGTCCCAATCACCAGCAGGTGCAAGGCCGTAAAGCGTGGCGTAAACGTCCATGCCGTACAGCAGGCCGTTCAGAGCGTGTTCAAGTGCCGCCTGCGTATCCCTCACGGTGACATACATTGTCTGCTTACTGGATACGATCTCGGTTGCGGTTGCGTTTACCGTCTGTGGGTCGGACAGCGTTCCGAAAGACAAGCCGCAGTTCAGCTCGATCATCTTCAAGGTGTCTTGGAAGCCCTTGTATAGTGCATCGTTGCGGAATTCCGGTGAAAACTCCTGATAGAAATCTACGTCTTCAAACGGCATCCGGCGGAACAGACGGTCACGGAGCAGCGGGTTCGTGTGCGATAGTCCGTGCTCATCTACAACGCGCTGCGGAATCGCAGAATCACTCATCAGGATACGGCGTTCGCCGCTTTCATATTCCCACATGAGCCGCTCCCACTGCTGGTCAGCCTGCCGGATGAGGTCAACTGCTGCACCGCTGTAAAGCGACACACCGAGCGGGCTTTCCGGCTCGATGTTGTTTGCAATCGGCACTTTGAAAAAACCGAAAAGTGGACGTTCTACGTTCTGAATCGTCGTTTCCGGTGCAATCTGTGCCCAGTCCTCTACAGTATTCAGCGGTACTTCCGAGCCGATACTACCGTTCTTGTCGGAGTTGTACGCCTTGTTCTTGATGGTGTACACGCCGCTTTTCAGTTCGTGGTACTCCAATTTGGTATAATATCGGTTCTTTTCTCGCTTGGTATCCGCGAACACTGCCGCTGTGATTTCGCCGTTGCTGTCAACACTGACCGGGTATGCGCTGCCGACTGTGTTAAAGTCCACAAGCACACGGTTCTCTGAGACAAACGGCTTGTAGAAGAAACCGCCGACAGAAAGACCCTTTTCAACGTCAATTCGCATGTGCGGAATCATACCGCGCAGGCTTTCGTTTAGAAACTCTGCTCGTGCGCCGCCATCAACAGTGATGGTGCTTTCAATGGTGGTTGGGCGTGCTACTGCTCGGCAGATAGCCGACGGCAGGCCACAAGACGTAACATTCCGGTTGCCGTGCTGACCGAGCCACTCGGCATCGTCCATATACATCCGTCGCCACAGGTCAATGTTTGACTGCATCGTGGAATCATAGACTGCCGTTGCCCCTGTCAGCTCTTCAATTTTGTTTGCCGGAATCATTGCTTGCCTCACCGCCTTTATTAACTGCTTCAACCGTTCAAACATTCACAAGCCCCCTTGCTCTAACCTCTCGGCGCACTATCGTCTGGAAGTAATAGCGTGATGCGTCCATATCATGGTCAAACTCCTTGATAACCGCATCTTCGGGGGATTTATCGTCCCACATATACATGCCGAATTCGTCGATTGCTCCGGTGCAGCTTGCATTGTACTGTGCATAACCAGCAGCAAGCAGCGTTCCCATCAGGCGGATACCGTCAAGCACGCTGTTGTCTGCGTCACGCACACGGAATTTACCGTGTCTGCGGATTGTTTCCTTGAACGATGCAGCCGAGGGGTCAATAATGATCGCCTCGATATACTGACCACCAACGAACGTTTCAAGATCGGCGTAGTATTCCTCATCTGTTTTCTGTTTCTTCTCCTTGCGGCTGTCGTGCCGATACGCACGCACGCAAGTTGATTTGCAGGTCATTTCATCAAACCGCCAAAGCTGGAACACAGTCGGGTTAATCGTGCCGTAGTCACAGGACACAAACCAGCGATTGCCGGAACCTTCACCATCCGTAACGTGCAGTTCGGTCGAGAACATAGGATAAACCAGACCCTCTGCAACACGTCGCATACCGAGGATATCACGCTGATACCAGATGCTCTTGCGGTCGTATGTCGCAAGGATTTCTTTCAAACGCTCATCCGATACGGAAAGGTTGTCTGCAATGGTGAAATGTCCGTAGTTAAAGCCGTAGTTTGGGTTCTCACGCTGCTTCTCCATATGGAAGTTGAGCACGTCCGTGTAGTACGGGTGGTTCTCGCCCTTCGGGTTAAGATCGTGATAAATACCACGGTCGCCGCTCGTCATGGTACGGTCAAAGACTTCCTGCACAAACTTGGGGTGACACTCGTTTGCCTCGGTGATATACGCAAGACCGTAAGTGTTGCCCTTGATGTTCTTCTCGTCGCCGTCTTTACGGCCGCCGGATACGAGCACGATCTTCTCAGCGCCGTTCCGCGTCTTAACGTAGATGCAGTCTCGGTTCTGGTACTTACCTACCCGGCAATTCTGCTTGCCGAAATAGTTAATCATGCCGTAACCGTCGCAGTCGATGATATTAAGCATTGCCGACGCAGTAGAAACGCCTGCAATGAGGTGGAATCTGTTCGGGTGCTTTTCCAATCGAGCGCAGAACGCCGTTGTTTGCAATACGTTCTTACCGCCACGCTTGCCGCCCTCGGCCACGTTGAACCAGCTATGAAGGGATTTATAGAAATAATCCACTTGTTTTTTCGTGAACGGTGCGGGGATATTATCCATCTTCAAAATCCTTTATGTCTCTGTCCGGCGCGGGCTTCATCAGCATATCAACGAGCGGCTGCACGCCGTTGTCGTTATCGCTTTCCATCGGTGCAGGTGTATCGCTCTGCCCGAGGTACTGCCTACCTAACCAGATCAGCATTTGTATATTTCCACCTTTAGCCGCCTGTACCTGCCAGTGTCTCAAACGCAAGCGCATCTGTGACACGCCGCGCACATAAGCCGCCCTTACATCCTTGCGATTCAGGAAGTTTCCTCTCGCAAAGTCCAGAGCGTCCGCAATGTCCGCTTGGGTGTTGCCCTCTGCGGCAAGTTCTTCGACGGCTTCAAGATCAATTACTTTCTTCGGTCTGCCTCTCGGCATTTCCTAACCTCCTTTCACCCAATAGAAAAGCACCGAGACCTTCCCGGTGCTTTGTCTGTTGAGTTGTGTTTGCTTAGGTCGAGGACGAACGAGCGCCACGAGCGCCAGCCGCACGACGGCCAACCGCTACGCTACGACGACGCACACCGCCAGAACGACCACGGTTTGCAAGTCTGCCACTACCATAACCACTACCCATGCTTCACACCTCCTTTCAGAGTATACAAAAAGGACTATCTTTCACAGATAATCCTTTCCGTTATATTTATTCACCAATGATTTTGCTCAAATATTCTTTTGAGCCTTTGCCGATTCGCGCAAACTTCATATCTTCGGTTTTAATCGGACGCTTGACCGCCCGCGCGAATTCCTTCCCTTCGATATACTTTAGATCGGTATCGAATTCGAGAGATTCAAGAAATTCCTCTTTCTGCGCTCTGCTGGTAAAGCAGATACAACACCAATATTCAGTGTCGCACATATCGCGGAATCGCTTGTTCTCAGCGCCCATGCGCTCACGGAAACTCTTTTCTACGTCTCCCAGTTCATCGAGGCACTCGCTTTCGAGCTGCTCTAATTCAATGTGATCGTCTTTTGTTTCCTTAACTTCGTCGTCGTTCCAATATCCCATTACAGTTCGCCCCTCCTGAATAACTCCAACTCTGCCAGCGGGAACCATGTGATAATCTTCTCGTAGTCCCGCGGGAAATTCTCCTTGATCGGCTTCAAGAACCGATAATCAATACCATCGAACGTTCTACCGAACAGCTTGTAGTCTACCGGCAGCCGAACACCGCTTGCATCAAATTCGCGCAGCAAGTCGGCCTTTACCCAGTCGAACACCGGATAGAACCGCTTTGCATTGTGGTTGATCGCTCCATGTGTTTTCATGGCAATGCGCCGCATAGGGCTATCTGCCATTCTAACGCCGGTCGCAGTGTATACGCATTCCGGCAGTCGCTTACATTCGCGGATGATCTCGCCAATTTCGGCATCATCATATTCTTCGCCCGGCAAGTCCAGCGCCTCGATCTTGGTTACATGCTCCGGCGACTGGAACACCAGATTACGCAGCATGCGATACAGAGACCGGTGCGGCAGTCTGTAAATGTGAGTGCCGAAAAAATCCTCATAGTATGCGAGGCTGTTTTCGACGAATTCCAGACCCGGCACAGTGTAACAATAATACGGGATTATATGCTTGAAATACTTCCTCAGCTGCAACCACGCTGCAATGCTGTCTTTGCCTGTGGAAAATGCTAAGATCGCGGTATCGCATTCCTCCGCCATAGTACGGCAAAGGCTCTCTCCGCTGCTTGCATCTACTCTATCATACACTACGCTTTGTCCTCCTTGTCCTTGTCCATCTGGACGCGCACAGCGCCCAATATGTAGGTACTTACCGCCTTGCCTGCATCGGCTGCGGCCTGCCTGATCTGTGCGCCCTCCTCTTTTGTTGGACGCAATGTGATTGCATCTCTGCGCCGGTTGTATTCGGTGCTTGCCTTCTTCTGTGCTTCTGTGCCTGTGTACTTTTGTGCTGCCATTATCAGCCCTCCTTGTACACCTATCATACTACTTTTGCCCTCTGTCAGTCTACTGACATATTGTACAAATCAGTCAACTGATATTTGTGCAGTTTTCCTCTTGTTTGTGTCAGTCTACTGATATATAATATAGGCACAGTAAAGGAAACGAACACCGAAAGGAAGTAATCAATATGTACATTGCAGGTAATCACGAATGGCATCGCTACGAAATCACTCCCGCTTCTCATGGTCGCGCAAAAGTCGATTTTCAAGAATTCATGAATGGCCGTTGGGTTGGCTTCGGCCAGCAGTCTATTGAGTATTATTTGGCAGAAGATATTCCGGAAGAATACGATCTCACCCCAGAGGAAACCGCCGAATATAACAAAATGATGGGCATTGCTTAAAAGGTTCTCGCGGGTTCACCCTTAAAGCCCGCACCCATAAATTTTAATCTGGAGGTACAAACCATGAACACCATCAAACACACCGAGTACAAACACAACGGCCACCGCGTTATCCTCGACACCTGCGAACTCACGCCGGGCAAATACGAGACTATGCTCCTGTACC
>ERZ1034980.609-NODE-609-length-25201-cov-23.161020_pt1 | contig 25201 bp, 16 predicted proteins | sample MGYA00520622_ERZ1034980 | MGnify/ENA primary metagenome ERZ1034980 (study PRJEB33766, sample SAMN09781791) | gut metagenome | biome: gut microbiome | host: Homo sapiens | place: Madagascar | study: EMG produced TPA metagenomics assembly of the PRJNA485056 data...
CGCAGGGCGTGAAGATTATGAACATGGCGGACAAGGACAGCGTGTCCACCATCGCCCGCATGGCGGTCCGCACGAAGAAGGCCGCCAAGGCCGATGGCGGCCAGGGCGCTCTTGACCTGGCCTCTGCCGGCGCCGCCGATGCCGACGAGGAAGAGCCCGTCGACCTTGGCGACGGCGAGGAGCTGTCCGAGGACCTTCTCGACGGCGACGAGGAGTAACGAGGCAGACATAGAGCCGCTCTAGCAGAGGAGGCCCTCCCGAGTCGGGAGGGCCTCCTCTTTGCGTGACTGACGTTAGGGTTGACAAAGGGACAGTCCCTTTGTCAACCCTCAGGCCTGGCCGTCTGTGTTGCCGTCGGTGGGGACGTTGAAGTCCTCGGGGGAGAGGTTCTCGACGAACCGGTGGAACTCGGCCAACTCGGCCTCCTGCTCGTCCTTCTCCACCGCGGCAAAGTCCGGGAGCGCGGCCGTGGTGAGGACGGACTCCTCCGCGTAGACGGGCGCTCCCGTGCGCACGGCCAGGGCGATGGCGTCGGAGGGGCGGGCGTCCAGGTACTCGTGGCTGCCGTCTGCGGCGACAAGCTCCACCTGGGCGTAGAACGTGGTGCCGCTCACGGAGGTCACGCGGACGCTGGCAATCTTTCCGCCCAGCGCGGTCACGATGCTGACGAGAAGGTCGTGCGTCATGGGACGGCCGCCTGCGGGACGCTCGACGCCCATGCTGATGGCGGACGCCTCGACGTTTCCGATGCGAATGGGCAGCTTGATGGCGCCTTCGCCGACCTTGCGCTCCTGCGGGCAGAGCACCACCAGCGAGGCTACGGGACCTCCGCCCACGAAGACCGACTTTATGTCCATTCTTCTGAGTGACAAGAAAAACCTCCTGATGCGTCTGTTGCGGTGGTAATCCTACCCGCAATCGGACGTGTCGTTAAGGGGATTTGGCCCGCCGAAAAGTTTTCTCAAAAAAGTTGTTGACGAGGGGTAGGGGTGCGCGTAATATAACTTCTCGCGTTGGGCCTGTAGCTCAGTTGGTCAGAGCGTCCGGCTGATAACCGGGAGGTCACAAGTTCGAACCTTGTCAGGCCCACCAACTTTTTCTGACAATAGTCGCCCCAGTGTTAGCCGAGTCGCCGCTGGGGCGATTATTATGTAAGTCAGAGAAAGAACTTGGGGACATAGCTCAGCTGGGAGAGCGCGGGCTTTGCAAGCCTGAGGTCGTGGGTTCGAACCCCATTGTCTCCACCAAGACAGCACAGCCGCCGGGGTTCTCCTTGGCGGCTTTTTTCAACCTCCCCCCCCCTCACGTCTCTTCTGCCCACCGCCGTGAGGTATAACGACAAATGTCCGTGAGACGCGGGTGTGTCGTAGTGGCACTGTCGGTTTGGTCCCGCCCTCGTTTTGCGATACCCAATCAGTGTTGGGACAACTGTCGCTTTTTTGTTGTCCCCCCACCCCAAATAATAGGGGGGGGACGAAAAGGGGAGAGGAGGTCCAGAATGAGCGAGGCTAACAAGTCCCATCGTGCCGACTGTCCCCATGCCGCTTCCTGGCCCCTCTTGATTGAGACGGCGGCGTTTGCGCTCTACTTCTTCACCTGGAAGCTCTGCATGGCCGTGACGCTTGCCCGTGCGCCTCGTTTGGCGGAGGTTGGTGTCCTTGGCTCTGCATACGCGCTCCTGCTGGCTTTCACGGGCCTTGGCTATGTCCTGTTCTGGGTTGCCCACTCCTATCTGCCCAGCCCAAAAGAGAGGAAGAGCTTAGCGGCAGTTGTCCTCGCGTTCTGCTTCGGCGGCTCCATCGTGATGATGACCACCCAACGCATCGAGATCCTTCTCGCTGCGAGTTGCGTGACGATCCTCGCGCTCGGCTGCATCGGCGGAGGCATTCACTACGGTTTTAGCCTGGTGTCTTATGGCTGCGAATTCTCCGGCAGGGCTCTCGGAATTGGGATGGGAGTGTCTTCCCTGCTTCAATATGTTGTCGAGGCGATGGGGCTGACACCCGTTGTGTTTGTCGTCTGCGTGGTCCTGAGTTTGTTCACCATCATGTGGCTCGCCACGCGCCCAGCCAAGAGGTGGGGCCGTGAGCAAGATCCCGCCGCGAAGCAGACTCCCGTCGTGGGAAGGCGCCCTATCACCATCCTCGTGGTCGCCGCGGTTGCCATGACCCTCGACTACGGCCTTCTTGATAGCGTCCTCGTCTGGAAGTATGCGAGTGGCGAGATCGTCACCGCGGGTCTGTCTAAGATCGTCAATGCGCTGTTCCTTCCACTTGTGGGTGTGCTCTTTGACCTAAAGAAGGGTAATCTCAGGTCCCTCATCACGGTATGCGCGATGTTTCTCATCGCCGTGGCAACGTCCGCCGCCGAGGAGGATGAGTGGGTGGGCGTGGCCACCGTCATGGCGGGGGTCTACGGCGCCTTCTACGTCATGTATCTCAGCGCAAGCTTCATGAGGATCGCGCCCGATACGTCGCGCCCGGAGGTCATCGCGAGCGTGGGCAGAGCCGTCAGCTGTTTCGTGGGAGCCATTGGAGCGTTGACCGCGCGGCCTTTCTTCGAGTCGTGTGGTGTGGTGGCGACGGTGGGCGTGTCGTGTCTGTTGTCGATTGGCTGCCTTCTGGTCCTTCTTCGTGACATTGCCTGGGGCGTCACGAAAGGCCTGGGGGAGGATGGCGTGGCGTTTGGCGGCGACCTTCCGAGGCCTTCCGGCCCGTCTCGCGAGGAGGCCCTCGATACTTATATTGAGAAGCTCGCCCTTACCGCCCGAGAGGCGGAGGTGTGTGGTCTTCTCCTTTCCACGGACCTTGGCGTTCAGGAGATAGCCGACGAGATTTTTATCTCTCGGCGCGTTGCCCAGCGTCATATTGCCGCCATTTATGAGAAGGCGGGAGTGACCACGCGACTTGGTCTCTATCGCGATTTTGACGCTTGGTTTGACGAGGGTGTCAACTAATCTACCTGCGGTTATCTAAAGTTGGCACATGTGTGACCTATCAGTTTTGCTTCAGTTCCCTGACGATAAGCTTGGTTAGCTGGCTTTCGCTGGAGGAGGTCACCATGAAGCGTCTAAGGCTTTTGTTGTTGTTTTTTGTACTTCTCGTATTAGCTCCAACGACGGTCCTTGCCGCGACGGTGGGTGCCACGACGTTGGCAGATCCCTCCTCTACGTCAACGTGGCGCAACTGGGGTCTTGAGAACAGCACCCAGAACGTCGGCCGCATCTGGACGGACAAGACCGTCTCTGCGGGAGACATCGTGCTTACGGGCGCGGGTGGCGATAAGATCATCCCCAAAGAAAAGGACTCTGACTTCCTTACGGCCTTCAGTGCTATCTCCTCGACGTCCAACCTGCGCGAGACGGCCACGACGCCGCTCGACATCGTGCTGGTGCTGGACGCCTCGGGCTCCATGGATGACCCAATGGGGAACAACGACTCCACGAAGCGCATTGACGCCCTCAAGGCCGCTGCTAACTCTTTCATCGACGAGATTGCGGCGAGAAACGCGGGCATCTCCAAGGCGGACCAGCGACACTCCGTCGCCGTGGTCAAGTTCTCGGGCGACAAGACGGACCTCGTGGGAAACGAAACATATCGAGACGGGAGGCACACCTACAACTACAGCCAGGCCATGCAGAACCTGACCGTGGTGGACGCCAATGGTGCCTCCAACCTCAAGGCCAAGGTCAACGCCATCAGCCCTGCTGGCGCCACGCGTTCCGACTACGGTCTCGAACTTGCTCAGTCGCAGCTCGAACATGGCCGTGCTGGCGCCCGCAAAGTCGTCGTTTTCTTTACTGATGGCAAGCCAACGAAGTTCAGTGACTTTGATTCTTCGGTGGCCAGTAACGCCATTACTGCTGCCAAGGCCATCAAGGACTCCGGAGGCACTGTCTACACCATCGGCATCTTTGATGGTGCCAACCCCACGGCGAGCGTAGATTCCGGCCGCACCTCTGACGAGAACAAGTTCATGCAGGCCGCGTCCAGCAACTATCCTGATGCGACCTATACGTCTTCTTGGGGTGGTTACAGCTGGAGTTACAGCTGGAACTTCGGAACTCGCGCTGAGGGCTCTGGCTTCTACAAGTCCGCGACCAACGCCGACGAGCTGAAGAAGGTCTTTGACGGCATCTCCAAGGAGATCTCCGACGCGGCAGGCTACCCCACCGACGTGACGGACGGCCTCGAGCACGCTTCCGGCTACGTCACCTTCACCGATCAGCTCGGCGACTATATGAAGGTTGATGACTTCAACCACATCGTCTTTGCCAACCAGGTCTTTGACGCCCACACCAAGAACACCAGTGGCAACGTTGACACCTATCTCTTTGAGGGCTCGGTCCCGAGCACCATCTACCCCAACGGCAACCTCAACACCATCATCATCCAGGTTCGCCGCGCGGCCAAGGATGACCTGCGCACTGGTGACCACGTGACGGTCAAGATTCCGGCCGCACTTATCCCCTTGCGTGCCTTCGAGGTCAATGCAGACAACAACACCGGCTCCGTGAGCCTTACCTTCCCCATCCGCGTGTTCTTTGGCTCAAGCCTCAAGGACGGCGTGACCGAGCTTCTAGCCAATCCGGACGACCAGATGACCGATTACATCGCGGGTCACACTGATACTGACGGCAAGGTCTACTTCCTGGCCAACGCCTGGTCCGGCAAGGCCAATGGCGACGCCGCGGCAACCTTCACCCCGGCGGAGGAGAACAGCTACTACTACATCACCCGCGACACGCCCATCTACGAGGATGAGGCTCTGACCCAGCCGGCGGCGTATCCGCTGGTAAAAGGCAAGACCTACTACTATGAGCGCACGTTCTGGAACATCAGTGGCACCTCCGCCTCCCAGGCCAGCCGCATTGTGAGCTTTGACTCCAGTGCCGTGGAGAACATCGACGGCTACATCAGCGACACGGGTGATGGCCATGCGCAGTTCTCCCAGGGAACGCCCCGCATGACCTACATCAACGAGCTCCACAACAACAAGAGCAGCAACGCAACTAAGACCGCCAAGAGCTTCATCAACCCCAAGTGGTCCGGCAACCAGGTCTTCGTCTGGCTGGGCAACAACGGCAAGCTCAGCCTGCCCGAGCCTGGCTCCCTTGAGGTCTCCAAGACCATCGTGGTTCCCGAGGGCTTTGACGCGGCAGTCTACGCTGGCCAGGATTTCGACTTCACCGTGAGCATTCCCGAGGCTAAGGGCAAGACCGTGACCGGCACCGTGACCGACGCCTCCGGCCAGGTCCAGGGCGATGCGAACTTCTCGATTGCCTTTGACGACAACGGCACGTACACGCATAAGCTCAAGGGTGGCCAGAAGCTCACCATCACGGGCTTGTCTTCCGGCTGGAAGTATGAGGTCACCGAGGCCAGGCGCTCCGGCTGGACCGTCTCCTCCGAGGGTGCTTCCGGCACCATCGCAGCTGGCGAGAAGAGTGTGGCTGCGTTTACCAACACCTACGGGGCCACCGGAACGCTCTTCGGCAGTACCTCCCTCAGTGGTGAGAAGACCCTGACCGGCCGTGACTGGACCGCGCAAGACAAGTTCTGCTTCGTGCTCACGGGCATCGACGGCGCTCCCATGCCCGAGGGCTCCGAGAACGATAAGTTCGCGCTTCAGCTGAGCCAGTCCGAGGGCACTCCCGAAGGCCAGCGTGTGGGCTTCATTTTTGGCGACATCACCTACACCAAGCCGGGAACCTACGTCTACAACATCGTTGAGGCACGCGTGGGCGATGGCTACGACGTGAGCATCCTGCCCGGCATGTCCGTCTCCCAGGCGCTCTACCGCGTGACCGTGACCGTGAAGGACGAGAACCACGACGGCACGCTCAAGGTCGAGTCCACCATGCTGCGGCTCAAGGACGACTCCGGCGCCACGCTGGGCGACGGTGCTGGCGAGAAGGCTGATTACGCCTCCTTCACCAACGTCTTTGACGTGGACGAGGCCGAGTGGGACCTGCGTGGCACCAAGCACTATAAGGACAATACGGGTAGTCGTCCGCTCTTCTCCGGCATGTTCCAGTTCGAGCTTGAGCCCGTGACCAAGGGCGCGCCGATGCCTGCCAACGCTGACGCCACGACCGGCAAGGCACGCGCCAGCGTGGACGCCACGGGCCGGTTTGCCTTCGAGCAGGTGACGTTTGGCAAGAGCCACGTCAACCCCGATGGCACGTCCAAGCCCTACGAGTACAAGCTCTATGAGGTCAACGGCGGCGCGGCGGGCGTGACCTATGACACTACCGTGTGGCACATCACCGTCACCGTGAGCCTGCAGGACGGCGACGTGGTCCTTGACGTACAGAACACCCGCGAGGGCCAGGAGGCCGTTCCGGGAGAGACCGTCTCCTTCTCCAACTCCTACGAGGCCAAGCCTGCCGTGGTCGAGCACTTCATCCGGGGAACAAAAACCCTCATGGGCCGCGACGCCCTTGACGGCGAGAAGTTCGAGTTCTCGCTGACCCAGGTCTCCGGTCCCGAGGACGGCTGCACGGGCTTCTCCGCCACGGCAGAGGTCGCGGGTGCCAAGGACCGTGTGGCCGAGGGCTTTGACTTCGGAACCGCCACGTTCACCCGTGCGGGGACATACGTCTTCAAGGTCCGCGAGGTTGCCCCCGCAACGCCCGCGGGTGGCATGACCTACGACGACCAGACCTACACCGTGACCGTGAAGGTCGCTGACGAGGGTGGCAAGCTGGTCGTTCAGTCCACTACCTACTCCGACGAGGCCGCTCGTGACGTCAAGGCTGCGACCTTCATCAACACCTACGCGCCTGCCGACGTGGACTACGCGGGCATCACGGTCAGCAAGACCCTCATCGGCCGCACCATGCTCGAGGGCGAGTTCAACTTCACCATCGAGGGCGAGGACGAGCAGTCCGATGCACTTCTCGCCAGCTCTGACCGCGCGTTTGCCAATGACGGACAGCGTGCGTCCGGCGAGAAGGACGCAATGGCCAAGCTCTCCGGCCTGCACTTCGACCGCGGCGACGTCGGCAAGACGTTCCGCTTCAAGGTTGCCGAAGTCATCCCCGCCGATCCCGCCGACAAGCTTCCTGGCGTGAAGTATGACCAGACGGTGCACCACGTTGAGATCAGCGTTGCCGACGCGCTGAATGGCAAGCTTGCCGTGACCACCACCATTGACGGTGACGATGACCCCGGCAACGAGGTCGCGTTCCAGAACACCTACCAGGCTGCCCCCGACAGCTTTGCCACCGCGAACTTCGGCCTGGCAAAGGTGCTTGAGGGCCGCGACTGGGATTCCAGCGATACCTTCACGTTCGAGCTCACGGGCATCGACCGCGCCCCCATGCCCGCTGGCGCGGTTGACGGCAAGGCCACGGCAAACGTGAACGCCACCGATGTTTCTGACGGCCGTGTGAGCTTTGACTTTGGGCAGATCTTCTACGCCGCGACGGGCGTGTATGACTACGAGGTTCGCGAGGTCACGCCTGACCATCCTGCCGGCGGCATGACCTACAGCACCAACGTGGCCCGCTTCCGCGTGACGGTGACAGACTCCGTGGCACAGGGCAAGCTTGTGGCAACAGCACGCCTGACAAACGGTTCCGCAACGTTCGTGAACACGTATCGCTCCGAGCTGAACTACAACGCCATGGGTGGCCTGACCATCACCAAGACGCTTGAGGGCACCTCTGCCCCGGCCGACAAGTTTGGCTTCACCATCTCCACCGAGGGCGATGACGTCCTGGGCATCGCCGGCACCTACAGCTCTTCCGAGATTGCCGATGGCGGTACCGTGACCGTTGCCGCCACCAGCGGAGAGATCATCTTCACGCAGAACGACGCGGGAAAGACCTGGAACTATACCGTCACTGAGAAAGACCCCGATCCGGGCTACTCCTGCGACTGCTCCACGTGGAACGTTTCCGTGAGCGTGGCCAATGACGTCAAGAACGGCAGCCTCCTCGTGACCACCACGGTTTCTGACGATAAGGGCACCCACACCCGCAGCTGGACGTATGCCTCTGGCGGCGAGCCTGCGGCCCCCGGTGCCACGGTGGCGTTTGTGAACCGCTATGCCGCCATGGGCTCCACTGCGGAGATCGTGGGCACAAAGACCCTTAACGGCCGCCTGATGAGCGCCCGTGAATTTGAGTTCCAGCTAGTTGATGAGGCTGGGGAGGTTGTGGCCACTGCCCACAACGACGAGTCCGGAAGCGTCAACTTCGGCAGTCTGAGCTATACGGCGCCCGGCACGTACACCTATACGGCGCGCGAGGTCACGGATGGCCTGGCGGAGGGCGTCACGCCCGTGACCAGCAGGTTCACCATCATGGTCAAAGTGACCGACCACGGTGACGGAACCCTTGTCTGCGACGTCGACTATCCCAAGGGTGGGCTGGCATTTGTGAACTCCTATGGCACCGGCGATGCCGAGATTGAGGTCTCCGGCACTAAGGTCCTTAAGGGCCGTAACCTGCGCGACGGCGAGTTCGGCTTTACCATCAAGGGCGAGCCCGGCGCCCCCATGCCCGAGCGCACCGAGGTGACCAACGCCAACGGCGGCTTCTCCTTTGGCAAGATCAGGTTCACTCTTGATAACGTCTTTGGCGGCGTCGTGATTCAGGACGCCGACGGGGAAGCCGGGCAAAGCGGCGAGGTGCCGTCCGACGAGGAGCCAGCGGCCGACTCCGAGTCCGAGGCGGGTCCGCGTGTCGAGGCCCCGTCGTCCGAGACTGGCGAGAAGGACGCGGAGCTTGGACCTGCTGCGCCCGAGACCGAGCCTGTGAGTGACCCCAGTGACTCTCCCGCTCCTGCCGAGGGGCCTCAGCAGGACGAGCTTCTCGCCCAGGACGAGGTCGCTGACCTGGGTACCCCTGTCGTAGAGGAGGTCTCCGCCCCTGACGCCGAGGCTGCGTCGACCCCTGACGCCACCGACGCCGCGACGGTCAACGCCGCCCGCTGGCAGACGCTCCGCCGCAACCTTTTCCACATTGCGAGCGAGGTTGTGGAGCCGCTGGCAGGCACTTCTCGCCAGAGGACCTTCCACTACGTCGTGACCGAGGAGACCCGCTCCCCCGCTGGCGTGACCAACGACCGTCGCAACACCCGTGACATCTACATCACGGTCACGGATGACGGCCACGGAAAGCTGACGGCAGCCTTCACCAAGGCCGACGGCAGCCCCCTTGACCCCGCCGGCCAGCCCGACCTGACGTTCACCAACGTCTACAAGCCCAAGTCCACGCTCTCCAGCGTGACCGACCAGGTGACCATCACCAAGGCCCTGACCGGCCGCGGCATGGTCGATGGGGAGTTCCACTTTGAGATGCTGGAGGGCGTCCGCGTGGTGGCCACTGGCACCAACGCTGCCGACGGAACCGTGGCGCTGAGTCCCATCACCTACGACGCGCCCGGTACCCACAGCTATGAGATTCGCGAGGTCAACGGCGGCAAGACCATCGATGGCGTGCGCTACTCCGGCACGACGTACCACGTCAACACCACGGTCTCTGACACGGGCGAGGGCGAGCTTGCCGTGACGCACGAGCTGGTGGAGGAGGGCCCGGCGACCTTCACCAACGCCTACGAGGCAACCCCCGCCGACGTGACCATCATGGCCCACAAGGAGCTTCTGGGCGCGACCCTGGCAGACGGACAGTTTGCGTTCCAGCTCACGGGCATGGGCTCTGACCTGCGCGCCACCAACGACGCCCAGGGTAACGTGGCGTTCCCGCACCTGCTCCTTACCGAGCCGGGAACCTACACCTACGAGCTGCGCGAGCTCAATGACGGCCAGGAGGGTGTGACCTACGACGAGCGCGTCTACGTCGTGACCGTCACGGTGAGCGATGACGGTCTGGGGCACCTCTCTGCCGAGGTCTCCATGGATGCGGCTGACGGTGCCCTGACGTTTACCAACACCTACACGCCGCCCGTCACTCCCGAGGAGCCGCCCGCGCCGAAGCCGCCCACCAAGCCCGACCCGACGCCTGCCCCCAAGCCGGCACGTCCTTCTCGCCCCCTTTCCAAGACGGGCGACGTGACCTCCGATGCCATCGTGGCCACCCTCGTGGCCGTGGCAGTGACATTGCTGGCCGGAACCCTGGCCATGCGTCGCAGGAGGTAGGAGGCAGGAGGAGGCGGAAACCTCCAACCCCGCCGCTCCTTGCTGAGCTAGGCAATCAAACAGGGCTGTTGTCGTCAAAATCCTCTCTGGAAATGACGACAACAGCCCGCTTTGTTGTGCCTGGCGAGAAAACCGGGCCCTTGTCGACGTTCTAACCAGAAGAAGTGTCGACAACGGCCCGGTTTGAGGTGGCCCCTGCTGCCCGCACCCCGCCAAAATGCGGGTATGATGAGGGCTGCAAACAACGTGACCAAGGGGTGCTCATGACTGATTCTGCCGCTGACCAGCTGCGCGAGGGCGTCTCTGCAAAGACCGACGAGCTTGCCAGCCAGCTTCTGGGCAAGGCGCTGGACGTCCTGGCCGTTGGCGAGGAGCTTGACGTGCTCTTGGCCGTCCAGGACGAGGCCGGTACCGTCGCGAGCTACGAGTTTGCCGACGACGGCCCGGAGGAGTGCCTCGAGGGCGCCCACAGGCGCGTGGGCGAGCTGGCTCGCGACCACGGGGACCCCCGCGCCCACCTAGGCGAGCCCCTCCGTTATGCCCTTGCCTACCGCGGCGCCATAGCAGACGAGAAGGGCGCCTACCAGGACGCCGTCCTACTGGAGTTTGGCGAGCGCGGCTGGCGCAGCTACTCTGCGTTCTCGCTGGTTGAGGTCACCGGCGACGAGGACACCTTTGGCTGGACGGAGCCCCAGCCCGCAGGAGAGCTCGAGCCACTGCTGTAGAACACGTGACAGCACCGCCTGGCACGCCCTTCTCGCCGTTCGCGCTGTATAATTCTCCAGTTGCCGAAAACTGAGGCAGAGACCAAGCGAGAGGGACATATGCGCCAGGAGAACATCAGGAACATCGCAATCATTGCGCACGTCGACCACGGCAAGACCACGCTCGTGGACCAGCTGCTGAAGGCCACTGATGCCTTCCGTGCAAACCAGCAGGTCGAGGAGCGCGTGCTTGACTCCAACGACCAGGAGCGCGAGCGAGGCATCACCATCCTGGCCAAGAACATCTCCATCGAGTACAAGGACGTCAAGATCAACGTCATTGACACCCCGGGCCACGCTGACTTTGGCGGCGAGGTCGAGCGCGTCCTGCGCATGGCCGATGGCGCCCTGCTGCTGTGCGATGCCGCCGAGGGCCCCATGCCCCAGACCCGCTTCGTGCTCTCCCACGCCATTGCTGCCGGCCTGGCCGTCATGATCGTTGTCAACAAGATCGACAAGCCCGGCGCCGACCCTGAGAAGGCCTACAACGACTGCCTCGACCTCATGGCCGACCTCGGCGCTACCGACGAGCTGCTCGAGTTTGCCATGGAGCACGTCATCTACGCCTCCGCGGTCAACGGCTTTGCCCGACTGGACCCCGAGGACGGCAACATGGACATGTTCCCCATGCTCGACATGATCGTGGACGACATGCCTGCCCCCGACGTGGACCCCGATGGCCCCCTCGCCATGCAGTGCGTCACCATCGACCACTCCGACTACGTGGGCCGCATCGGCATCGGCCGCGTCTACTCCGGCACCATCCACGACGGCGACAAGATCCTCGTCGTGAAGAACGACGGCTCCCGCGCCATGAGCCAGGTCAAGCAGCTCTTCACCTTTGACTACCTGGGCCGCAAGGAGTGCACCGAGGCCGTCGCCGGCGACATCGCCGCCGTCGTGGGCATTGACTCCACCGACATCGGCGACGTCTACACCGATCCTGAGAACCCCGTCGAGCTCGAGCCCATCGAGATCGACCCGCCGACCCTCTCCATCATCTTCGAGGCCTCCACGTCCCCGCTCGTGGGCCGCGAGGGCGACATCGTCGGCGGCCGCCAGCTCAAGGAGCGCCTGTTCCAGGAGCGCGAGAACAACGTCACCATGCGCATCGAGGAGCTGCCCGACAAGACCGGCATCGAGGTTTCCGGCCGCGGCATCCTGCACCTCTCCGTCCTGATGGAGACCATGCGCCGCGAGGGCTTTGAGTTCCAGGTCGGCCGCCCGCGCGTCCTGTTCAAGAAGGGCGACGACGGCAAGATGATGGAGCCCGTCGAGCAGGCCGTCGTCGAGTGTCCCGGCGAGTACTCCGGCAAGGTCATCGAGGTCTTCGGCAACGCCGGCGGCACCATGGTCAGCATGGACGCGGGCACCACGCAGACCCACCTCGAGTTCAAGATTCCCACGCGCGGCATCATGGGCCTCAAGAACCGCATCTTGAACGTCACCCACGGCGACGCCGTCTTCTATCACACCTTCCTGGAGTACGGCCCCTACGCCGGCGAGATTGGCGTCCGCCAGAATGGCGCCATGATTTCCATGAGCACCGAGAAGGCCGTGGCCTACGCCCTGGGCACCCTGCAGGACCGCGGCCAGCTCTTCGTGGGTCCTGGCGACGAGTGCTACGAGGGCATGCTCGTCGGCGAGCGCTCCAAGCCCGGCGACATGGTGGTCAACATCGCCCGCACCAAGAGCCTGGGCAACCAGCGCTCCTCCACCGCCGACATCGCCGTGCAGCTCACCCCGCCGCGCACCTTCACCCTCGAGGAGGCGCTGGAGTACATCATGGACGACGAGCTCGTGGAGATCACGCCGCAGTCCATCCGCATGCGCAAGCGCATCCTCAACGAGACCGACCGCCGCAAGTGGGCGGTTCGCAATGGCAAGGTGAACAAGTAGGCGAGCAGTGCTTGTCGGTGGGGTGGCCGCATAGATAGGTTGCCTGCTCAGACAGTCCTCGAAGGCCCGGTCGACTTTCAGTCGGCCGGGCCTTCTGCGGAACTCGCATTCAACTAAATGTTTTGGGCGGCGACGAGCCATGCTCGCGGGATGCCTATTAAGGGCGAAGGACAGCTACTTCTGCTTGCGGCGTTGGTGGGTGCGGGTGACGCGGGCGGTTCTCGCCAGGCGCTTGAGCTGGGGGACCAGGTTGACGTCGGCGGGGGTAGTAGCGCCCACGGAGAGGGACCAGCGGCGCAGGCCCACGGTGACGGCCATGAGCAGGATAGCGGCCAGGTACTTGTTTGCCCCCAGGAACATGACCAGCACGTAGTAGACGGCGCTGCCGGCAACGGCGCAGACGGCGTAGAAGTTGCTTGGCTTGAAAATCCCGGGCACGTCTCCCAGGAAGACGTCTCTCAGCATGCCGCCGCCTACGCCGGTCAGCGTGCCCATGAGCACGGCCGATATGGGGAGAAGCCCATGGACGATGGCCTTGTCGGTGCCGCCGAGGGCAAAGAGCCCCACGGAGATGATGTCCACCCACTCGATGAGGTTGGGAATGCGCGCGAAGGGCCCGGGGAAGAGGAACGCCACCAGGCCGATGAGCACCGCGGCGGGAATGGCGTAGGGATTGTCGAGCATGTAGACGCCGCCGGACTGCATGGCCATGTCGCGGATGAGGCCGCCGCCCAGGCCGCAGAGCATGGAGAGCCCGATGAAGCCGATGGGGTCGAGCCTGCGCTCGCGGGCCACGAGCGCGCCGGTCAGGCCGCCGACGGCGACGGATGCGAGGTCAAGCCACGCGGGAAGCGACACGGCGACGTTGGGGCTGAGGTATACGAAGAAGTCTGGCACGGGTTTCTCCACAAGGGGCGTGGCGGTTGATGCCTGTCCATTGTGAACCATCGCCGTCCCAAAAAAGAAAAAAGATGGCGGATTGGCGCTTTACAAAGGCAAACGGTTTCTAGTAGACTAGCTAACGCACCAGACATGGAGAGTTGTCCGAGTGGCCGAAGGAGCACGATTGGAAATCGTGTATACGCCTAAAGCGTATCCTGGGTTCAAATCCCAGACTCTCCGCCAGTAAATTCTCGGGCGCCCAAGGGCGCCCGTTTTGCTAACTGGAGGGATGGCAGAGCGGCTGAATGCGGCGGTCTCGAAAACCGTTTAGCTCCTCTGGAGCTACGAGGGTTCAAATCCCTCTCCCTCCGCCAGAATGACCGACCGGTCCGCACACGCGGGCCGGTTTTTTGTTGCCTGGGGAGTTGCGCCCCGGAGCACAAAGATGCCACCATGGACCTGTTTGGGTATCAACCTGGTAACCGCATCCATGACATGCCGTCCGTGCCCTGTGCGACGAGAGGAGAAGCAATGGCAACGTCTGACCTTGCCACCAGCGGTGGCTTTGAGAGGGGCAGGTACTTCTCGCGTGCCTGGTCCCTGCTTACGCGCGAGAAGGGCTGGTGGAAGCCCGTGGCCGTCTGTGCGGCGGCCGACCTCGTGCCCGTGGCCGGACCGCTGGGCGTGCTTGGCTACAAGCTTGAGTGGGCGCGCCTTGTTGCTTGGGGCGCCGACGTGAGCCCCAAGCGCCATGGCGTCCGCGTGGGCAGCTGCATCTCGAGCGGCTGGCGCGGCTTTCTGGTCCTGCTGGTCTGGAGCCTGGTCATGGGCGTCATCGGCGGCGTCTGCGGCGCGCTGCCCCTGATTGGCGGCCTGTTGAGCACGCTGTGGACCATCTGCTGCCTCTACCTGGGCATGGTCGTCTCTGTGGCGACGCTGCGCGCAACCATCTACCAGAAGGCCGGCGCGGGCTTCTCTTGGAAGAACCTCGTGGAGCTCGGTCGTCGCGACCCGAGCGGCCTGTTTAGCATCCTGGGCTGGGAGATGCTGTGCTACCTGGTGATTGCCCTTGTCAGCGGGATAGTCCTGTCCGTCACCGCGCTCGGTGCCATGCCGCGCATCATCTCGCTGGCGAGTGAGCTTGGCTACTACAACAGCGGCCTCTCCCCCTACGGCGACCTCGAGTACTACGTCAACCAGCTCGCCATGGAGCTGTTCTTCTATGTCATCGCCGCCTTTGGGCCTACGTTGATCGTCCTCGGCCTCATTGCCTTGGTCCTTCGCAACGGGATCAGCATGGTGGTCTATGCCGCCTTGGGTCTTTGGATTCGCCAGTTTGACGTTGCCAACTGGGGCCGCAGCGAGGAGCCCCTGCCGAGCACGGCGTTTGCCGGCGAGAAGGTCACGGATGCAGCGCCGCCCATGGCGCCTGCGACAGTGGCGGACGCTCCTGCCGAGGCACCCGTGCGACCGGCGGAGCCGGTTGCGCCGGCCGCGGAGCCTGAGCCGGCGGCGGTGGAGCCCACGCCGGTAGCAGTGGAGCCTGAGCCCGTGGCGGCTCCCGCGGAGCCCGAGGAGCCCGCGGCGTCCGAGCCCGAGTATGCGCCTGACGGCTCCGAGGTCATTGGGGTGGAGCCCATCGCCAAGGCTGCTTCCGAGCAGAACGAACCCGCTGGTGAGGGACCTGCGGACGAGGAATCTGACGCGCCCGCGCAAGAATAGACACGCACTTCTCGAGTCATGATGGGGGGCGGCCCGCGGCAACGCGGACCGTCTCTTTTTTGTGACAAAACCGCAGGATTCCGGCGTGCGGTCCTGCCCAGTTGTGGCGGAGGCGTGGATAATCTCGACCCCGAAAACGCGGTGCAAGCTTGCTGCAAGCGCCTCTTCATGGGGAGACGCGATTTGCGGTACGCGTGCGGTAAGCTGCGGGAAAGCTAGCTGTCCGTTGCCTCTGCTACGCTCTGCCGCAAAGAAACGAGACTGCGTGGGAGGGGGCGGCGCGGGCGTTTGGTAGGCAAAACGTGGATTTGCAAGGTGCCTGGCAAATCCTGTGCTAACATCTACCGCCGAACCTTTCCTGCTTCGGGTGCACCTTCACTTCCCGAAGCCATTAGCCCAGAGGAGGTGACCACATGAAGGCTTATGAACTGCTGTTCTTCGTCGCTCCCAACACTGACGAGGAGACCCGCGCTGGTGTTATGAAGCGCATCGACGTTGCTATCACCGCCGAGGGCGGCGTCGTCGATTCCGTCGAGGACTGGGGCAAGCGCAAGCTCGCCTTTGAGATCGACGACCTCACCGAGGGTGACTACACCCTCATCAACTTCCACGCAGACCCCCAGCAGATCGCCGAGCTCGACCGAGTTCTGCGCATCAACGACGCTGTCAAGCGCCACATGGTCGTGTGCCGTTCCGACAGGGACTAAGCATGGAAGCGCGGGGCCTGCCCCCGCGAGAGAGGTAGTGAAAAGATGAGCATCAACAGGGTTAACATTTCCGGAAACCTCACGCGTGACCCCGAGCTGCGCGCCACGGGCAGTGGCATGCAGATTCTGCGCTTCGGCGTCGCGGTCAACGACCGCGCGAGGAACCAGCAGACCGGCGAGTGGGAGGACCGTCCCAACTTCGTGGACTGCGTGGTCTTCGGCAACCGCGCCGATGCCCTCTCCCGACTCCTCTCTAAGGGTTCGAAGGTTGCCATCGAGGGCAAGCTTCGCTACAGCTCCTGGGAGACGCAGGACGGCCAGCGCAGAAGCAAGCTGGAGGTCGTGGTCGACGAGGTGGAGTTCCTCTCCTCGAGGAACCAGGGCGGGGCAGGTGCTCCGGCGCCCGCCCAGTACCAGCAGCAGGGTGGCTACCAGCAGGCGGCTCCCTCCTACAATGCCCCGGCGCCCGCGCCCGCGCCTGCGCAGCGCCCCGTCCAGACCCCGCCTGCGGCGGACGTCTACGACGAGGACATCCCGTTCTAATCATTCCGGCGGTGCCCGCACCGCGAGGTACCTTGGGTACCGCCAATAGAAAGGCAACAAGACATGGCTCAGCAGAAGCAAGATTTTCAGCGCCAGCCGCGTCGCAAGTACTGCCAGTTCTGCAAGGAGCAGACTGAGTTCATCGACTACAAGGACACTCAGCTCCTCCGCAAGTACATGACCGACCGCGGCAAGATCAAGCCGCGCCGCGTCACTGGCGCCTGCACGCAGCACCAGCACGACATCGCGAACGCCATCAAGCGTGCTCGCGAGATGGCGCTCCTGCCCTACACCGTTCCCGTGGTCTCCAGCCGCGGCGGCCGTAGCCGCGGTTAGGGCCTGGCTGCGATTCGAGAGGGAGCGCGCGTCGTTGGATAGGCAAACCGGTGACGGCCTGCCTCCCGTCCCTTCCGGAGCTAACCGCCCTCAGGGCGGGGAGCCCCCAAGAAGAGCCGGGGGAGAGATAAGCGTCTTTCTGGGGTACCTGTTCTGCGCGCTGGGTGGTCTGGCCGCAACGGCATCGCCGCTGGCCGCCGCTCTGTTCGTCGGGTTTGGAATGAGCGTCGTCTCGTCGAGAAGGCCGATTCCCGCCCGGGCCCTTGGAGTCCTTGCGTGCGTCGTTCCGGCGCTGGTCTTGGGACTCCAGCTGGACTCGTCCTCGCTCGCGTCCGCACTTGTCGCCTGCTGCCTTGGTGTGGCGGTGGCGGTTGCGTTCTGCGATGGGAGGGCGACCGCAGGCGTGCTCTGCATGCTTGTCGGAATGGCGACTCTTGTCCAGCTTGGGTCTGACGCGCTTCTCGCCGCGGGCCGGGGCACGACGCTGGCCAGCAGCATGAGCTCGCTGGTTGACGTCTACCTGCAGCAGCTCGGCAGCCTCGGCAACGGGGTGTCCGAGCAGGTTGCGCTCGTGCAGGCAATACTGCGCGTGGTCTGGCCTGTCACGTACGTTGTGCCCGCCCTGGGCGAGCTTCTGCTCGCCTATCTGGGAGTGAGGATTGCGTCCGCCCGCATGGGCGAGCGCAACCCGGACCTTCCGGACTTCGCGGAGTTCGACCTTCCTCTGTGGGTGGTCGCGCTCTTCGTCGGGGCGCTCGTGGGCCTGGCCGTCTGTCTCACCGCCAAGGTGCCGACGGACGGAATCTGGTTCATGGCATGCGCAAACGTGATCCTTGCCGTGAGGTTTGCCTTTGCGGCACAGGGCCTGGCCGTTCTTTCCTGGTTCATCCGGAAGAGGCGGCCCAGCGGGCTCATGGCGGCTCTGGCCGTCATCGCGGCACTGTATCTTGAGATGCAGTTCATCGTAATGAGCATCGTGGGACTCATGGACGTGTGGAGCGACATTCGCCACCTCAACCGTGGCAAGACGGTCACCGTCCAGGACAACGCGAGGCAAGACTAGGGCCGGCACACCCGGCCGAAGAAGGAGTATCCCATGAAAGTCATCCTCACGGATGAGCTCAGGGGTAAGGGCGGCGAGGGCGACATCGTCGAGGTCGCCCAGGGCTACGCGGAGAACTTCCTGTTCCCCAACAAGATGGCCCTGCCCGCCACCCCGGGCAACATCAAGCAGCTCGAGGAGCGCCGTCACAACATCGAGAAGCGCGAGGCCGAGCGCGTCGCCGCTGCCGAGGCTCTGAAGGCCGCCATCGATGGCAAGTCCGTCACCGTTGACGCCAAGATCGGCGAGGAGGGCCAGCTCTTTGGCTCTGTCACCCCCGCCCAGATCGCCGAGGCCATCAAGGCCGAGCTCGGCGTCGAGGTCGACCGCAAGCGCGTCGGCCGCGGCAACGCCATCAAGACCTCCGGCAAGCACGAGGTCGAGGTCAACTTCTACCGCGAGATCAGCGCCACGGTCACCGTCCTTGTCGGCGTGACCGAGGAGGAGACCGCCGAGGAGGAGACCGAGGCTGAGGTTGAGGCCGAGGCCGAGACCACCGAGGTCGCCGAGTAGCACGGTTTTCAACGCTCGCCGCTGAGCTGGGGATTTCTACAAGAACCGCAGGTCAGCAGCGTGTAAGCAAAACCGCCCGCAACTCACGTGGCATGCAAGAGCCGCCCCGGGAGGACATTGGTCCTTCCGGGGCGGCTTCTTTTTTGACAGGATTTCACACATAGCCATTTACCTGCGGTTTTGTGAGCATCGGATTCAAATGGTTGCTATGTTTAAGCTCTTCTCGGCCTGTGAGCTGCGTGTTTTGAATTGACGTGTATAGGGCCTTCAGACGGCTTTCGCCGGTGTTGAAAACTCGACAAACGCCCAGTTGGCAAATTGTTGAAAACGTTGAAAAGTCGAGAAACGCAAGGTAGACGGACTGACTTGCAAACACGTGTCAGATTGGGGGCGCCAGCGGCGAAAGCCCCCTTGGCAGCATACGTGCTGCTAAAGTAGGAAACTGCCAAAATCTGACCGACCGAGGAGAGCCCGTGCCTTCCGACGACTACGACATCAACCCGACGAGAATGACCGTCTCGGAGCCTGGCGTCATGCCACAGGACCGCGAGGCGGAGTCTTCCGTGCTCTCCGCGATGATGATCTCTCCGGACGCGCTTCAGGAGTGCCTCATCGAGCTGACGCCGGATGACTTCTACTTTCCGGCCAACCAGACCATCTTCCTGGCCGTGCGCGAGATGTTCAACCGCAACCAGCCGGTGGACAGCATCTCCCTTGCCGACTACCTCAAGAGCACCGGCGAGCTGGAGAAGATCGGCGGCCGCTCCTACCTGCTGGGCCTTGCCAACAACTCGCTTGCCCTTCTCGGCTGGCGCCGCCACATGGAGATGCTCCACCGCGACACCACGCTGCGCAAGATGATTCTGGCGTCCGCGCAGATCACGGCCCTTGCCTACGACGCGCCCGAGGACACCAAGGAGGTCATCGACCGCGCCGAGAAGATGCTACTGGACGTCACCAACCGCGACGTGCACACCAACGAGCAGTCCCTCGAGGACGTCATGGCCGACCTCTACGAGGAGCTGCAGGCCGCGGCCGAGCACAAGGACGAGCCCCTGGGCGTCCAGACGGGCTTCCCGTCCATCGACAGCTGCCTGCTTGGCCTGCGACCTGGCCAGATGGTGGTCATCGGCGCCCGACCGGGCGTGGGCAAGACGTCCTTCGCGCTCAACCTCGCAACAAACGCGGCCTTTGCCGGTGCGTCCGTGGCGCTCTTCTCGCTGGAGATGTCCAAGACGGAGATCGCGCAACGCCTGTTGGCGGCCAACGCCCGCATCGGCCTGCAGGAGATCCGCTCCGGCAACATCCGCGCCGAGCAGTGGCCGCAGATTCTGGAAGCGACCGAGCAGCTCTCCAAGCTGGACATCGTCATTGACGACACCCCTGGCACCACGGTGACGGAGATTCGCGCCAAGGCCCGCCGCATCCTGCGTGGCAAGAAGCTCGGCGTGGTCATCGTGGACTACCTGCAGCTCATCTCGCCCCCGTCCGGCGGTCACCGTGCCGACAGCCGCGCCACCGAGGTCGGCGAGATGTCCCGTGGCATCAAGATCATGGCCAAGGACCTCGAGGTGCCGGTCATCACGCTGTCCCAGCTCAACCGTACCGTCGAGAACCGCACGGGCAAGCGCCCGCAGCTCTCGGACCTGCGAGAGTCCGGCTCCATCGAGCAGGACGCCGACATTGTCGCCCTGCTGGACCGTTCCATGAACGAGGAGGAGGCCGCGCGCGAGGACAGGCCGGCCATGGGCGAGACCACGTTCATCATCGCCAAGAACCGTTCCGGCGCCCTGGCCGACGTCCCGCTGACCTTCCTGCCCGGCTCCACCAAGTTCGTCGAGATCGACAAGCAGTTCCGCGGCGAGTAACCCGCCGCCACAGCCCCTCAAATTGGGGACGTGTTCGTTTTTGCGCAAATTTGAACACGTCCCCAATTTGCGACCAACAACAACGTCCCCCTGTCCGGGAGGAGAGAGCATGAGGTACGACTTCACTAGTCACATGGAGCGTCACGGCAAGGACTCCATCGCCATTGACGGGCTGGGCACGGGGTTTGCGCCCGAGCCGCCGGAGGAGGGCTTTGACGTCATCCCCATGTGGGTGGCGGACATGAACTTCCCGACGGTCCCCACGGTGACCGATGCCATCATCGAGCGTGCCAAGCATCCCGCGTTTGGGTACTTCTCGCCGACTGACGAGTACTACGACTCAATAATCCGCTGGCAGGAGACCCGCAATGGCGTCACCGGCCTCGCGCCCGAGCACATTGGCTACGAGAACGGCGTGCTGGGCGGCGTGGTGGCCACGCTCAACAGCTTTGTTGCGCCCGGCGACAAGGTCCTTCTCCACAGCCCGACCTACATCGGCTTCACCAAGAGCCTGGAGAACAACGGCCTCTCCATCGTGCACTCGCCGCTCAGGATCGACGAGGACGGCGTCTGGCGGATGGACTTCGAGGACATGGAGGCCAAGCTCGCCCAGAACGACATCCACGCCGCCGTGTTCTGCTCGCCGCACAACCCGTGCGGGCGCGTCTGGGAGCGCTGGGAGGTCGAGCGCGCCATGGAGCTGTACCGCAAGTACGACTGCGTGGTGGTATCCGACGAGATCTGGAGCGACCTCATCCTGCCGGGCCACAGGCACGTGCCCACGCAGAGCGTCTCCGACGACGCCCGCCGCCGCACGGTGGCCCTCTACGCGCCGAGCAAGACCTTCAACCTGGCCGGCCTGGTTGGCTCCTACCACGTCATATACGACAAGAGCCTGCGAGACCGCGTCACTTCTCGCAGCTCCAAGTGCCACTACAACGACATGAACGTGCTCTCCATGCACGCGCTCGTGGGCGCGTACAGGCCGGAGGGATACGAGTGGGTGGACGAGCTCACCCAGGTCCTGGGTGCAAACGTTGACTGGGCCTGCGACTACATTGCCGAGCACTTTGACGGCGTGAGCGTGCGGAAGCCCCAGGGCACCTACATGCTCTTTGTCGACTGCTCGGAGTGGTGCGCCGCCAATGGCCGCGACATCGACTGGGTGGAGCGCGCGTGCTGGCGCGTGGGCGTTGCGGTGCAGGATGGCCGCATGTTCCACGGGCCCTGCCACCTGCGCATGAACCTGGCGTTGCCACTTGACCGCGTCCAGGAGGCCTTCGACCGCATGGACCGCTACGTCTTCAACGCCTAGCCCGCGCGAGGACGTATACTTATGACCGAATGGCAAGTTCACTTCTCTGAGAGGGACGCTTATGTCAGCATCTGTTCTTGTGGGTACCCAGTGGGGCGACGAGGGCAAGGGTAAGATCACCGACCTCATCTCTGGTGACTTCGACGTCGTCTGCCGCTACGGCGGCGGTGCCAACGCCGGTCACACGGTCGTCGCCAACGGCCACAAGCTGGCTCTTCACCAGATTCCCTCCGGCATTGTCCACGAGGACGCCCTGTCGGTCATCGGCAACGGCTGCATCGTCGACCCGACGGTCATCCTCGAGGAGATCGACACCCTCAAGGCCCAGGGCCTCAGCTGCGAGGGCCTGCGCATCTCGGGCAACGCGCACATCGTCATGCCCTACCACCGCGACCTCGACGGCGCCCACGAGAAGAACCTCGGCAAGAACCTCATCGGCACCACCAAGCGCGGCATCGGCCCCTGCTACATGGACAAGATGAACCGCACCGGCCTGCGCATGCAGGACATGCTCGACGACAACACCTTCCGCGAGAAGCTCGCCGCCGCGCTGGCCTACCAGAACCCCATCCTCGAGAAGGTCTACGGCCTGCCCACCTACACCGTCGAGCAGATCTGCGAGGACTTCCTGCCCTATGCCGAGCGCCTGCGCCCCTACATCATCGAGAGCTCCAAGCTCCTGAACGAGGAGCTGGCCGCCGGTAAGAGCATCCTCTTCGAGGGCGCCCAGGCCACGATGCTCGACATCGACCACGGCACCTACCCCTTTGTGACCTCCTCCAACTGCACCGCCGGCGGCGCCGTCACCGGCTCCGGCGTGGGCCCCTGCAACATCGAGCGCGTCCTTGGCGTTGCCAAGGCCTACCTCACCCGCGTGGGCTCCGGCCCCTTCCCCACGGAGCTTGACTTCAACGAGGGCGTGGGCAAGTTCCTGCTGGAGACCGGCCACGAGTACGGCGTGACCACGGGCCGCAAGCGCCGCTGCGGCTGGTACGACGCCGTGGTGGTCAAGTACGCCGCGCAGATCAACGGCCTGACCGACCTCGCCATCACCAAGCTCGACGTCCTCACCGGCCTTGACACCATCAGGGTCTGCACCGCCTACGAGTGTGACGGCGTCGAGTACGACACCGTTCCCGAGCACCGTGCGGTCTTCGACCACGCCAAGCCCAAGTACATCGAGGTTCCCGGCTGGCAGGAGGACATTACGGGCTGCAAGTCCTTCGACGAGCTGCCGCAGGCCGCCCAGGACTACATCAAGCTCATCGAGGACCTCTCCGGCGTCAAGGTCTCCCTCGTTGCCGTTGGCCCCGACCGTGAGCAGACCATCAACCGCTTCTGGAAGTAGGCTCTGTGACGGACACTGCCGTGGGCGAGAAGAGCTTCGGGATTGTCTGTGACAGCGGGTGCGACCTCACGCCAGCCCAGCTCGGCCGACTTGGGGTCGCACTCGTGCCCCATCATGTGAATGCGGGCCAGCAGAGTTGGCTCGACCGCGTGGACGTCTCCGACGACGACGCGCTCGAGCGCATGGGCGTCCGGGGGACCGACGCCGTGGTGGAGGAGGCCGGAGCGGACGAGCTTCTTGCCGCGTACCAGCGTCTTGTTGACGAGGGATGCAAGACCATAGTCTCCGTGCACTCCGCCGAGGCGCTGTCTGCGATGTGTGGGCGCGCCCGCGAGGCGGCGGCCCGGCTGGGGGACGCCACGCGCGTTGAGGTGCTGGACACCGGCACCGCGTCCATTGGCACCGGCATCGTCGTGGAGCGACTGTCCGCGATGCGCGCGGCCGGCGTGCCGCTTGCGGACGCCCTTTCCGCTGCGCGCGAGATCGCCGCCGGCGTCCGCCTGATGTTCATACCCGCAAGCACTTCTCGCCTGGTGCGCAGGAGGGCTCGCTCGAGGCACTCCGGGCTGGTCAGCCGCGCCTCCATGCTCCGCGTCCGCCTGGTGGGGGAGCGGGGCCTCTTTCTTGTGTCGCGCGGCGAGGTCACCCAGACCGTGCGCTCCACCGACATCGCCGACCTCTGCGGTCGCATAGCCCATGCCATGAGCGCGGTCGCCCACGCGGAGGGTCCGCTTGACTACGTCGAGCTCTACGGATGCGACCGCAAGGCCCTGCGTCCCCTCGAGAAGCCCCTTGACACCAACGAGTTCGAGGCCGAGCGCATGGGAGTGACGCGCGTCTCCCCCAGCAACGTCGGCTTTGTGGGCAGGCCCGCCGTGGGCGTTGCCTTTGTTCCGGATTCACTCTTCGAGCGCGTGGGGGCCAACCAGCCCACCGACGTGCCCGCAGACGACTAGACGAGGAGACCTAATGAGCGACAGCAAGATCGACATTCTTCTTCTGGGTTCCGGTGGGCGCGAGCACGCGCTTCTGACCAAGCTGACGGAGTCGCCGCGCGCCGGCAAGATGTGGGTTGCTCCCGGCAACGGTGGCATGGACGCCACCGCTGAGGTGGCAGACCTTGACCCGGAGTCTCCCGAGGGCGTTGCCGCCTGGGTTGCGGGGCACGGCATTGGCCTTGTGGTCATTGGCCCGGAGGCCCCGCTGGTGGCGGGCGTCGCCGACGCGGTGCGCGCCGCAGGCATCCCCACGTTTGGCCCCAACGGCAAGGCCGCCCGGATGGAGGGCTCCAAGAAGTTTGCCAAGGAGGTCATGGAGCGCGCCGGCGTGCCCACCGCCGCCTACCGCAGCTTCACCGACGAGGAGTCCTGCGTGGCCTACGTGCGCGAGGTCGGCGGACCCATCGTGGTCAAGGCCGACGGCCTGGCTGCCGGCAAGGGCGTCATCGTCGCCAAGACCACCGAGGAGGCGCTCGAGGGCGTTCACGAGTGCTTCTCTGGCGCGTTTGGCCAGGCGGGCGCAACCGTCGTGGTCGAGGAGATGATGGAGGGGCCGGAGTGCTCGCTGCTGGCCCTGACCGACGGCAAGACGCTGGTGCCGCTGGCCACCTCCCAGGACCACAAGCGCGCGCTGGACGGGGACCTCGGCCCCAACACGGGCGGCATGGGCGTCTACAGCCCCGTGCCCATGGTCACGCCCGACGAGCTTGCCCAGATGATTGACGTCGAGAAGCGCGTGGTGGCCGAGCTCGCCGCCGAGGGCATCACCTACTCCGGCTGCCTCTACGGCGGCTTCATGCTCACCAAGGATGGCCCTAAGGTCCTGGAGTTCAACGCCCGCTTTGGCGACCCCGAGACCCAGGTGGTGCTCCCGCGCATGAAGGGCGACCTCGTCGAGGCCTTCCTGGCTTGCGACAACGGCACCCTCAGCGAGGACCAGGTTGCCTGGGACGACGACTGGGCGGTTTCCGTGGTGCTGACCTCCGCCGGTTACCCCGGCAAGTACGAGAAGGGCAAGGCCATCACCGGCATCGACCGCGCTGAGCAGCTCGAGGGCGTGACCGTCTACCACGCCGGCACCAAGGTCGACGAGAGCG
>ERZ1034980.613-NODE-613-length-25099-cov-41.751597_pt1 | contig 25099 bp, 21 predicted proteins | sample MGYA00520622_ERZ1034980 | MGnify/ENA primary metagenome ERZ1034980 (study PRJEB33766, sample SAMN09781791) | gut metagenome | biome: gut microbiome | host: Homo sapiens | place: Madagascar | study: EMG produced TPA metagenomics assembly of the PRJNA485056 data...
GCGGCGTCACCCGCGGCATCCACGCCGAGCCCTGGGACAAGTTCATCTCCGTGGCACGCGGCAGCGTCTTCGGCGCATGGGTCGACCTGCGCGAGGGCAGCGATACCTATGGCAAGGTGTTCACCTGCACGCTCGATCCCTCCAAGGCCATCTACGTCCCGCGCGGCGTGGGCAACTCCTTCCAGGCGCTGGAGGACGGCACCGCCTACACCTACCTGGTGGACGCCCACTGGTCGCTCGAGCTGAAGAGGACCTACACCTTCGTGAACCTGGCCGACCCGGAGCTCGCCATCGAGTGGCCGATCCCGCTCACCGAGGCCATCGTCTCGGAGGCCGACCTGAACCACCCGATACTGAAGGACGTCGTCCCCATGGCGCCCAGGCGCACCCTCGTCACCGGCTGCAACGGCCAGCTGGGCCACGCGGTGCGCGCGCTCGCCGAGGAGCGCGGCGTCGCCAAGGACTTCGACTTCTGCGACATCGACACCTTCGACATGTCCGACCCGGCCGCCTACGCCCAGTACGACTGGTCGCTCTACGGCACCGTCATCAACTGCGGCGCCTACACCGCGGTGGATAAAGCGGAGACCCCCGAGGGCCGCGTGATCGCCTGGAAGGCCAATGCCACCGGCCCCGCGCTTCTCGCCCGCACCTGCGCCGAGCACGGCATCACGCTCGTGCACGTGTCCAGCGACTACGTCTTCGACGGCACGACTGAAATTCATAATGAAGATGAGCCCATGAGCCCTCTTTCCGTTTTCGGCCAAACCGTGGCTGCCGGTGACATCGCCGTGGCGGGCTGTCCTTGTCATTACATCATTCGCTCAAGCTGGGTCATTGGTGAAGGGCAGAACTTCGTTAAGACCATGAAGACCTTTTCTGACCGTGTTGCTAACCAAGATGACGAGCTTGACAAGATCGCAGTTGTCGATGACCAATTCGGTCGTCTTACTTTCACGCCCGACCTTGCTGCTGCTATCTTCTACGTGTTGGGCGCGCATGCCTCCTACGGCACCTATGACTGTACTGGTTCGGGTGCCAGCAAGTCGCGGGCGGATATCGCTAAGGTGGTCTTTGATGCCGTTAACGGGAACGGCGACAGAGTCATCCCCGTCTCCACGGCCGATTATCGCGCGGGTGCCGAGGTTCCTGTTGCTCCGCGACCGGCTCACTCTACCCTTGATCTCTCTAAACTTGAGGCGGTGGGCTTTCATATGCCCGACTGGGAGGAAGAGCTGGAAACGTATCTGTCGGGTGTTCTTGCTGTGTAACAATTGGAGTTAATAAAATGATAATCACTCGCACGCCATTCCGTATGTCGTTCTTCGGCGGCGGCACCGACATGCCCGAGTTCTTCAACGAGCACGGCGGGTCGGTCATCTCGACCACGTTCGACAAGTACTGCTACGTCACCGCGCGCCACCTGCCGCGCTTCTTCGATTACTCGACCGAACTCGTGTACTCCAAGATCGAGCGTGTCTCCGACCCCTCCGAGCTCGAGCACCCCGCGGTGCGCAACGCCATGCAGATGCTCGACATGCGCGAGATGCGAATCACCTACGAGGCGGACCTCCCCGCGCGCTCGGGACTGGGCACCTCGTCGTCCTTCGCCGTGGGCCTGCTCAACGCGTTCCACTGCATGAAGGGAACCTACGCCTCCAGGGACCGCCTGGCTAGGGAGGCCATCAGGCTGGAGCGCGAGCTGTGCGCCGAGGCCGGCGGCTGGCAGGACCAGATCGCCGCGGCGTTCGGCGGCCTCAACCGCATCGACTTCGCCGACGGTGACTTCTCGGTCCGTCCGGTCGTCATCTCGCCCGAGCGCAAGCGCGAGCTCAACTCCAACCTGATGATGTTCTTCACCGGTTTTACCCGCTTCTCCTCGGACATGCAGAAGGCCAACCGCGTGGCAGACAAGACCGCGCAGCTCAAGGAGATGCTGTCGCTGGTCGACGTGGCCGAGGGCGTGCTCACCGACAAGTCGGCGGACCTCTCCGAGTTCGGCCGCCTGCTCGACACCACCTGGCGCCTCAAGCGCGGCACCGGCTCACAGGTGTCCACCGGCTCCATCGACGCCCTCTACGAGCGCGGCATCAAGGCCGGTTCGCTGGGCGGCAAGCTCTTGGGCGCCGGCGGGGGAGGGTTCCTCGTCTTCTACGTGGAGCCCGATGCGCAGGAGTCGGTGTGTAACGCCATGTCCGACCTGCTCTACATACCGTTCGAGTTCGAGGACGGCGGGACCTCCGTCGCCTACTACGGGCCCGAGGACTACGACCTGGAGGGATCCCTCTAATGGATACCAAGTGTCCCCAGACGGGCGACGAGTGCCTGTCGACGTTCTTCGAGAACTACCCCGAGATGCTGGCCTGCGAGGCCGAGGTCCGCGCGGCCCGCGAACTGATCGCCGAGTCCTTCCGCGCCGGCAGGAAGCTGCTCGTCTGCGGCAACGGCGGCTCCGCGGCCGACTCCGAGCACACGGTCGGAGAGCTCATGAAGAGCTTCCGCTTCAAGCGCCCCGTCGACAGCGCCTTCTCCGAGGCGTACCGCGAGGCCAACGGCGCCGAGGCCCCCGCATGGCTCGAGGGGTCGCTTCCCGCCATCTCTCTCGTCTCCCAGACGGCTCTCTCCACCGCGTTCGGCAACGACGAGGCGGCCGTGGGCGTCTTCGCCCAGCAGGTCTACGGTTACGGTGAGCCCGGCGACGTCCTGCTCGCCATCTCGACCTCGGGCAACTCCGCCAACGTCGTGGAGGCCGCCAAGGTCGCCCGCGCGAAGGGCGTGCGCGTGGTCTCGCTCACCGGCTCGAGGGAGTCGAAGCTCACCGGGATCTCGGATGTCTGCGTCCGCGTGCCGCGCGACGAGGTATTCCGCGTCCAGGAGCTGCACCTGCCCGTCTACCACGTGCTGTGTGCCGCCGTGGAGGCCGATATGTTCGGGGGTGCCGAGTAGATGCGCCCCTACCGCGAGGCGATCGTGCTGGCGGGCGGCTTCGGAACCAGGCTCGCTCACGTCGTGCCCGACGTCTGCAAGCCCATGGCCCCGGTCGCCGGCAGGCCTTTCCTGCGCTTCATCATGGACCAGCTGGCCGCCGCCGGTTTCGACCGCGTGGTCATCGCCGACGGCTACCGCCGCGAGCAGATCGAGGGCTTCTTCGGCCCCGCGTACCGCGGCATGGCAATCGAATACAGTCGCGAAGAAACGCCGCTGCTCACCGGCGGAGCCGTCAAGAGGGCGCTCAGCAGGTGCCGTGCGGACTGGGTCTTCGTCTTGAACGGGGACACCTGGCTCGATCTCGACTTCGAGTCGATGGAGGCCGCCGCTGTCGGTGCGCCAGATTCCGTCTCGTCCCTCATTGCCGTCAAGCGCATGCGCGACTTCGAGCGCTACGGGACGGTCGATGTGGATGCCGACGGGACACTGACCGCGTTCCACGAGAAGCGCCCGTGCGAGGAGGGCCTCATCAACGCCGGGGTCTACCTGCTGCGCAGGGATGCCCTCGACGGCATGCCGGAGAAGTTCTCCCTGGAGAGCGACTACTTCGAGCGCGTCGTCGGAGACGGGGCGCTATGCGCTGTGGAGTGCCCCGGCGGCTTCATCGACATCGGCGTGCCGGAGGACTACGAGCTCGCGCAGACGATGCTCGCGCCGCTCGCCAAGTCGTGGAAGCTAGCCATGTTCGACCGCGACGGCACGATCAACGTGGACACGGGGCACCTGCACGAGCCCGAGAAGCTGGAGCTGATCCCCTCCACGGTCGATATCATGCGCGGTTACTCCGACGACCCCGACTTCAAGGTCGTCGTCGTGACCAACCAGGCGGGAATCGCCAAGGGACTCTACACCGAGGCGGACATGCGGAGCCTCCATCGCTACATGGAAGACGAGCTGGAGAAGCTCGGCGTCCATGTGGACGCATGGTACTTCTGCCCACATCACCCCGACTACACGGGCCCGTGCGAATGTCGCAAGCCTGCACCGGGGATGTTGCTGGCAGCGATTCGTGATTTCGATGCTTCGTTGGATAATTGTGTTATGTACGGTGATATGCCTAGTGATGAACAAGCTGCATCGTATATTAATATAAATTTTTGTTGGGTTAAAAATGCGTTGTTTTAGAGATCGGTTTAACAGTGTCAGAAGGCTATAGGGCGCTTGTTGCCATTCCTGCGTTTAACGAGGAAGATTGTATAGAAAATACTATAAATGAGTTAAGGCGTATCGCCGGTGAGTTTGATTTCATAGTTATCAATGATGGATCACGTGATGCAACGTTAAAAATTTGCAAAAAACTTCAGTGCACTGTCATAGATATGCCAATCAACTGTGGCCTGACTGTTGGATTTCAGACTGCGGCTCGATATGCCGTCGACCATGGATATGACTATATGATCCAATTTGATGCCGACGGACAACATCGTCCGGAGTATTTGGCTGCTCTTGTTGAGAAGGCGGAAAATACTGGTTCCGATATCGTTATCGGTTCTAGGTTTCTGACTGTTCGCAAAGATAAATCGATGCGCATGGTGGGTTCACGTATGATCACCGTGTTGATAAAGATGCTGACTGGTCGTCGTATCAGCGATCCCACCTCAGGTTTCAGGTTATTTGGTCGTTCTGTCCTCGAAAGATACTATTACGACAATACTCTTAATCCCGAGCCAGAATCGATTGCTTTGTTTTTAAAGCAAGGCTTTTCGGTCTCCGAAGTCCAGGTAACAATGCGTGAACGTCAGGGTGGCGAGAGTTATCTAAACCCGGTCAAGTCGATGCAGTATATGCTTAGGGTTTTCGCTACGTTGCTGATAGTTCAATGGTTTAGGTGATTATTATGTCATTTACACTGCGTGTTTTACTTGTTGTATTTGCCGTCATCGTTTTCTATTTCGTTATTAGGAAACTAAAAAAGGCACAAATGCAGGTCTTGGACTCCTTATTTTGGATTATGTTCAGTACAAGCTTTGTTTTGCTTGGCATATTTCCTGAGATTGCTGTACACATTGCCGGTCTTTTGGGGTTTATGTCTGCCTCGAACTTTGTTTTCCTATATGTGATAGCTGTTCTGGTGGTTCGCGATTTCACTATCTCATTGAGACTAGCTAAGCAGGAAGAGCGATTGAATTCACTGGTGCAGGCTGCTGCTTTAAATTGGAACAGTACCGACCTTAAATCATCCAATGACGGTCAATTGTGATTATTCGTAGCGGTAATGTCATCTTTTGACATATTGCGTCGTGTTTCAAATAACTGTTGTGGTTGCCTTGCCTTGTCTTGAACATTGATGACAATGTGAAATAATTAATTGATTTAGCGCAACCAAACGGCGCTTTTATGTTCAAAAGCTTGAAAGGTTAACTGCCAATGTGGTTTGAATATGCAGCGTGCTTCAGCGTCTGCCTTGCTTTTTTGTATTTGCCGGGCATTATTGCGCTTCTGCCCCTTAGGCTGAATCCAATAACTCATATGGCGATTTCTCCTCTTCTGGGTGCTGCATGCTACGGTGTGCTTCCTATTGCGTACGGGCTGTGTGGCATACCCTGTACGACCGTTTCGCTTTTTGGACCTGCGCTGTGCGTGGCATTTTTGCTCAGCTTTGTCAGTGTGATTGCAGCTAGGCGTCAGTCCGATCAAAGGCAAAGCATTGAAACAGCAGATTTCGCTATTGTTTTTTCCACGATTGCAGTAAGCGTTCTTTTGGTTATCGTCTTTTTTACCAAGAACCTCGATACTGCCAACTCGATTTTCCAAGCATTTGACAATGGGCATCATCTAAATAAGATTGCTACATTTATTGCCACTGGAAATTACTCGTCATTTGGCTTCACTGAATACACCGCCTCTCTTGGGTCTGTAGTATCTCCTTACTTGGGAACAGAGGGGTTCTATCCTTCGGCTTGGCATGGCCTTGTCGCTATGTGCTGTTCTGCCGTGGGCGCAAATGTCGCCGTCGGCATTAATGCCGTCAACACCGCTCTAATTGCCGTTGTGTTCCCGCTGGGGATGACGTATTTCATTTCCTGCATTTTCAAATCTCGTCGTTTAACGCTTGTAGCGTCAGTGCTCCTTTTGGCGGTCAGTTCTTCTGTGTGGGATTTCGTTTCGTTTGGACCGTTATATCCAATGCTGTATGCCTATGCGCTCGCTCCCTCTTGCATGGGTCTATTTGTCGCATGCTTTGATTTTGAGGGCCTTTTTAGACTCATGGGTAAAATTGGCGCCATTGTTTTAGCGGGGATTGCCATTGGACTTGCACAGCCTTCAGGCATTTTTTTCATGGCAATTGCTCTTGCACCCTATCTGGTAAGTCGAATTTACTTTATAGCTAAAGATAAAGTTGGCGATCGCGTTGCCCTATATATTGCAAGTGGAGCCGCCGTCGTTGTCTTTTTACTTTGGTTTATCTGCTTTCGTTTGCCTGCGCTTCAGTCTACAGTTTCGTTTAACTGGCCAAAAACCGAGTCGCTGTTTCAAGCGGCTATAGATATAGCTTTCCTTTCGACCACGGATCATACGATTCAACTTGGTGTGGCATTGCTTGTTTCGGTTGGTCTAAAAGAGCTTTGGAATTCCAAGGTAAACAGGTGGCTGGTATTCTCCTACGGTCTGGTGTGCTTTGGGTATTTTCTCTCGGTCTCTACTGAGGGTTTCCTAAAACACCTGTTTGGTGGTTTTTGGTACACAGATCCGCACAGACTTGGTGTAAATCTTGCCATTTTGGCAACCGTTATAGCTTGTTTTGGTATCAAATGTTTATATCAGAAGCTTGTCCCGTATATTGTTAAACATTGGTCGACTAAGGTCGCCAAACGTTATGCTTTAACCATTTTGTTTGCGTATGTTGCTTTAATTTATCTTCCCAGTTTCGAGCTAAAAGGACTGCTCACCTTTAATACAAGTTTTGGTAACTATGCAAATATCGTATGTCAAGAAAACCGCATTGACGATTCTCATGTTCTAACGAATGAAGAGCTTGCATTTTCCCGTAAGGCACTGTCTAAAATACCTGCTTCCGCTGCTGTGATTAATGAGCCAAACGACGGTAGTGCATTTTTGTCTTCGCTTACAGGAATGAATGTGTACTATCGCAGGTTCAGCCTTCCTTCTTCTGATGCTGAAACAAAAGAGAGCCAGCTCATCAGGAACCATCTTTCCGAAATCAGTTACAACCGTGATGTCCGCAGCGCTTGCGATAAACTCGGTCTTAAGTACGTTTTGATTCTGGATTTAAATGAGCAAGATAACCCACATCACTTCTGGTCGTATTTTCCCGAACAATGGGAAGGTATAGAGACCATTGATGATGACACGCCCGGATTTAAGGCCGTGTTGTCTGAAGGCAGTATGCGATTATATGAGATTGAGTAGATTCTTTATGTTTCGCGTGTACTAGCCAATTGAAATTAATCAACCTCTCGCTTCTTTGTTTGTCAATCATGAAAGGCCAATTTTGAGTTCTCTTACTCCCTTAATTTCGGTGTTGGTTCCCATTTGCAATGTCGAAAAATATCTCGATGAGTGTCTTATTTCTCTGCAGAAACAAACTCTCAAGGATATTGAAATTATCTGCATTAATGATGGCTCTACGGATTCTTCACTAGACATCATTAATAAATTCGCTTCTGAAGACCCCCGTTTCGTTGTTATCGATAAGCCAAATTCTGGCTACGGTGACTCTATGAATCGCGGTTTGGAGATTGCAAAGGGCAAGTACATCTCCATCCTCGAGTCCGATGATTTTCTTGATGCTGATGCCCTTGAATATATGCTGACCGAAGCCGAATCTCGTCAGCTAGAGGTCTTTAAATGTAATTTTTGGCTTTATTGGTCCAAGCCCGACGTTTCCCGTGGGTATCGTACGGATCTCCTATTCAAGCTTGCTACTCCTGAGATGATTGCCTTGGGCACACATCGTCCGTTGGATTATCCTGATATTTTTTGGGCTAAAGCTTCTATTTGGTCGGCGTTGTATCTCAAGTCATTCCTTGATGAAAATGAGATTCGTTTTAATCCCACCCCTGGCGCTTCTTATCAGGATTTAGGTTTTACCTTCAAAGTTTTTTCGTGCGCGCATCGCGTTGCCTATTCAGGACGTGCGTTTCTACACTATCGCCAAGATAATGAAAAGTCTTCTGTTAATTCTCCGGGTAAGGTTTATTGCGTTTGCGATGAACATGATGAGATCTCTCGGTTTATTGATGAGAAGCGTCCAGATTTAAAGGCGGCGCTTGGGCCCGTACGAGCACACACAAAGTTCCTCAATTACCGCTGGAATTATGATCGTCTTGGCGATGAGCTTAAACCTGAGTTCCTTGAGCGTTTTTCAACTGAAATGCGTCAGGAAATCGAATCGGGTTATATTGATCGACGTTATTTTGATCGATCCATTTATTGTGATCCCGCCGGCGAGGGCTTTCTATACTTTGAACCGTGGGAGATTGACGAGATTGATTGGATTGCCAACGATCCCACTTACTACGCTGCGCATCGTGCCTGCGAGCATAGCTCGGGCAAACTGGAGACACTCAAGACATATTGGAATGCTGGTGGCTTAAGCTATGTCTATCGTGCGCTCCGCGGAAAGCACTAACTGCGTTCCTTTGCCTACTTCTGTAATTAATAAAGCTATTAAAGGTTCCATGATGGTGCAATCATCATGGAACCTTTAAATATCAATTGTTTGAAATAAAAGTCGCGCAGGATCGAAGCTTTTTCTGGATTGGCTCAATGATGAGTGGGTCCACGACCGACGCTACCACTAATGCCAATCCGTAGGCCACGGCTGTCGCTAAAATCCAAGTCGCTAGCCTAAGAGGCCATGCGAGTGCCGCATACCCACCGTTTAATGCTCCAGCATAGATAACATTAGTTGCGAATTCTATCGTTGCGTATTGCAGGAGATAGATCGAATATGACCTTTTTGCGGCCCATTCGATAGTTTTCGAAAGCGATTGTGATTGAAGTTTGATTTCATCAAATGCAACGAATATAGCCACGGTCACAATCATCCAGTTGAAACTTGGGTCAGATCGTTCAAGTCCAAAATATGCGCTCATAATATCGACGATAAAGAATAAGATGCCTGCTGTTTTAATAAGCCGAGCTTCGTGCTTATTCAATAACGGGCTAATGCGCTTGACGAAATACCCCATGCAAAAGAATGTGAAATACGTTCCTCCGAGCAGCGATCGAGGGATTATGTTCTGAAGCATACTAACCGCGGCAGCAAGGGTGACATGCAGGGAGTTGGTGAGTAAGGAGTTTGCAGCAGAAGAAAGTCCACCCCATGCATAGATTCCCAAAGTTACGAACAGGACAATTTTGCAGGTGCGGTCATCAAGAGCGTCAAACATTTTGGACAGTACCGGTGCTACCAAAATGCACGGAATGAGTGCCGGGACAAACCACCAGCCACCTTGAACAAGGCTGCTGGTATATCGGATGTAGTTGGTATCCTGAAGTGAGCCAGTCGCCGCTTTGTAGGTGTATAAAAGCGCAGCATAGACAAAGATGGGCAGAAGCAGCGATAGAGCCTTGCCGAAGAGGTGCTCCTTGTAGCTTTTCTTTAGAGGCTTCAACGCGAAATAGCCCGACAGACAGAAGAAAATCGGGTCACAGATAATTGCGGCTGTACTTGCTATTGCGCTAGCGTTGATGTTTCGAAAACTGCCCAGTTGCGGTGCAATGTGAACAACAACAACTAGAAACATCGAGAGGGCTCTTAGAAGATCCCAGTTTGTAAGACGCTTTTTCGTGTTCATTGAAGTCTACTCACCTTTTGAATTACATGTTTTGTATACCTGCAGCTCCCACTGTTTCTTCTCGACCTTGGCGACTGAGTCGAGGATGAGGCCCGTCGCCAGGCTGAGACCGCATAGGAACATGAAGCATGCGGCGAGCATGGCAGTGGGGAAGCGGGGTACCAGTCCGGTGTGGAGGTACTCAACAACGATGGGGATGCCGAGCGCGAGGCCAATAACGGCGAAGAGCAGGGCGATGAGGCTGAAAAACTTGAGCGGGCGGTAGTCCTTGAAGAGTGTGCCGATCATCGCGATGACCTTAATGCCGTCGCCGACCGTGTCTAGCTTGGACTCCGAACCGGCGGGGCGGTCCCGGTACTCCACCGGGACGTCCTTAATGCGCCAACGGTGGTCGACGGCGTGGATGGAGAGCTCGGTCTCGATCTGGAAGCCCTCGCTCAGGACGGGGAACGTCTTGACGAACGGCTGGCTCATGGCGCGGTACCCCGTCATGACATCGTCGAAACTGTAGCCGTAGATCCACTTGATCATGGCGCGGACCAGGTTGTTCCCGAAGCCATGGAAGGCGCGCTTGTTCTCCTCGGCATAGGTGCCGTTGGAGAGGCGATCGCCCACGGTCATGTCTGCCTCTCCTTCGAGGATGGGTTCGCAGAGGGCACGGGCGGCCTCTGCGGGGTAGGTGTCGTCACCGTCGACCATGAGGTAGCAGTTGGCGTCGATGTCACGGAACATCTGGCGGCACACGTTGCCCTTTCCCTGGCGCGGCTCGAGGCGCACTGTGGCGCCATGCTCTAGGGCAATCTGGGATGTGCCATCGGTCGAGTTGTTGTCGTAGACGTAGACCGTGGCACCGGGGAGTTCACGGTGGAAATCGTCTATGACCTTGCCAATGGTGACGGCCTCGTTGTAACAAGGAATGATGACCGCTGTGTCTTTGTAGTTCAAGATGAATGCCCCCATTAGTTATTGCAGATTGCTAGTATACCTGTCGACTGGGGCTTGTATTTGATATGGGGTACTTTTCCAGATTTGCATCGCTGGTTTAGTTGCCGTCTTTGAAGGCTATACTTTCCACTGTTATGAATTACGAGACAAGGAGATGGTCCGTGACTGACAGCGTAGATAGTCAGAAAGCGGTGGCTAAGCCGGCCTCTCACGCTAAAAATGATTTTGAAAAAGACAAGTTTATTCTCAAGCAGCTTGTTACCAAGGATTTTAAGATCAAGTATCGTCGCAGTGTTTTGGGCGTTGCGTGGTCGGTGCTCAATCCGCTTCTTATGATGGTCGTCATGTCCATTGTGTTTTCGACCATTTTCGGCCAGAGCCGCAATGGTTCCATTACGCCCGAGATGTACCCGCTGTACCTTATTGTCGGTAATATCACGTTTTCGGTTATGTCCGAGTCGACGAATCAGGCGCTCATGTCGATTATCGCGGCGTCGTCTTTGCTTAAAAAGGTTAAGGTGCACCGTTGGGTGTTCCCGGTTCAGAAGGTGCTATTCTCGCTCGTTAACTTTGCTTTCTCACTTGTTGCCGTTGCCTTGGTTATGCTGTGGTTCCACGTTCTTCCTACCTGGCATTTAATCTTACTGCCGGTTTGCCTGCTCTTGCTCATGTGCTTTTGCATGGGATTGGGCATGATGCTCTCGGCGCTCGCCGTTTTTTTCCGTGATGTTATGCACTTGTGGACCGTTGTCATCACCGCGTGGATGTACCTGACGCCTATCTTCTGGACTACCGACTATATTAGCCAGATGGCTCGCTGGATCCAGGTGCTGGTCGTTGTTAATCCCATGTACAACTACCTGCAGTTCATGCGCGATATATTCCTGTTTAACACGGTACCCTCCATGCTCACGCTGGGTCTTTGCGTGTTCTGGGCGGTTGTCGCCCTGGTTGTCGGTTACGCCGTGTTCCACAAGACCGAGCACAAGTTCATTCTCTACATTTAAGGAGCGCTGTTATGTCTACGACTACGGTTGATTACAGCAAGCAGCCTCTTGCTGTTGAGGTTAAAGACGTTACCATGATCTTCAACATGGCGTCTGAGTCCCTGACAAACCTAAAGGAATACTTTATTAAGCTTGCCAAGCATGAGCTATTCTTTGAGGAGTTCCGCGCGCTTAAGCACATTTCCTTTGATGTCCATCGCGGTGAGGTCGTCGGTCTGGTCGGTACCAACGGCTCCGGTAAATCCACGATGCTTAAGATCATCGCCGGCGTTCTTGAGCCTAGCGAGGGCGAGGTTAAAGTTCACGGCAACATTGCCCCGCTTATTGAGTTGGGCGCCGGTTTTGACCCTGAGCTTACGGCGCGCGAGAATATCTACCTTAACGGTGCGCTACTTGGTTATACCAAGGATTTCATCGATGCGAGCTTCGATGACATTATCGAGTTTGCCGAGCTTAAAGACTTTGTCGACATGCCGCTCAAGAACTTCTCTTCGGGCATGGTTGCGCGTATTGCCTTTGCTATCGCTACTATTACCGAGCCCGATATACTTATTGTTGATGAGACGCTTTCTGTTGGCGACGTGTTCTTCCAGCAAAAGTGCGAGCGCCGCATTCAACATTTTATTGAGAGCGGTGATGTGACGGTGCTGTTCGTCTCTCACTCCATGGAGCAGGTTGAGCGCATCTGCCAGCGTGCTGTTTGGATCGAGAAGGGCGACCTTCGCATGGATGGTCCCGTCGATGAGGTGTGCAAGGCATACCATGACCAGTTTAAGTAGGTTATAATTAATACGTTGCGTAAACACGCTTTTTGCGCGTTTGCATGACTCTATGCTCCATTAGCTCAGTTGGATAGAGCAGGGGACTTCTAATCCCAAGGTCGACGGTTCGAATCCGCCATGGAGCACCAGCGTTTATCGAGCCGTCAAAATGACGGCTCTTCTTTTATGGAGTAGCTGATGGGTACACTTTCGTCTGTTCGGATTGATGCCAACCACGAACTGCTTAAGAATGGCTTAACAAGTGTTGAGAATTGTCACTCCTTGAAACGAGTGCTAACGTATGGGACGTTTGACTTGCTTCATTATGGGCACATTCGCCTTCTTCAGCAAGCATCTAAGCTCGGTGATTATTTAATCGTCGGCTTATCAACAGACGAGTTTAATGCCCTTAAAGGAAAAAACAGCTTCTACTCCTATGATGTGCGACGCGAGATGCTTGAAGCCTTGCGTTATGTCGACTTAGTTATCCCTGAAGATAATTGGGATCAAAAACCAAATGACATCAAAATGTATCACGCTGATATTGTTTGCATGGGAGGAGACTGGGCTGGCGACCCTCGTTTTGAATCGCTAAGAGACGTCTGTGATGTTGTCTACTTGAATCGAACCCCCGGAATCTCGACGACAGAAGTAAAGGATAGACTTGCCCAATAAAATATGCCCCACGCGTAGCATGACAAATGCGCGGGGCATATTCGAGCCATTATTCAAGCAGGTGTTTCATGGCGAGATTTGATGAGCCACTTTCCAGTTCGTTATGATTGACATGCTGGAAATGGCTGTTTATGTCATTTGGAAGCTCGTAGATGTCTCCATAGCGACTCCATAGGAACAGGTCAGGGTTATTTGGCCCCTCGAGCTCTACACCTTCAAATGGTACCGTTCTGGTGGGGAAGAGGTCTGCGATGGGATAGACCCATTGCTTTTGCTTTCCGTCATCCAAGTTATCGATTGCCCACATGATGGCTTTAGCGTGCTGCTTCTCACATATGAGTCCCGCTGCTTTGGACTTCTCTAGGCAACGATCGTAATGCTCTTGGATTATGCTATTATTTTCGCCCGAGTAATAAGGATCGTCTTCCCAAAATGACAATTCGTTGTCGGATTCCATATCCTCCACCATTTGCGCGCGAAGTATTCGCTGCTCCTCGGCGTATTTGTTTTCAGTCGATGGTGCCCAGTCGTAAATGAACAAATCGAGGAAGCAGGGTATGTTTTCTTCGTTATAGAGAAATCTGACTTGGCGACAATGGACGAAACGGTCGTAAACAATTGAAATCTTATATCGATTATCATGTTGAACGACTTGACTCAGTTTTTCTAAATCATCGCGCATTATGCCAAGATCTGTATCATCGTCCCAAGGAATGAACCCTTGGTGCCTAATTGCACCGATTAGTGTTCCGAAATTAATCCAATACTTAATGTTGTGTTCTTTGCAGAGGGCATCAAATTCTCCCAATAGTTTTCCACACCCAAGCTGTAAAAGCCTCAAGCCTCCAGTTGCCTTGGGCAACTCCCTAAAGAATCGTTCTTTTGCTTCCTGGATGCTTTCTCCTGGTTGTCTGTACTCTTCCCATGCAAACATTTTCATATGTTTGTCATGAGCATCGAGATTGAGCGCAAGAGATTCAATCATCGGAATTGTCATATTGTCGAACTTGTAATTGATGTTCATGTTGATGCCGTCGTCAGCAACTTCAATGCGATGATATATTCTATCTAGCTCTTCATGCAACCTGTTTATATCGTCATGCATAGCGTGTAGCGATCTGGATGTTGCTGGCAGAAACTGTTTGATTTTGTTGAGCATTAAACACTCCTTTCTAAGTAGTTGTTATTTTAAAGAATCTGAGCGATGTTTTGCGAGCTTTAGTTGGTTAAGGAGAACGATCAGAACGATTGTTTTACACGTAATTAGCGGTAGATCAAATTAAGGCAAAGGTGCGTGTAAAGCCTGGAAATAGGCTGGCGGAAGCGTAAGCTCTTCGCCAGCCTATTGGTTCATTAAGAAGTGACTGTGAATCGCTGGTTCTTTACGCCTCCGTAGGCTCCACGCCCAGCTCGCTGCGGACGAGCTCGAAGGCCGCGGCGATGGCCTTGTCCATATCGTAGTACTTGTAGCCGCCCAGGCGACCGGCGAAGACCACGTCGCCCTCCTGCGCCGCGAGCTCCTCATACTGTCTGTACAGGGTCTCGTTCCTGGCGTCGTTGATGGGGTAGTAGGGCTCGTCACCGGGCTTCCAGTCCGCCGGGTACTCGCGCGTGATGACGGTCCTGTCCTGCGTACCGAACTCGAAGTGCTTGTGCTCGATGACGCGCGTGTAGGGCACCTCGCGCTCGGTGTAGTTGACCACGGCCACGCCCTGGTGGTCGGCCTCGTCGAGCGTCTCGGTCTCGAAGCGCAGGCTGCGGTACTCCAGCGTGCCCAGCTTAAAGTCGTAGAACGCGTCGATGGGGCCGCAGTAGATCGTCTTGGCGGCGATGTCGGGTTCGGCGGCGATCAGCTCCTTGTACTCCACGCCGCAGCGCACCTCGACGCCCTCGAGCATGTTGGCGACCATCTTGGTGTAGCCGCCCATGGGGATGCCCTGGTAGCGGTCGTTGAAGTAGTTGTTGTCGTAGGTGAAGCGGCAGGGGAGGCGCTTGATGATGCTCGCGGGCAGGTCCTTGCAGTCGCGGCCCCACTGCTTCTCGGTGTAGCCCTTCACGAGCGTCTCGAAGATGTCGCGGCCCACGAGGGACAGCGCCTGCTCCTCGAGGTTGGCCGGCTCGCCGATGTTCTCGGCGGCGACCTGCTCGGCGATCTTGGCGCGGGCGTCTGCCGGCGTGACGACGCCCGGCCATATCTTGGCGAAGGTGTTCATGTTGAAGGGCATGTTGTACATGTTGCCGTGGAAGTTGGCGACCGGCGAGTTGACGTAGTTGTTGAACTCGGCGAAGCGGTTGACGTAGTCCCAGACGTCCCTCATAGAGGTGTGGAAGATGTGCGCGCCGTAGCGGTGGACCTGGATGCCCTCGACTTCCTCGGTGTAGATGTTGCCGGCGATGTGATCGCGGCGATCGATGACTAGGACCGACTTGCCAGCGTGCTTGGCGGCGTTGGCAAAGACGGCGCCAGAGAGGCCGGCACCGACGACGAGGTAATCGTACTGGGACATGGATGAACTCCTTTGTATGTAATCAAACAGTTACTTAGGATTTGGACAAATAAACCTGATAATTCTGTTCCAAGGATTAGTGTACCAGGCGTGTTGTAGGCTTTCTTTCAGTAGCTTCAGCTCATGTGCATAGCCCCGGTTTCTAGATGATTTAAAGAATCTGCTAATTCGTCTTCAAACACTCCGGTAAGACTTTCGATACGGCATTCATTGCCTGCGGCTTTAGGTACTGCTCGTTGAGTCGTGCCTTTTTGTAAGCGTAGCGAGTGTCTGCTGAGTATTTGACCAGCACATCGGTGAAGAACCGCTCCCAGCTTAAATAATCGCGACTTTCGATATAGCTTGAGGGGTCCTCGAGGATCTTGGGAATGTCGCTGCTGGGTATGAGCTCGGAGCGCAGGAGTGTCCACTCGAACGATTCCGGGAGGAATAGGCGAACGTTCTTGTAAACGCGCTGTCCGAGCACCTTTTCGATGTAGGGACCAAACGCTGCGCCGTCTCCTATGGCAAGAACGTTTTGCTCGGGGCATTCGTGAATCGTACGTTTTAGATTCGCAACGCCGGTGGCGGTATAGCAGGGGATCCCGAGTCGGTTGCAAAGAGCGTTGTAGAATTGATAGCCAGATTTGCTATCCTCGACAACTACGGCGTCGGGTACCTCGAATCCAACATTTAGATCCTGGTAAAGCATGTTTGCCGTGTGGTTGTATATCGGTTTTGTTACCGAGTAGAAGCGTTTATCGCTCTTTCGACCATTGATTGTTTTACTCGTGGTGTTTACCAGCTTTAGGATTTCGTCGACACTGTAGGGGAGTTCGCTGGCGTCTCGGCGAGATATCAGGACAAAATAGTTGGACGACCCGTTAACGGCTTTTGCGAAGTCCTTTGAGTAGATAAATTCGTTGCCCTCATCTAAAAAGATTATTGAGTCCTCGATAATCGAAAGCTCGCGCTCCCAACGCCTGCCAGATAGCGTTTCACAGGGAACGTCACAACTGAGCGTGACGCCGCTTTCCGGTCCTCGGTCGTTGTAGTCGCGAATCATCGAGATGAGCGTCGTTTTGCCCGTGCCGCTGTTGCCGCGTATAAAGGAAATATTGCGCTTAAACGTGAGTGTGTATTTGACCTTTGCACGCTCTACGACAACGGTATGCGTTCCCTTCATTACTCATCAACATCCAAAAAGTCATTCGTGGCGCCGACAAACTCCTGCATGTTTCTGACGATGCGGCCATCGTTTTCAATGCGGATTTCAAAGCTCTTCCAGGGGAATTTCATGATGTGGTATAAGGTCACCAGCACATCCTGCTCTTTGCCGATCTTGAGTAGCCAGCGGGCACAGTTGTCTCCGCAGGTGGATGCGTTGAACACCATACTTGGGAGATTGCGCACCAGCAGCAGCGTCTTAACGCCGCCGGACAGTTCGAGTGGAGTGATTGAGCCCAGCTGCTTGCTTACGATGTTGTGGGGACCGATGAGCTCTGATCCGTCCACGCTTTTAATAATCTGTGCGGCCATAGGGTCTTCGAACCATGAGTCCAAGTATGAGTTCCTAAAATAGGTTTCGGTATCGTAGATGGAACCGGGGTAATCCCCCAGGTGAATGCTCAGCATGTGGGTCTCCAGACGTAGTGTGACTGCAACGATTATATGCCAGTAACAAAATGCCGGCAGCAGCGAGGTGCTGCTGCCGGCGCTGGAGTTTTGTTCGTGTGAATCGGTGTTAATGTATTGATCCGCGAGGCTACTTTTCGAGATGCTCCCTCAGCAGCTCCAGTGCGTGGGCGTAGCCCTGCAGGCCTTCGCCGGTGATGGTGGCGAAGCAGGCTAGGCGTGCATAGCTTACCTGGCGGAAGTCCTCGCGCGTCTCTACGGCGCTGATGTGGACCTCGACGGCAGGGATGGCGACGGCCTTGAGGGCGTCGAGGATCGCGACGCTCGTGTGCGTGTATGCCGCCGGGTTGATGACGATGCCGTCGACCTTGCCGTAGGCTTCCTGGATCTTGTCGACGATGCTGCCCTCGTGGTTGGACTGGAAGACCTCGACCTCGTCGAAGCCCTGTGCGGTGCCCGCTTCCTGGCAGATCTGCACTAAGCGGTCGTAGTTGTCACTGCCATAGATGCCCGGCTCGCGAATGCCGAGCATGTTGAGGTTGGGGCCGTTGATGACGAGTACTTTCATGGTTGCTTCCTTTGCGGTTGGGCGGGCGGAGAGGCGGAACGGAAAACCACCACAAAGGTACCTGTCCCCTTTGTGGTGGTTTTTGCTAGAGGGCTGGTGGAAGGGCGTCGAGGACGGCGGCCGCGGTGTTGGCGGCGCAGTCGCGTGAGTCGATGATGTAGTCGGCCCAGGCGCGGTAGTGTGGCATGCGCTGCTCGGCCAGCTTGTCGATACCGTCGCGGGCGGTGATGGGGCGTCCCTTGTAGGCGAGTTCGTTGAGCTTGCGGTTGAGCATCACGATCTGGCTGTTCTGGTGCAGTAGCGGGTAGTTCTCGTCGCGCGTGACCACGCCGCCGCCCGTGGAAAGCACCAGGCCGCTGCGCTTGGAGATGTCGGACAGCGCCACCGTCTCCTGCTCGCGGAAGGCCGCCTCGCCGCGCTCGACGATAAAGTCGGCGCAGGGCATGCCCAGGCGTTCCTCGAGGGCGCGGTCCAGGTCGATATGCTCGCGTCCCGTGAGCAGGGCAATCTGCTCACCAACGCGGGTCTTGCCCGAGCCCGGCATGCCGATCAGTGCGATGTTCTGTTCGCGGCGTGACAAGCGCTCCGTTACGTCCAGGATGCGCTCACGCGGGGTGACCTGGCCGGTATAGCGCTCAACGGCTTGTGCCGCCTGGGCCACGAGCATGAGCAGGCCGCCGATGCAGGGGATGTCGCGGCGCTCGGCCTCAAGCATCAGGCCCGTACGGGCAGGGTTGTAGACAATGTCGATAACGCCTTCGAGCGCATCGAGCCCTTCGAGCGTGCAGGGGGCGTCGGGGCAGTGGGGGAACATGCCGGCGGGCGTGCAGTTGACGAGCAGAGCGGCGTCGGACTGCTGCGAGATATTGTCGTAGTTGACCTCGCTCGTGCGGCCCGCGGGCACGACGGTGGCGCCCAGATCGCCGAGCACCATACTGGCCGTAGTACCCGCGCCGCCGGTGGCTCCGAGCACGAGAGCCTTCTTGCCGGCAACATCAACCCCCAGCTCCTCGACCAGGCACTGAAAACCGAAGTAGTCGGTATTATCGCCGCGCAGGCGGCCGTCGGGCAGGCGCGTGATGGTGTTGACGTTTCCCATACGCTCGGCGAGTGGACTCAGCTCGTCCAGGTATTCCATGACGGCGCGCTTGTAGGGGATGGTCACGTTGGTGCCCTCCCATTCGTCGCCTGTCATAAAGGCCTCAAGATCCTCGGGCTCGCGCTCAAATCGTACGTACTCGAGCCCCGCGAGCTCCTTGTAGATGGTCGGGGTGTAGCTGTGGCCCAGCACGCGGCCCAGCACGCCGTAGGGGCGGGTTGCGGCGACATCGGTCATCTAGAGCACCTCCGTGTAACTGCCAAAGTAGGTGAAGCTCTCGCACACGTCGTCGATGGAATCGAGCAGGTCATCGAGGGCCTTGCTGCCAAAGGGGCAGTCCAGGTCAAAGTAGAACATAAACTCAAAGTCGTGCCCGGGGATGGGGCGGCTCTCGAGCTTGATGAGGTTGATATTGAGCGCGTAGAAGCGCTCGAGTACGCGATAGAGTGCGCCCGGCTCGTTGGCCGTGGTAATCATGAGCGAGGTGCGGTTGGCGCCGGGGTAGACGCGTGGCTCGCGGCTGATGACGACAAAGCGCGTGTAGTTGTTGTCCGAGTCCTGAATGTTGGGCTCCAGTACCTCCAGGCCGTAGAGTGCGGCGCAGCTGCGCGATGCGATGGCGGCAACATCGGTGCGCTCGGAGCTGGCGACCATCTCGGCCGACATGGCCGTGTTGGGGTACTTGGTGGCCTGCAGGTCGTGCGCCTCGATAAAGCCGGCGCATTGGGCAATGGCCTGGCCGTGGCTGTAGACCTCGTGCACGTCCGCAAGCTTGGTGCCGGGCTTGACGAGCAGGTTGTGGTCGATTTTGAGGCGGAGCGAGCGCACGATGTGGAAGTCGAACTGGGCGAGCAGGTCGTAGACGGCGTTGACCGAGCCGGCGGTGGAGTTCTCGATGGGCAGCACGCCAAACTCGCAGAAGCCGTCGCGCACGGCACGCATGACGCCCTCGAAGGTCTCGAAAAACGCGATGTCGGGCACGTCGAAGAGCTTGCATGCGGCGATTTGGCTGTAAGCGCCCTCGACGCCCTGGCAGGCGACGGTGGCCGTTTGAGGGAAGGGCGTGTCGGAGGCTGCAGCCGTGGCATGGGCCTTTTGCGACACCGTGATGCCCTTGAGCTCGTTGATGTAGCGCTGCTGCGCGGCCTTGCTCATGCTCATGAGGAGACGGAACAGGGTGATGGTCTGCGCCTCGTAGCGCTCGGGCGCGCGGCTGGCGAGGTTGTTGAGCTTGGAGCGCTCGCGGGCGGGGTCGAAGACGGCCTTGCCCATCTCGATTTTTGACTTGGCGACCTCGGTGGCAATGTCCATGCGCTCGACAAAGCTGTTGAGGAGCGTGGTGTCGATGCCATCGATGGCCTGGCGGATGTCAGCAAGGTCCATGGAGACCCCTTTCACGTGTCGGGGGATGTTGAGGGGTTGGTAGTTAGCGCTGGGCGGCGTCTTCGAGGAGGGCGTCCCAGATGGCGAGGGCGGCGGCTGCTTCGGCTGCGGGGACAGCTCGGGGGACGATGCAGGGATCGTGGCGGCCGTGGACCGAGAGCTCGGCATTTTCCATAGCGTCCATGTCCACCGTCTGCTGCTCGCGGCCAATTGAGGGCGTCGGCTTTACGGCCATGCGCCACATGACGGGAGCGCCGGTCGAAATACCGCCCAGGATGCCGCCGGCGTTATTGGATTCGACCTCGATCTCGCCGGTCTCGGCATCGATTCGATACGGATCGTTGTTCTCGCTGCCGCGCATGGCGGCCACGGCAAAGCCCATGCCGAACTCCACGCCCTTTACGGCGGGAATGCCAAACGCGATTTGCGCGATGCGGTTCTCGATGCCGTTGAACATGGGGTCGCCGATGCCTGCGGGAAGCCCGTAAATGCCGCACTCCACGATGCCGCCGATGCTGTCGAGTTCGTCGCGCGCGGCTAGGATCTCCTCGCGCATGCGGCCGGCTGCGGCGGCGTCAATGCACGGCAGATCGTTCGTAAGGATCGCCTTGCGGTCGGCCTCGCGATAGACCATATCGTCCATCGGCAGGTCGGAGATGCCGCCGATCTGCGCCACATGCGCCATCACTTTAATGCCGCGGGCCTCGAGTGCCTGCAGCGCAATGCCGCCGGCGATGCACAGGGGTGCCGTTAGGCGGCCGGAGAAATGCCCGCCGCCGGCGACATCGTGCATGTTGTGATACTTCACGCGCGCAGGGAAGTCCGCATGTCCGGGACGGGGCTTGCGGCGCAGCTCGGAGTAATCCTTGGAGCGCGTGTTGGTGTTCTCGATAATCGCGGCGATGGGCGCGCCGGTGGTATGTCCATCGACAACACCGGCGATGATGTGCGCGGCGTCAGCCTCGCGGCGCTTGGTTGCGGTCTCGTCGCGACCGGGGGCGCGACGGCCAAGGAAGGCCTGCAGCTGCTCCTGGTCCACGGCGATGCCCGCCGGGATGCCATCGAGTGAGCAGCCGATGGCGGGGGAGTGCGACTGGCCGAAGATGCTTAAGTGCAAGACGTTGCCAAAGGTCGAGGACATGCTATTCCTCCTCGAGTGTGACCTTGCCGCCCAGCAGGCGGTAGTGGTCGAAGAAATCGGGATAGGACTTGTTGACGGCCTCGGCGCCGTGGATCACGACCTCGCCGGTGGCGCGGCTCGCGGCGATAGCGGCCATCATGGCGATGCGATGGTCGTTGTGCGAATCGACCTCGCCGCCGGTGAAGGCATCGACACCCTTGATGATGAGGTCATCGCCGGCAATGCGCACCTGCGCGCCCAGCGCGGTGAGCTCGCGGGTGGTGGTGACCAGACGGTCGGATTCCTTGATGCGCAGACGGGCGCAATCGCGGATAAAGGTGCGGCCCTGTGCCAGCGAGGCCACGGCTGAGATGACGGGCACCAGGTCCGGAATGTCGTGGGCACTCATCTCAAAGCCGGCGAGCTTGTCGGACTGCACGGTGGCGGCGTTGGTGGAGCGCACGATGCGGGCGCCAAAGCGCGAAAGCGCGGCGAGCACGTTACGGTCGCCCTGCGCGGAGCTGAGCGACACGCCCTCGACGGTGATGGGGTCGGTGCCGATGGCGCCGGCGCACAGCCAAAAGGCGGCGTTGGACCAGTCGCCCTCGACGGCTACGCTGCCGGGCGTGCGGTACGAGCCACTGCTCACGCGGAAGTTTGTGACCTCGGGCTGGCCGTCCTTGGCCGGAATGCGCTCGACGTTGACCTCGACGCCAAAGGCCTTCATGGCCTGTATCGTCAGGTTGATGTAGGGGCGGCTCTCGATGAGGCCGGTTACCTGCACGCAGGAGGGCTGGGCCAGCAGCGGGGCTGCCAGCAGCAGGCCGGAGATATACTGCGAGCTCACGTTGCCCGGAAGCACAAAGGTGCCCGGGCGCATGCGGCCGCTCGTCTTGAGCGGAAAACCGCCCAGACCCTGTAGGTCGCAGCCGGCGGCGATGATCTCGTCCGAGAGCGGGGAGAGCGGGCGGGCGCCCAAGCGCCCCTGACCCACAAAAGTTGCTTCTGCACCCAGCGCGCAGGCGACGGGCAGCATAAAGCGCAGCGTGGAGCCGCTCTCGCCGCAGTCGAGCGTGCCGCCGGCAAGGGCCTTGAGCAGGCCAAATTCAACGCTCTTCATGGTGGGGTGGACCTGGAAGCCGTCCTCGACGGTCTCGATGCGGGCGCCGAGCGCCGTGAGGCAGCGCACCGTGGCCTCGATATCGGCGCAGGTGGTGTTGCAGGTGACGTGCGTCTCGCCGTTGGCAAGCGCGGCGCAGATGATGAGGCGATGCGCCATCGACTTGGACGCGATGGCGGGAACGGTGCCCTTGAGCGGGGACGGGGTGATGCGGGCTAGCATGCGGATGCGTCTCCCTTCTGGCCGAGGCCCTCGGCAATTAAATCGTGGAAGGTGGAAAGCGGCGTGCGGTCGATGCTGCAGCGGCCGATGTCGTGCGGAATCACCAGATCGATGGTGTCGCCTGCACGCTTTTTGTCGTGGAGCGCCTCGGCAAATACGGCATCGGCATCTAGGTCGCAGCGGGTCTTGAGGCCATGGCGGGCGCAGAGTTCCTCAATACGACCGGGCAGTGCGGCATCGCAGACGCCGTGCAGGGCCGCGGCGCGCGTGATGATGCCCATGCCGATCGACACGCAGTTGCCATGTCCCAGCTCAAAGTGCTCGCAGGCCTCGACGGCATGTCCGGCGCTGTGTCCAAAGTTGAGGAGCTTGCGCTGGTTGTTTTCGCGCTCGTCGGCGACGACCACGGCGCGCTTGATGTCGATATTGCGGGCGATGATGAGCGCTACGCGGGCCACATCGCGGTTGAGCAGCTCCAGCGTGAGCGGGGTCTTCTCCAGCTCGGCGAAAAGCTCCGGGTCGGCGATCACGGCGTGCTTGACGACCTCGCCGCAGCCGTCGGCGAACTGCTCGGGCGTGAGGGTGGCCAGACACCCGACGTCGGCGATAACCACGCTCGGCTGCCAAAAGGCGCCGGCCAGGTTCTTGCCGGCAGCCAGATCGATGGCGGTCTTGCCTCCCACCGACGAATCCACCATGGCGAGCAGGCTCGTGGGGATCTGCACAAACTTGCAGCCGCGCATGTAGGTGGCGGCCACAAAGCCCGCCACGTCGCCCACGACGCCGCCGCCGAGCGCCACGATCACGTCGGAGCGCGAAAGCTCGTGCTCGGCCACAAACTCCAAAATGGCAACGTAGGTCTCGGCGCGCTTATGGGCCTCGCCGGCCTCGAAGGTGCAGATGCTCACCTCGTAGCCAGCTGCCTCAAGGCTCTGCTTAACGGGCATCTGGTAGAGCGGACCCACGTTGGTGTCCGTCACGATGACGGCGCGCGAGCCGCCGGCGGTGGCGCGCACAAGCTCGCCCGCCTGCTCCAGCAAAAACGTGCCCACATGCACCTGGTAGGGGCGTGCAGTGTCGATATCGATGGTAATCGCCATAAGCTTCGGTCCTTTCGACCTGGCGTGATGGGTGGTCTAGTGGGAGGCCTCGTCGTCGAGCGCGCGCTTAATGCGGTCGCCCTCGGCAAGGAGATTCTCCAGATAGCGCTGGTCGCGGTCCTTAAGCGCGCGGCTGTAGGCGCCGAGCGATTCGATCAGATGGTCGATCTCGAAGGCGAGCGCGTCGGCGTCGTCGATCATGAGCTCGGACCACATCTGCGGATTGAGGTGCGCCACGCGGGTGAGGTCGCGGTAGCTGCCGGCCGAAAAGCCGTGGTGGACCTGAGCGGTCGGGCTCTTAACATAGGCGTTGGAGACGACGTGCGCGAGCTGGCTCGTAAAGGCGATGACGCGGTCGTGCTCGGCGGCGCTCGTTACGCTGAACTTGCCAAAGCCCAAGGGGCGCACCATCTCGCGCACCTGGCCCAAAAGCTCCAACTTGAGCGCATCGTCCACTGCGGGCGGCACGAGCACGAGTGGCGCGCCCTGGAACAGGTCGGCGCGGGAGTGCGCATAGCCCGAGAACTGCGTGCCCGCCATGGGGTGCGCACCCACAAAGTAAAAACCGTGCTCGCGGGCAAGCTCAAAGGCGCGCTCGCACACGATACCCTTGACGCCCACGGTGTCGATCACCACGGGGCCCATGATGGCTTCGGTGTCGGTGGCGTCGGCGAGCGCCTGGGCGTGCGCCTCGAGCCACTCGATGCAGGCCTCTGGGTAGCATGCCAGCACGATGATGTCGCACTCGCCGAGCGTCTCGTCGTTGAGCTCGCCGGCGACGGTGCCCATGCTGGCTGCCGTCATGACATCGTCATCGGGATCCCAGGCCAGCACTCGGACGCCCGCCTGCGCATAGCCGCGGGCAAAGCTGCCGCCGATCAGTCCCAGGCCTACAATGCCGGCGCACTTGGGGCCGCCCTGGTTAACGCGTGCGTTTCTTACCGTACCCATTGCCTACTCCTGAACGGTCTCTTGGCAGACAACCTCGCGGATGGCTCGGATGCGGCGCATGGTGTCGTCGAACTGGTCGGGGGTGAGGGCCTGGGCGCCGTCGGACCAGGCGCGGCTCGGCTCGTCGTGGACCTCGATCTCCAGGCCGTTGGCACCGCAGGCGGTCGCGGCGAGCGCCATGGGCTCAACGTAGCGGGTGTAGCCGGTGGCGTGGCTGGGGTCGGCGACGACGGGCAGGTGCGACAGGTGGTGCAGCACCGGCACGGCGTTGAGGT
>ERZ1034980.614-NODE-614-length-25028-cov-7.777720_pt1 | contig 25028 bp, 50 predicted proteins | sample MGYA00520622_ERZ1034980 | MGnify/ENA primary metagenome ERZ1034980 (study PRJEB33766, sample SAMN09781791) | gut metagenome | biome: gut microbiome | host: Homo sapiens | place: Madagascar | study: EMG produced TPA metagenomics assembly of the PRJNA485056 data set...
TTCAAAAATTTTGACTCCCACAGCACTTCCATGCTGGGGGGCGTATATATCGCTGCGGTGTACGAGCGGCGGCGGAGTCCCGTCCCCGCCTCTCCCCCCACCCCCAAGGCAGGGGGCCGGGGGCCTGCGGCCTCACACATGCACGCACCTTCTCCCCCAGAAGGGAAGGCAAGACAAGGAAACCCAGCAAAATCAAGGCCTTGCGCCCCCTGACCACATCTCCATACCACACTATACACCACACCCGGCAGGCATCCCCTCGCGCGCGCGATCTCCTATAACCATACCATATAGGATGAATCTATATATATACGCTTAGCTATAGTATATCATATCCTGTCAATACGTCAAGGACAAAAATGTAAATACTCCCTAGGGGGATCCTCTCTCTTTTGGGTTTATGTATTTCCCACCCATTCTCACCCATATAATAGGTAGAAGAAATATAGGATAGAGAAAAGCTACATTATAAGCATAATGGAGAAGAAAGAGGAAGGAGAAAAGGGAGCAAAAAAATGAAAAAAAGTTGAAAAAGGGGTTGACATAGGCGTACACCTATGATATACTAAGCACGTCCTTGAGAGAGAGGACAGAAAGGGCAGGTGAGAAAGAAAGCAATGGAGGAAGAAATGACAGACAAGCAGGCCAAAAGGGTGGAAGTCCTTACACGGATTGACGAACTGGACCAACTAGAAAACCGCACGACCGACCGCGGACTGCTGGAATACATCGCAGAACGCAAAAAAGCGCTTAGAGAAACTCTAAACAAGCTCTAAGCGCTAATCCGCACAGGGGCGGGGCGGAAAACCTGCCGCCGTCCTGCTCCTGTATCTTAGCACAGAAAGGGCAGGAAATCAAGAAGGAGGGGAAGCATGCCAGACAGCGAAGCGAAGAAAAAGTGGAAAGCCGCAAACACGCGGCGGGTAGTTATGGACCTTAACCATAACACGGATAACGACCTTATCCGGTATCTAGACCGCCAAACCTCCAAGCAAGGCACCATTAAGCAAGCCTTGCGGGAAAAGATGGCAAGGGAAACCCAGAAAGCCCAGGAAACCTAAAAAAATCGGCCTGTCAGTGCTACCAACACTAAACAGGCCAGCGTCACCCCACTCAAAGCACTACCAATAAGCAGGGACGATTATATTATAACCTCCCTGCCGTGAAAAAGCAAGGAGGAAAATTTGAAATGAACACCATCAAGCACACCGAGTACATCTACAACGGCCGCCGCGTCATCCTCGACACCTGCGAACTCACGCCGGGCAAATACGAGACTATGCTCCTGTACCCCAACGGCCACGAGATTGCCTGCCGCACGGCACGCACCGAGGCGGATGCAATCGCAGACTTTGACGAGCTGCTGACCGCCTACCCGGCAGACACCAAGCCCGCAGCACCCAAGCCGCTTACCGGCAAGTACGCCAAGCTCCGCGACGATCTGCGCAAGGTGTACGAGATCGGCAAAGCCGCAGCCGCACAAGTTGAGGACGGCGGCACCTGCAATTTAGATGCGCCCTCGCTCCTGCTCCCGCGCTGGCAGTCCGCCAAGATTGAGCAGGCTTGCAAGGAGGCCGGATGCGGCTGCTTTGAGTGGAAGTGCTTTAACCGGCGTTGGGTTATCTGCTTCCACATTCCCGGTCAGGCATACAAGCGCGAGACCGCTGCCGAGGTAATGACCAAGGCACTTACCGCTATGGGCTATGATGCCCTTACCTACTGCGCTATTGACTAACCGCTCAACCCAATCTTAAAACACCTTAACCCAATCACCCGCCCCGGAGGTAACGAGGGCAGAAAGGATTTACCATGGTACGCATCACAAAAGCAGAATACGACCGCATCGGCAACGACTACAAATCCACCTATCAGGATTACCAAGGCAATCACCCGGAATGGGTTGGACGCCGTTGTGCATTTCTTCCCGGATACGGTACTATCTTATTCATTGAGGGTGTCAGCTTTGAAATTGTTTAATCTCCCGCCCGGCTCACGCACCCGCGGCGGAACATATCAAAAAGACTTTCACATAAAAGTATTAACTTTCGCACAAAAGTATTGACTTTCGCGCAAAAGTTCGATATACTATAAATACGGAAAGAACTAAGGAATAAAGCAGGAGGTAATTATTATGTTAGCAACTCTTACCCTGTTCTGTCAGCCAGCCGAACGCCTGAACGAGGCGAAGTCTACTCCGAACTATCCCGTCAAGGAGTATGACGCATTTGTCATTACAGAGGATAGCGCAGAATCTGATCGCCAGATCGGCAAACTCGGTTGGGCCACATACGGCAGCTATATCGCCCTGCGCCGTGTACTTATCGAGGTTCCGTCCGGTGTGCATTACGGTCACTGTAATTGCAGCGGATACCGCAACACAACGCCTGCATTCTACGGCGACTACGACGCGCACGACGGTAATATTTGCATGGTGCCTGTAACAGTCGGCACACCGGCCAGCCTGCGCGAGCACGGTGAAAACCTCGAAGCCGCATTCGATTCCGCGATTGATTCCGGTATCTTTTTCTCCGTCCCGAACGAGGACGGCGGCCGACACACGGAACGCGCCCACGTTTACAAGGTCGGTGAGGTCATGGATAAGGCACACGGGGACAAGTGGCCAAAAGGCAAAATCTCCGTTGCAGATATCCGCGAAGCCGCAGGTTTAACCCAGCAGCAGCTTGCAGACGCGACCGGCATTCCGCTGCTGGGTTTGCAGCAGATCGAAACCGGTAAGATAACCGCCTACGAAGCAGGCGAGAATTACCGCGAGAAGATCACCGAAGCGCTGAACTTTTACGACTATCAGAGTATTTTCTAATCGAAAGGAGCACCCAACAATGAATAAAGTAATCCGCGGCAAGCGCTACAACACAGAGACCGCGAAGCTGGTTGGCACCTGGGAAGCCAACGAGCCGGAAAACTCGGATTTCTGGGAAAAGGAAGAACTCTACCAGAAGCGAAGCGGCGAATTCTTCCTGATCGGCCAGGGCGGCGCACAAACGCAGTATGCGCGCTTTTCCATGGGCGGCGAAAGCAAGCCGGGCATCGAACTCCGTCCGATCGAGCCGGAAGAAGCGTCTGACTGGGCCGAGGAACATCTCACGGCCGATGAGTACGAAGCGCTTTTCGGACCGGTTGCCGAGGACGGCAGTCGCGGCCGCATTACTCTAACGCTGCTCAACTCCACCATTGACACCGTGCGCCGCGAAGCGCAGCGCCGAAAAATGAATTTTAACGAGTACCTCGAAAAACTCATTGCACAGCAGATGAAGGAGGACCAGAAATGAAAGTTCAGTTATTCTCCACGCCTTCCGCGTATCCCGCGTATTATCTCCGCTTGAAAGATGGCGTTTACGATCGAGTAAACGCATTTCCCGCTCCTTGTACCGCACCGGGGACGCCGATTGACCAGCGATATGCACGCGCAATCGACAAAGACAGATATTTTCCCGTTATCACCTCAGCGCATGACGGATATATCTTTTTCGGTCTGCCGGAAGGTGCCGAAGTTTACACCGCAGCTGAGGTAGCCGCCATCGACCACCCGAACCGCGCCAAAGAATAAAATACCTTGTTTCTCTATGACAAACCCCGCTCACCAAAGCCATAAGGTGAGCGGGGTTTGTCATTATACGACTGTTTCGGTTTTGCAGGACTTGCACCCGCTAATAGCAACTATGCAAACCGGTATACCTCCGCAGGGAGGTATGGGCGCTATCGTCGCGTCTGTACGTCGGGCTTTTACCGACGGTTTCCCGGCTGTCCAGAACGGTTGTATGAAATCCAGAGAGGTATTACCTCACTTTCGCAAGTTTACTTGTGTTTCCGTCCTGATGATTAGGTTGTTTATTGCAAGAGATAAACAGACTGGTGCTCTTTCGTGGCGTGTACTTAGCCACCCGAAAGCGCCGTATCGGCTTTGTAACTTTGTACCGGTTGTTTTGCTCTCGGCTCTCTAAGTCCGTGTGAGTGCTTATCCGGTAGCACTCGCCCTCTCGATATAGGCTGTTCGGCGTCTCTGTCCGTCGTGTCACGCGTCTCTATCGGTGCGTAATCCGGCTGATTCCCTTGTTAGGTTACAGCGGGGAGCGACCCCGGTTGCGGCGTGCCTGCAAGCACCCGCTGAACTCTGCAAAGCCGTTGCAGCAGCTTCACAGGCGTTCGGAAACAGGCTCGTCTTTCCGAGCTGTCAGAATATTATCGTCCTCGTTGGAGGCGTTGTGCTCCCTCCGCCTCATGCAGCTTCGGGAACAGATTGACTTGCACGTTGTCCACCATGCAAGACTTGCAAAAGTCCGCCACGTTGCCCTTGGTTAATCCATACGTTACCCGTCCGACCTCACGCAGCCATCCGGGCATGTTTGCGGTGCCTGTTGCCCGCAGGCTCCGCATTCCATTCTCATTGTAGCATAAATGTTATTACTCCGTCACCCTCATGCAGGCTTTGGAGCATATCGGCGTGCCGCGCAAAAGACACGCCGAAAGAATAGAAAGGATAATCAATGCCTTCGTTCCGCGAAAGGCGCTCCTCTGCCCTCATGCAGACTTTGGAGCAGGTCAGCGGCAGGTCTCCCCACCGCTTTAAGTAGGTATTTGGGGTTAAACAGAAAGGCTTGTCACCCGTCAGCCCTCACGCAGGCTTCCAGGCGTGTACCCGCCTTTCGGCGGGCTGAAAGTGGAGGAACGAAACTCCGTGATTCCGCCCTTTAGGGCTTTTATCACGATATCATTATACCACCATTCTTTGTAGTATTGTGTAGCCCGTTTTCCACAGCTTTATGCACAGCCTGTGCGTATATGTTCTACTGCCCGCAACGCCCGTGCGTGCATCTTTCCGCGAACGTGCACTTCGTTGTAATTCATTTTCTCGGCGGTCTCTCTCCACGTCCGACCGTTTACATAGTGCTCGATCAGCAGCGCCCGCAGCGCCGCATCCTGCACCTTAGCCGTTGTGCTGATAATCTCAGCCTTAATCAGCGCAAGCCGTTCCTGCTCTCGCTGTATCTTCTCGGACAGGGCAAGATATGCATCCGCCTTGTTTGCGGTCACGTCACCGCCGCCGCCCGGCGTGTCCTTGATCGTCGCCGTTGCGCTTGTCGCCCGCGTCCACGCCCTTACTCGTGCTTCTTCCAACGCAGAGATTGATTTTTCCAGATCAATCCCTCGTCTGAGCCATTCTTTAGTCGTCGTGTGCCACTACCTCCTCCATACCGTGCTGTGTATATCGCCTGCGGCGGCTGATTCTCGCCGCCTTGCGGATGCAACTCGCACCCGGTTCACACCCGCGCGATTTACCCGTGTCAATCAGATAATGGCACGCCCATAACTTCGAGCCTTGGCTCGTACCCATTACACGCCAGTAAGCACATCCGGCGCATTCGCTTTTCTTTTTCATGCTAACGTTATCCCATTCTCCCGCAGTTCTTCAATCAGATCGTCGATTTTAACGTATTTTCGGGCGATACTGTCTGCGAGGTAGTTTGTTTCGTCCCATATCCGCCGTAATCGGTCATTTCCGTACCTCCAATTTTCATACCGCCGCATCTCGTCCAGATACTGCCGCATCTCCGCGCTGTACTGCTTCACGCGTTCATCCGCTCCAACATATCAAGGTACTTTCTCGCCATCGCCGCCACCTGAATTGCCTCGCAAGCCGCAGCTTCGGCGTCCTGCTCAACGAAAGCCACATGTTGCGCCGTCGGGATTCCGTCACGGATACGGTGCCAGAGCTGCTTCATTGACATTTCGATACTGTCGCATTCTTCCCGCAGTTCCTCGGCTTCCTCCGTAATGATTGCCCATCCCTCGTGCTCCGAGTGGAACTGCGGGAAACGCTCATTTGCGCTTTCCAGTTCCTTTTCAACGAGCATCTTTACGTCTTCACTTACTGCATTCATTATTTTCTTCCTTTCAAACACAAATCATCGGCGGGTGCGGAATCTCCGTATCTACCGGTCTCCACAGGTGCAGGCAGTACGGGTAATTGTTGATGTACTCCGACTTAGGCGGGTGGAACTGCATAACGCGCTCGTCCTCTCCGAAAAACATGTCCTTAATCGCACACATCTCGTCCCACGTCGGGCAGCACTTGCGCTGTGCAGAGCCGGGCGAAACGCTGACGTGCTCCCAACCCATGCCATTGCTTGCGATCACCCTGAACGACTTGCCGCCAACATACACCTTAAAAACACCGTTCCCGCTGTCGCCGGTGCAGCCGTAAAACTCGCGTTCTCTGTCTTTCAGCCGGAACTTGTCCAGCTTGTGCAGGTTAATCATTCTGTCCACCTCCATAATGTTCAACAATGTACTGGTTCGCCGTGGTTTCCGGCGCGGTTTTGCATACGTTTCTAAAGGCGATCGCACCGAAAACCACTAAAAGCACAGAGAGTATAACCAGTGCAGCGCTAATGTTATCAGAGCCTATAAATCTGGCTATAAGCACTGCAAGTCCACAAACAACCGCTAACGCGCTCAAAACAAGTACCGTCGCTTGTGCTGTATCCATCTGGGCGGCGATTTCAGCAATGGTCATTCTTCTACCCTCTCATACGTCTTCGCGAACACATCAGGTTTACACGGGTAGTATTCGCCGTTTACGCCCTTGATGATGTAGTCGCCAGTAGATGCCAGCATAGTTCCCTCAAGAGTTAAAACAAGGAACATTTTCTTGTTCTCACTCCACACGACTTTCATTCCACAAAACTTGTCGATTTCCGTCTGGTTCTTGCCTGTCCACCGGACAGCCTCAACCACAATAGGTTTCTTTCTGTACTTCATTCTTCCGTCCCCCAACGCATCGGTCTGCCACACCACGGGCAAAAACTTACCAAACCAGCCCATCTGCCGTTGATAGGCTTTTCGCACCTAGAGCACCAGCCTACCAAATCATCACCGTATTCCTCCATTTGCGATTTGGTAGCCGGTTCCATAGTAGCCTCTCCGTCGCGCAGCATTCCATATTCAGCGCGGGCTTTGTTGTAACCAACTTCCCAACCGGCGTTCCACACACTTTCCGCATTGCGCTTGCTTTCTCGCAGTACAAACTCTTCTATTTTTCTATTCATCGTCCGTCACCCCCATCTCTCGAATCAGCCGGTTCAGATACCACCGGCACTTCTTCAAATCCTCCACGCCGTTCTTGCTGCGGTGTCGCCACAGGTACTTAAACGCATTGCACAGGCAAAAGTCCTTTACCGCCTCGTCCCCAAAAGCCGCCTGCATTGCGTCGATGCACTCAATGCCGCCGGACGTGTAGTGCGCCGGGTGGTTTACCGGGTCTGGCTTTACTGCTTCGAGGTACTTCTCGACATATTCGGTCATGTCATCCGTCGGATTGGACGCACCAAGGGTTCGGCGCTTCGGCTTTGCGTCCTCGCCGTACTTCTCGACTGCCTCGGCAACGGTGGGCGTATCGTCCTCGATCACCTCATAGCCTAATAAGCGAGCAACTTCTTTGGGATGCAACTGCGCGTATGCTAAGCAATCACCAGTTTTTCCGTACAGCTTGCATCCGTAACAGTACTTAAGTCCGTTGCAGTAATCATATACGGCAACGACCATATTGGCGTACACCTTGCCGCCTTTCTCAAATTTCATTTTCCGCACCTCCGTCCATTCTCTCTCCGTAGCTGCAAAAATCATTCTCGTCCGGCAGCATTCTCCCTCGGCTATGGTAGCCACTCGCTTCGATAGGGCATCCGTTCTCATGCATAAACCATTCGCAATCCTTGCACCGTACCACCGACACAACATCGACGGAAGGAATCTTGCGTATCTCAGCAAAAGCTGTTGCATAATCGCCACTTGTGCGCTTTGTGATTTCCAACGCCGCTTCACGCTCAATATATTCAGCCATTGTCTGCACCTCCGTCCATCTTCGCGCCGCAATATGGGCAAATTGGATAAATCTTTTTGCCGCTCCATCTATATTCACTGTGCATTGCTTCGTTACCACAGACAGAGCAATCATAACAACAATCGCTATTCTTCCAGTGCGGATGTACCCACTTCCCATGTACCACTGGGGCGACATCAGCAGTAGGGATTTTCTTCAACACTCTCGCTGATTTCCATATAGCTTCATAAGCCGAGCGTGTCGGTGCTTTCCCTGCAAGATCGGTTATAGCATCAAACGCAACTTCACGGTCAATATATTCAGCCATCAATAGCACCTCCGTCCATCTTCGCGCCGCAGTGTGGGCAGTAGTTAGGGAGCCAATAGTCCCACTTCGTTGCGTCCAGTCCTTCCGTTGAATTCTCTCCGCACACTGAGCAATTTTCGTCTGCGTTCCACCACCCATGCACAACCGACACAACATCGGCGGCAGGCGGCGAGGCAACAATCTCCATTGCCATGGCACCGTCGGAACCGTCCACCCATTTTGCCGCCATCACCGCTCTTATGGCAGTATCCCGCTTAATGTATTCAGCCATTTTCGCACCCCTTTCCCAAATGAGTTGCACTTTTCTGCTTCTCAAAGTAAAACTCAATCGGCTTTTCATTCTCGATCACATTCCCGTAAACTACGCCAACCTTATAGATGTAATTTTCGCGCAGCTTTCTCGGAATTTCCGCGATGTAGCGCCGGAATGTTTCCAGCGTATGAGCTCGCTTGTAATGATTGCACATTCGACAGGACGGCATGAGATTCGAAATATCATCTGTCCCCGCATCTTCAATTTCCCATGCCCTCAGTGGGAGAAAATGATCTACTTGCATATCTTTGTATGCAATCTCTCTGCCGCAATAAGCACAGTGCCCGTCGTATTTGCGGTATACTTCTTCGCGGATTTTCTTACTTATCGCCATCGTTTTTCTCCCATTTCTCAACATAGCACCAACTCTGGGGCGGGCGCTTGATGTCATATGGCGCTGCGCCGAATCTCGTATTGCGTAATCCGGTAAACTCGCTCAGTTCCCGCGGCTGGTCATAAATGCGCAGGTTGGAGATATGCCAGCCGTAAAGCGGTGTTCCGTGCCCATAATCCCATAGTGCTCCATTTTCAAGACAAGTCTGTAATACATAATCATCATCAATGTCATAGATGCCATACGGTTCGTTTGCCGGGGCAAGTCTATCTATGCGGTCACAGGTAAATTCCCCGATGACTTTGCCGTGCTTTCCCCACGCTCCGAGAGCAACACCGCTCTGCGTGCAGTAGATATAGCACTTAAACGACGTTTCCAGTTTCGGCTTGGTCTTTCTGACTTCAATGGTCTTTTCACCGCTGGCAATCTTCTCACACCACTTCGGGCGAATGCTTAACATCACAGATTTCATTCCGTTCCTCCCATTCCTCGCTTCTCCGATAAATTTCCTCTGCATAATCGTCCAATTCACAGTCGCCGCCAATTCCGGTTTTCACGGTCACGTCAAAAAACGTATTTTTCGTGTGCAATCCGAAGATCGCTCTCTCGCACATCTAAGTAAATCTGTGTCGTGGAGAGTTCTTCATGCCCGAGCATCATGGAAACCATTTCGATCGGCATACCACGCCGCAGAGCAAATGTTGCACAAGTCCGGCGAAAACGGTGTGCATGAGCGCCCTGAACGCCCGCCCTTTCAGCAACACGCTTACACAAGCAATTTACGCTTTCGCGTGAGAAATGCCCCTCTGCGACCATATCCGGATTCCGAAACCAAGCCTCCTTGCGTGATGGCTTCGTAATGCGCCTCGGAAACAGATATTCGTTGTTATCGCTGCGTTCCTTGAGATATGCATTGATCGCAACAAGCGCTCTTGCACTCAGGTATACCGTCCGCACCTTGTCGCCTTTACCGGTCACAGTAATTTTATCGCCGTTGATGTCGTCCTTTCGGATTGCACACACCTCTGCGGCTCGGCATCCGGTAGACAGCAACGTTTCGATCATTGCTGTTTCAAATGACGTTCTGCAAGCTACACGCATTCGCTCAACTTCCATATCAGTAAACGCCGGCTCTTTTCTACGCTTGCACTTAATAGCTTCCACGCGATCTATCGGATTTCTGGTTATAATCTCTTCTTTAGTCAAATAGGTGTAGAAGCTGGACAGAAACCGTCTAACGTCATTGCAGTATGTCTTCGTTCGTCCTTTGGTCATCAGTTGAGCGATATACACCTGTATATCCTCGCTGCGCACCTCGTCCGCATTTTTCTGGATTGTACGCAAGAACAGTCCCACGGCTTGCAGATAAACTTCTATTGTGCGCGGACTGCGGCCTGCAACTGCCTTGGCGACTGCAAATCGCTTCATCAGCACCTCATTGCGCGTCTTGCCATAGGGCACGATCGCTGTTTCCTTTGCTCGGACATCGTAATCATATAGAATGATCTCCAGCTGACTCTTGACAATCTGCAGGTCGCTGTCTGACTGTATATACACATCCAGCAATCGGTCGATCAATTTTTCTGTCAGTTGCACATCATCATCTCCCATCGTATCCGTTCACACCAGGCATCTGACAAATACAATCCCGGCATGAACCAGATGTCCTGACCTGCTTTCCGGCGCGGAATGATTTTTCCCACTGCCGGGTTTGACAGTGTATCCGCAATCACCACATAACCGGCACAGCCAAGCAGACTGAGTTGAATGTAACACATCAGCGCCGCCGTGCGGTCTACGTCCTGCCCTACGAACAACGCCTGATCCGTTCCGATGCCCGTGTGTTTCAGACTGTTTCGCGCCGCGATCAGCGTTGCACCCGCACCGCACGCACAGTCGTTCACCTTACAGTATCCGTGTTCTGCTACCTGTTCGACAGCGCTTCGGATCGTTACCGACGACAGCAACCTGCACACACTGTACGGAGTGAAAAACTGACCATGCCAATGACTGCCAAGTTCCAGCCGCATAAACATATCACCAAGGAAATCCTGTTCCGGCTGCTCTTCCAGTGCCGTCACCATTTGTGCAAACAGTTCTGCGAAAACGCTCTGTTCCGCTCTGTCGTACTGCTGCATGATCTCGTTATACTGCTTTTCGCGCTTTTCCTGCATATCGCAGCGGTTTGACAACGCAATCGCAGTCAGCTGTACGAAGTCGCTCCACACCTGCCATGCACTTGTATGGCTGCATAGTTTTTGGAACGTCTGGCAGAAAGTTTTCTGTGCCTCGGTTTGAAAAGCAGGCGCTTTCATTTTGTCAGCAGCTCCTTCCGCAGCTCCTTGAGCTTGTCTGTCAGTAGGCTCTCGGCCTTGCTCTCGGCTTTCAGCTTGCCGCCCTGTCCGCAGAATTTACATTTAACCTGTTTCATCCTCATCCGCTCCCAAAATTTCTACCACAATTCTCGGATTCTTCGCATCCACTTCAAAGTGATCTTCAAACCCTCGGATATTCTTCCAACCGTCGTTCGACAGATATCTCGCTTTCACCAGCGCATCCTGAATAACCTTTCTGCCGAACGCGCAGATATTGTCCTTGTCCCGCCGCCGGTCTTTCTCGTACCACCGGTAGATCATATACACCGGCTCCTCAAATTCCACGTTTCCGAGCTGTCTTGCCGCGTGCATCACAACGGTTTCGCACTTCTTCTTGAGCTGTGCGCCCAAGTACCGGTTGCGCCGTTCCGCCTCGATCAGCTCATTCAGTCCCGGCAGCGGGCCTTTGATTACAAATTTCATTTTTCACCTCTGCTGGCTTTCACTCGTGCCGCCCACTCATTTTCCCAGTCACTGGCGGCGGGCGCACCGTTAAACATCGGCGCATCCGTTTTGGTTTTCTTCGGCTTGTCTCCGATTCTGTCCCAAATGATACCCTTCCAACCTTGCGACATACTCAGCCGGATAACCTCGGCTACTGCCTGTTCGCCGTGCTGCTTTACGCGGTTCTCAATCATCGTGAGAAGGTTTCTGAGACCAGTTGGCTCGTATGCATCCCTGCGCTCCTTCTTGTATCTAATCCAATCTTGAACCGCCGAACATACCGGCTCCGAGAATCGTTCTGTTAGGTCGAGTTTCTTATCGGCTTCTTGGGCTTTGGGCTTCGGTTTAGGCTTTGGCGAACATTTTGCCGGTGTCGTCACTTCGTCGCGTTCGGTGCTCTGGTACTCGTCGTACTTGCTAACCGTGATAACTGTATAGTGCCGATTGGTTTCCACCGTGATTTCGCCGGTCTTTTTCAGTTTACCGAGCGCCGTCCGTACCTGTTGCACAGACAGTCCGCTTTCCGCCGAGAGTGCCGCGTAACTGGTCGCAAACGCACCACGCGGTATTTCTATCCCCTTCCACTCACAAGCCTTGTAATTGGCTCTCAGCAGGACGTGGAGCCATAGCTTGCAGGTGGGGAGGTCTTTGTACCATCCCCACTCTGCAAGCGCACGGTGCAGCTTAATATGCCCGTTCATTCCCCATCACCTCAGAACGGAACGTCCGAATCTTCCTCCGGCATATCCGCAAAATCGCTGTTCTCCTTCGGCTTGCCCTCGCTCTTTCCGTCGCAGAAGTCGATGCTTTCGCACTGCACCTCCCACGAGCGACGCTTATTGCCGTTCTTGTCCTGCCAATCGCGGCTTTCCAAACGGCCGGAAACAATGCACATATCGCCCTTGTGGAACCATGTGCTTGCGTGCTCTGCCAGCTTTCCCCACAACACGATAGAGCAAAAGTCGCTCTGATATTCCCCGTTGTTATTCTTTCGGCTGCGTTGTACTGCGAGCGTTCCGCCTGACACAGCAGTACCCGACTGCGTGTGCCGTAATTCGAGATCATCAGTCAATCTGCCTTGTAAAACAATCTTGTTAAGCACTTGTATTCCTCCATTGGTTGTAATTTTTCAAATTGTTGTGCAGTTTTGCATGCTCTGCCCTTGTCAGTACAACAATGTTTTCCGGATTGTTGTTTGTTTTATTTCCGTCAATGTGATGCACAATATCAGAAGATTTTAGATTTCTTCCATATTTCTGCTCAGCAACAAGTCTGTGTTCCAGCACAAAACCATGTTTATCCGCCAAATGGCTGTTCGGCCGATATATGAGAATGTATCCGCCCGAATGTTTCTTCCTTCCTCCTGACCAGTGATAATTTTTATCTCCAGCCATTGCTTCTCTCAGCTTTTGTTTGGTTTCATCTGACATCTTGCGTCCGTACGTCGGGCACAAGCTACCGGTTTTCCCAATGTGCGGATGTTTATGATTTTTCCACAGGAATTTCACGCTTTCAATTCGCGTAGGAACTCTCATGCCTGCTTTTTTCATCTCTCTTGAGAGTTTTTGTCGCTCAATTCCGATTTCGTTCTCAAGCATTCGCAAGCTCGCGCCTTCCGCAATCCGGGTTTCGATGTATTCCCGATATTTTTCTAAATCAACTTTCATCTCCCTGTCTCCTTGGTATACTTCTGGTTTTCCTCGTCCCAGAGTGGATACATGCTTTGCAGGTACTCCCGCATTTCCCGCTTGATTTCCTTTCCGTCGCCCTGATCTGCCTCTCGGTGACACTCCGGGCACAGCATCACAAGGTTAGTCGGAATCCCCATGCCGCCGCGTGCTCTGCTGACGTAATGCGCCGCCTGTAACACACCGCCTTTCCCGCAGTGACGGCAAATACCGCCGTCCCGGTCGTAGCATTCGCGCCATACCGCCGGGCTAATGCCGGTAAACTTGGTCTGCCGTCTCATTCTTCCGCATCCTTTCTCGCCGCGCGTTCCAGTCTGCGCTTTGCCGTCCGGCGATAGGCTTTCTTCATTTTCGCCCAGCCGTTGTGATTTCGTGCCCAGCACGCAAGGCGATAACCGATTTTCCAGTCCGCCGGAACAAAGCGCTTATAGCTGTTAAACCTCATACGCCGCGTTCCTCCGGTTTCCACTTACTCAGCCAGCCGATCACCGTGCTTTCCGGCTCGGTCTCAATGCCCTGCTCCTTGCAGTCCTGCACGATCAGGTTGATAAGCCGTCCCATCTGCAACGTGTTGTAGGTGGATGAGCCGTAGTAACACAGCAGATAACCGCCATTGCAATCCTGCGTCACCCATCCGAGACCTTGCTTGCCCCACAGGTCAGCGATAAAGTCTCTCTGCTGACCGTTGACATACGGCACAAGTCGGTAATTCTCGCCAATTTCGGGGATGTACTGCCGATAAACTTCCTCCCGCTTGATTCCCAGCTTTGCAGCCAGTTTTGACATGCAAGTCCACGCATAGGCATTTGCCCGCCCGGAACGCTTGTCGTACTTCTTCTTCACCTCGGCGGTATAGGTCTTGCCCTCTTTGAGCTGCTCGCACTCCACCCGCGCCATAGGCGCGTTCTTGATATGCAAACATAACCAGTTGCCGAGGTCGTTGTGAATGACCTTCGCCATGTCGAACTCATGCGTCACGGTTCATAGCCTCCATTGCTTTCAGCTTCTCGCCGAGTTCCAGCAGTGCCGCGTTCATCTTCACAATATCGCCGGAATCCTGCTTGTACTGCTCATTCCAAACCTGAGCCGCAACCTGCTTGTCTCCGGTCACCTTGACCAACAGGCGCTTCACATCGTTCGCCTTGGCCGTTGCCGCCGCGATCTTGGGTTCTTCCTTGTGCTTCTCTCCGGTGGTCTGCTCGTGGTATGCGTCCGTGTCCGCGTCCTTGGTGTCGTCGATCAGGAACAAACCGTTCAGCGCATACTTGCGTGCATAGCTGCTTGCCGTGCCGGTGATCTGGGACCCATCCATTCCTTTCTTGTCCGTATCCTCGCGGGCAAACGCTGTATTGTGTACCTGCTCGTGGGTCTCATAGTCCGTAATAGTGGCCGTAGCACAAATGTAAAAGCGATCTCCAACCTGCTCCACGCTGTCGGACAACACAACCGCACAGCCGTTCTTACTGAGCACCGGCTTCAACGCCTCCAAAATGTCCTCGCAGCTGCGGTATTTGTACTTACCGAAGCTGTTAAACTGTCCCTTCGGCGCTTTCAGTTCTCGTTGAACTGCCGCTAACTTCTCATACACGCTCATTCTTCATCCTCCTGCTCAAAGTCATAAACCGCCATTCTCAAATCATCGAGGAAGCTCTCGATTTCCTGCGGAAACAAATCCGTGTAATCCTCCAGATACAGCCCGATAGCAGTTTCGGCTTCCCGCATATCCTGCAACCGGTTAAGTCGCTCCTGATCTGCCCTCTCCGGCGGCTCTAACGCCCGCTCGGGGCAGCCGGTCAGTGTATCACGCATTGTTTACCGCCTCCATCGCCCGGATAACCTCGGCTTCGGGTACTTCTTTCAGTCCCTCATACCATACGTTTTCTCCGGTGCTCTTGTAGCGGTAAAAGCGACGGGCAACCTGATACGTTCCGTTCGCACTTTTACTCATGACCCATACCGAGCAGGTAGTGTTACCGATCTTTACCTCGGTGATCTTGCCTTCCGGCTTTTCCTCCAAGCTGAGGTTCATCAGCTTGCGCAGCGTTTCCTTCAACATCTTGCTTTTTCTCCTCTCCGGTGCTATAATCACCGTAAACCTATTTTTCTTTGCCGCTGTTCGGATTGCCGTCCGTCAGCGGCTTTTCTCATGCCTGCATGTATTCCAGTTCACCGCTGAGCGGTGCAAAGCACTGCGGGAACGTGTTGCCGTAGATATCTTTCAGCAGCACAAACCGCCATCCCATGCGATCTACGGTCTTAACCTGCTGTGTCGGCATCTTTGCCATCTTCTCGCAGCGCTGCTCCAGTTCGTCCAGTGTGCATACATCCTCCGGTCGAAAGTCCAGTCCGTCCTTCTTGTGTGGTGCAAACCGCATCACCCGCGCCATGTCAAACGCCGAGCCGTTAATTTTTACTACCATGCTTGTCCTCCGTTCTCATGCTGATTGTCTTTGCGCTCTCGCGCATATGCAGGCCGTACTTAGCGGCGTGCATCGCCTTGCCGATAACCCGGCGCTGCATGTCTTTGACTTTCAGCGTCTTGCGTCTTGCTTCCGTCATGTCCTGTTCTCCTCTCAGCGATAACGACCGCGATATCGCCGCCGGTGCTCATAGGCACACAGCAGCATGCTGGTGCGTGCTGCTACCATGCCGACAGCCAGCAGCGCCAGCATGATAGCGGCTCCGGAAAACAAGTCGATTCTTCCGTTCTCGGTCATGCCGCCGCTGATCAGCATTCCGAGAAAGCAAAATCCTGATAACCAGCCATAACGCTTGTACATTGGTTTCAATCCCCTTTCGCAGTTTCTTGTAACCCTCGAACGTAGTGAGAGGGTTATTCTTTTCTTTCTTTCTTAGAAAGTTAAATTAATATATATTCGACCGTAGGGAGAATATATATATACTTCTTTTCTTTCTTTGTTACTTTCTTTCTTATGCCTCGGTGTGTTGATGGTTTGTTATCGGTCTGTTATCGGTGTGTTGATTGTGTGTTATCTGTGTGTTGATGGTATGTTGTTGGAGCGTTACGCAGACGCTTCCGCCTGCACCAATCGGTTAGCCACATCGGCCACATGATAGCGACCGCCAGTTAAACGCGGAACACCATCTAAATACCTCTGCACGGTACGATAACTAACGCCAAACCAGTCTTTTAACTGTTTTGTGGTAATATATTCGCACCCTGCGAACGTGCGTAAACGACCTTCAACCGTGCGCCTGCGGTTGCTTAATTCCGTTGCTGTCATTCGTTCAACCCTCCGCTTTCTGTGTGTTATTGGTGTGTTGATGGTTTGTTATCGGTCTGTTGCTTAGTGTGTTGATGGTGTGTTATCTCTCATCATCATCGTTGCCGCAACGCAGCATCGCACACACAATAAGCAGCGCCATTTCTACGCCCAGTGTTGCCAGCACTCCGGCAACAAAAGGTGGGATATACATCGGTGTTCACCTCCACTTGTTCGCCCCTTCCTGACCGTGGTATAATAGCCGGGAAAGGAGCATTCAGCATATCATCGGGTTTCTCTTCGCTTGGGAAACGCTCGTCTGATTTCAGCGTCTATATACACGTCGTAGACCTTGCAAAGCAGTGTGCAAACGCCGAATCCTAAAGCGAACCCAGCAAGCGCCGTGCCAAAATCGCCTGATGAACAAACTCTTTTTACATTCATTGCTTTCACCCTATTTCAGAAAGGATTGTTTTTATTGTTTCGTCCAACTAACCCGCAAAACAAAGCGCAAACACAAGCTGAATTACGCGATTGGGAAATGAAACGCGCCCATCGCGCTAAGCTCGAACGGCGAGAAAATTTCCATTATTGGATAACTACCGTCCTCGCTGTGCTTGCCTTTATCCTGTCTGTCGCATCGTTGTCATGGCAGGTATACAAAGACCTGCACCCTACCGCTTGTACCACTTGTGCATCAGCACAACCAGCACAACCAGAATAACCATCGTTGCGACGTTAAGCGACATCAGTACTGGATCCATTGCTCTCACCTCCGCTTATGCGCTCTCGTTGTCATTCTCTACGCCGAATGCCCCGCTGGTAATTTCATCGTCCGTGGCAAACAGGTAAGTGAACGGCTTATTGAAATAGCGGCACAGTAGCTTGCACTCTTTCGGCGTAAACCGTCCGCTTTTCATTTTGGATTCATAGGCATTTCTGCTGATACCCAAGATATTACCCATATCATCAGATGTCAGACCATGAAACGCTTTCATGCCCATCAAATTCGGATACATATTTGCACCTCCCTTCTCAATTGTTGGCGCTCCGCCAACCTGTGATTACAGTTTATCAGCAATACGCCAACTTGTCAAGGGATTTTTCAAAAAATGTTGACAGAACGCCAACTTAGTGATATGCTGTATTCATAGGAGGTGAGCACATGGAATTCTACGAAGAACTGAAAGCTGCTCGCATTAAGGCCGGTTTAACCCAGCAGCAAATAGCCGACGAAATAGGCATTACAAAGAGTACCTATTGTGGATACGAAACTGCAAAGCGAAACCCTGACCCGCAGAGAATCAAACAGCTTGCAAAGGTTCTTCACATCTCTGCCGATACCTTGTTAGATACCGGCATAGAAAAAGAAAAAGCCCCCGCCTCGGCCGAAGCCGAAACGAGGGAAATATCGCTCGAAGAGACTGACAAATTGTTAGTTGCTCTCGGACTTATTAAAGAGGGCGAGCAGCTTTCCGATGATGATCTGGCTTTCCTGGAAGGTATCATCACGTTGCTTAACACATGGTTCAAGCGCAAGTAAGGTATTGTAGATAAGGCGGGGATTGCCGCACGAATTGATTAACTGGTTGAATTTCTCGTTGTTCGTCATTGTTGTTCCTGCCCTTCTTTCCTGCTGATGGTATTATATTATTACCATTTTGAGGAAAACGCAATCAAAACCGTCCGTCAAGTTATGACAATATTATAAATCGAACACTTGTTCGATTCAAGGGCGAGTTTTCAGATTACAAGTAAAGTCCAATAAACAGGACTTTTGGTTGAGCGTTGTTTTACACGAGCAGGTCGCGGAAGCGCTGCACGGCGCGATCGTTGTACTTGAATACATCGACTTCCTTCGCGGAATACGGGGACTTGTCATGATACCATGAACCGTATTCATCGATTTTCATGCCGTACTTGTTGGCAAGGTTGCCGATGGCCTGCTTGCTGATGCCGAACATCTCGCCAATCTCTGTAGCGGAGTAATGATGCTGGGTGGTCTGCGGCAGCGGGATAACCTCACGGCCTGCGAGCACCGTGCTTGCGTAGCTTGCGCATACCTGACGGTAAGTATCAGACTTTACCTGCGCGGAGATACGCAGCCACAACGACGCTTCGCGGGCGCGGCTGTTGCGTTCCATAATGTCAAGGCGGTTCTGCTGTGCCGGTGTGATCTTGTATTCACCGGTCTTGCGGATGGACGGAAGAACCTTGGAAGTAACCCAGCGTTTGAATTCCTTCGCCGTCGGCAGCTTGCTGGACAGGATAAGGCTGTACAGGCCAGATTCGTTGATGATGGTAACAGGCTGCTTGCCACCGGGGGTTGTCATTTCAACCACCCCTTTGTCTTCGTTATCAATGTGCTTGCGAACCGCCTGTGCGGTATCGGAATAGCCGAGAATTTCCGCTACGTCCTTACCGACAAACCACGGCTCGCCGTTTTTCTCGATGGTGCGTACCTGCTGTTCTTCATACTTGAATGCAACGATGTTGTTTTTCATGTGTTTGCTCCTTTCGGGTGGTATGGTTAATTACAGCAATTCCTTTGCGGCCTGCACTCCGGCTTTCAAGCCGAGAGTAAACGCATCGCTTTCAAACTTCTGCGTGCAATCGGCCATCATGCTAACGAGCTTATCGTTCTGCTCATTGGTCAGAGGCAAGGAGCGAACGTATTCGCTCAAATTCTTCGCAAGCTGCAAAGCCTCTTTGGTGCGGCTAAGGCAATATCCCGAAAAATCCATTGTGTTATCCCTCCATATCTTCCGGAATATTCGTGCCGAGGATTTTGTTGAAGAAGTATACCTGACCCTTGCCGGTAATCTTCGGCGTGCGGCTGATGGTGGTGTGACCGTCCGAGTGGGTAATCACAGTTTCTTTGATCTCGAACAGACCGAGTTCCATGCTGCGCTGGGTAGGCATATTGCAATCACTACCCTTACGCTTGACAAGATAGCCGTTTTCACGCAGCCATGCGAAGAAGCGCTTGCCGCCCATATCCGCGCCGTTCTGACGGAGAATCTTCGCAAAGTCGAAAATCAGGATGGAAGTTTTGGACACGGTAACGCCCTTTGCAAAATGGACGAGCGGTGCATCGAGCTTCGCCTGTTCGGCAGCGTGGGAAAGCAGCTTGTTCTTTTCCTCAATGGTTTTCTGAGCGACAAGCAGGGCTTTCGCCATCAGTTCCTCAGGGCTGAGAGTTTCCTGGCCGGCAATGTATCCGCCGTTCTTGCGGATAGAGGGAATAACATCGTGCGTAATCCATCGCTTGAACGCTTTGGCCTCCGGCTTGCGAGAGCCGAGAACCAGAGTGTACAGGCCGGGTTCGTTAACCACAGTCTTATTGGGGTTGCCCGGAATACCGTCGGTTAAAACTACGGTATTCCTCTCGTCGTCATCCAGACGAGCAACCGCATCGCGGCTGTTAATGATGTCCAGAGCCTTGCAAACGTCAGCCGCTACGAACCACGGTTCATTCTCAATGTTCAGCGTGCGAACCTCGCCAAATTCAGGGTTAGTAAATGCAATGATTTTGTTATCCATGGGTTAATTCTCCTTTTCTACAAGTTCGTTAAGGGGTACGTTCAAAGCACTTGCGATCTTGCTTGCCATCTCTGCCGAGCAGCTACGGCCTTGCTTTATTCCGTAGACACTCGACATAGAGACACCAGCAATTTCCGCGATATCTTTTCCGCGCTTGCCGCTTTTCGCCATAACAGCGGCAAACTTGATTCTGTCAATGCGCATATAGTCTCCTTTCTTATTCGCATTGCGATATTCCATGATTGAATTATATACGCAAAACGTTTTGGTGTCAATAATTTTATGCGCAATGCGTTACAAGGGTGATAATATGACTATTGGAGAAAGAATAGAAGAAGTTGCAAAATCGCAGGGAATTTCACTTCGTGCGCTTTCAGAACGCGCAGAAATGCCGTATACAACACTATATTCGATTGTAAAAAGAGGTAGCAAACGGCTTTCGCACGAAAACATTGTGAAGCTGGCAAACGCGCTCGGCGTAAGCATGAACGAGTTAAGCCCTGATGCTTCAATCCGTGTAAACAGTGCACCGGAAATGGTGGAGCTACAGCAGAAAGTAGCAGCCGGTCAGGCAACCGAGCAGGAAAAGCAGGCATGGCTCGAAGCCAATCTAAAAGGCTTAGAGCGTATGCAACACTCAATCGAATTCATGCTGCACGATCTCGCGCAGTATGATGAGACACAAAAAATCGCCCGTCAATCTCGGCTGACGACAATATTCAATCAGCTTACCGAGGACGGGCAGGAAAAAGCATTGGATTTCCTTGAAATCATGCTCGGAAATCCGAAGTATAAGAAATAAAAGGGAAGTGGAATTATGTTTTGCACGAATTGTGGCACGGAATTCGAGGGAAATTTTTGCCCGAACTGCGGAACAAAGGCTGGTGAACAACTACCTGCACAAACCGTTGCCCCAAAGGAAACGCACGAGTATTACGATAAAGAGGGCGATTTAATCGACCTCTCCACGATCTACGGCGTTTACAAGGACAGAACCGGCATGTCTGCATTCTTCCGCAAATGCACCGATTACGATTCTGTCACTATCGGTAAAGCGTTAGACTATATCGAGGATAACGTAAAGCCTAAAGAGTACGGAATGCTGGACGCAATCCGCATGAAGCGTCAGATTGAAGCACCGATTGAGAAGATCATAAAAGCGCAAGCAGTGAACGACCCTTCGGTTAAATTGCAAAAGGCGCAGCTTTCCGAACTGAAAAAGGCGAACAAACTACAGCAAAAAGAAATGAACGCACAAGCGCGTTGTCCGCGTTGCGGCTCCACTTCCCTTTCTGCGCATAAGAAGGGATTCGGCATCGGCAAGGCCGTGGTAGGCGCAGCCGTGACCGCGCCGCTGGGGCTGGGATTGATCGGTGCCGTAGCCGGAAACAAGGGCGCGAAAAAAGTCCGCGTCACTTGTTTGAAATGCGGAAAACAATTTTGGGCATAAAAAACGCCCACCGGCGGCAACCGGCGGACGTTATACGGGGGTAGAAATCTTGTGCAACGGAATTCTACCCTCTTATTATATCGAAAATAGGAGGAAAATGCAATGCCACGTCGAAAAAAAGACCCTCGCGGCTTTGTCCGTGAGACCGGAACGTATATGGGAAAGCATTACGACCTGAGAGCAAAAACCGAGAAGGAACTCAACGAGAAGATCAGAGCAAAACGCGCAGAGATCGAATCCGGAAGTAAACTCATTGAAGCCGGTGTTACCGTAAAGGAATGGGGGAAACGCTGGGTAGAAACATACAAGTCAGGCGTGAAGGAATCCACGCGCAGGCTGATCGAGGGACGGCTTGTAAACTACGTTTATCCTTACATTGGGGATATTCCTGTTAGCAAGGTTCGTCCGCTGAACTGTCAGGAAGCGCTTAACTCTGCGGAAGGACGTGCGCCGGACACCGTAAAGAAGGTGCAGCAGGCCATCGAGCAGATGTTCCGCGCAGCCAAGCAGAACGGCTTGTGCGTCAACAATCCTGCGGAAGATTTGAAGATGCCCCGTACTGGCAAGCAGGCGAGCCACAGGAGCATTACAGACCGCGAACGTGTTATTTTACTGGAAACCGCAAAGACGCATCCTGCGGGAGCGTGGGTGCTTACTCTGCTGTATAGTGGCTTGCGTCCGGCGGAAAGTATCGTGCTGACATACGCCGATATCACCGGCGGCATGATTACCGTTGATAAGGCATACGACCGGGACACCCGCGCCGAGAAATACCCCAAGTCAGCCGCAGGCGTTCGCAAAATCCCGATCATCCCCCAGCTTGCCGCAGTCCTGCCGAAAGCCGGTTCGTTCGGTGAATTGGTTTTCCCGCGTAACGGGCACTTGTACGATGATAAGTCCATGCGTGCCATGTGGCAGGACTTCCGCACCGCTATGGATGATACCGAACGTGAGTTGATCGCGGCGGGGAAAATCACCCCCATTGCCGAGCATCAGCCGCCTATCGTTCCCTACGATCTACGACACACGTTCTGCACGGATTTAGAGCGTGCAGGTGTACCGCTCAACGTTGCAAGCAAACTCATGGGACACGCATCTATCGAGATCACCGCCAAGATTTACACGCACACCGGCGAGGATATGATCGAGCGTGCAGGTGAGCAATTAGCCGCCTTGTTCAGTCCCACATTTAGTCCCATTAACGAAGTGCAAAAAACGCCTATGGCTGACATTATGCGAGAGCTGCAAGAACTTCGTGCAGCAGTGCTCAAAGCCGTATAAAATAACAAAAAAGCCTTGTTTCAATGGATTTACCAAAGAAACAAGGCTTTTTAATATGGAGCTGCTAACCAGATTTGAACTGGTGACCTCATCCTTACCAAGGACGAGGTGAAATTTTGAAACCCCACAGTATGTCTGAACTTTTGACACTTCAAAAATTTTAGTCCCATGTTTAGTCCCACTTGACCTATACATTGTACCACAGATAGCGTGGGACTTCAATACCGCAAAAAGGGAGGGCATTTGCCCTCCCTTCGTTCAATGCTTCACAACATACCGATAGTATGCCGTTTCCTTATTTTTCACTGCGTCCTTGTCTTCGAGCCAGAACGCACAAGCAGCGTCAACATAGTAATCAATGTTGCGGATGCCGTGCTTCTCGTTGACCTTGCCAAAGTCTGAGTAAACAGCGTTCATTGCCACCCAGAATTCTACCGGGTCGCAATTCATGTTGTGCTGCTGCATTACCTGCTTGCACTGTTCAAACGTCCAGTGCGGGCCGGTCGTGCCGTCAGCGTTCTGCATGTTGTGCAGCCATTCATCCGCCATGTCCTTAGTCATACGTCCGGTATGCGTACTGGACGCATAGCCCATAGTGCGCTCAGAACCGTGCGTCTTGTCACCTACATAAGAAGTATCCCCCATGTAAGCATCATCGTCGCGAAAGCCAATAGGGCGCATCTCGTCCTCGTAATCGGGGTACTCGTCATACTCCGGATATTCCATGCTACTTTTCGGTGCAAAGCGTCCGTCAGAATAGCGACGATAATTCCGCATCTCCGGTTCGCCGCCGTGAATGCGTTCGTCGTAGTACGCATACGGCTCCATGCGATGATCGTAACGATACCGCACACCGTCATGCCGACGATCTTCCGGGTACATCTTGCGGATTCTCCATTCCTCCGGCAAAGCATTCTCTCGGCGGTTGTGCTGCATCAACAGCATTCGGGTTCCTCGTTTCATGATGATACCCCCTTACGCCGTCGGCGCTGTGCCGTTAATAGACCGCAGCGTGTCAGAATGAGAGCAGCAGGAATTACCGAGCATTCGGAAACTGCCGCCGCTGGACGAAGTGACAACACGACACAGGTATTTATGACGGGTGTCCAGATTAAACACTGTCGCCTGTGCGCCGTTGCATTTCAGCAGCGGATACGTTACCGTTCCGTCGCCGATTGTGATTACTACCGGTGCGCCGATGATCGTTGTGCTCGGAATGTTCTGAGCGATTACGATTCCGTAGACGCAGCCGTTCTGGTAATCTCCCGCCGGAATGTTCACCGTCAGCACGCCGCTTGCGTAAGTCACGCCTTGCGAGATACGCAGGTTCGGACACAGTTTTTGTACGGGCTTGCAAGCCATAATCAAAACCTCCTATCAAAGCCGGGGGAATGTCCCCCGGCTGAACGTATCTCTCACATGCCGCAGCAGGTGTTGCCACAGCCGGAAAACTGGTAAGGTGCCGGAACCGGGAAAGCCGGAACCGGAGACGGACGCAGAGCGTTTACCAGATAATTGTTCTGTGCTTCCTGAGAAGCAGCGAACTTGAGGGTCTGGTTCTCCGTCTGGAGTGCCGCGATCTTCTCTGCCTGACGTGCAGTTTCCATCTGGTCAATCCGTGCAATGATACGGTCGGTATCGCTGTGCGTAGACTGGATGATATCACGCGCATTAGTTGCAGCGTTATAGTTGGTGTCGCAGAAACCACGCTCCACCTGACGCTGCGTATCGCAGCAGCAAGAAGCCATCTGCGTGCCCAGAGCAGTAAGGCCAGCAGTTACGCCGTTAAAGCCAGTGTTCATGTTCTGGTTTACGCCGTTGATAAGCTGTGCGTTCTGGTAGCCGAGCTGACAAATTGCGTTGTCTACGCCGTGGAAGCCGTTAGCAACCGCGCTGCCAAGCGTGTTGAAGCCGGTCAGCATGCCGTTATTCATGGCGTAAAAGCCGTCACACAAGCCGTTCTGAATGCCGAGAACGGAACGGGACAGGTCGTTGAAGTTGAACTCACTGCACAGATCGGAGCGAGTAACCGCGCCCTGATACCCTGCGCCGTCGCTGTTGTTACCCCAGCCGCCAAAGCCGCCGCGGCCCCAGCCGAAGATCATAGCAAACAGGATAATGGCCCACCAGCCATCGCCGCCCCACATATTGCCGTTGTTGTTGCCGTCACTGCCGAGTGCATAGCCGGTTGCAAAATCATTATCGCCCATC
>ERZ1034980.623-NODE-623-length-24843-cov-54.332661_pt1 | contig 24843 bp, 33 predicted proteins | sample MGYA00520622_ERZ1034980 | MGnify/ENA primary metagenome ERZ1034980 (study PRJEB33766, sample SAMN09781791) | gut metagenome | biome: gut microbiome | host: Homo sapiens | place: Madagascar | study: EMG produced TPA metagenomics assembly of the PRJNA485056 data...
GTATAGTATATAACGGTAGGCTAATAACCTACCTTATTTTTATATACCTAATCATATAAAGAGATATACAATAATAATCATTATCATTAAATACATAGGGGGCTATAGTGTAGTACCATATATACAGTACATAAACACAAAAATAAAAATATCCACAAATTAACATTTAAGTTATCCACAGACTTATCCACATATCCACAAGTAGTAATTAACATATAATAAATAGCTTCATATAATAATTATTAATATATGATAAGGGATTTTACTTGATAAACATTCTCATTTAAAAGCTATTTTCAATAAGGTACAATAATCATTCTCAATTGGGGGGGCTCCTTCTAATTGGTAACCATTCTCACTTGGAGTGTAAAATATAACTCGCACACTATTTTGGAAAGAGGTACTCCCAATTTTATACGGGCTTAAAATAAAACAGGGTACCCTATATTTATATTGGGGGCTAATAATGTGGGGGCTTTCTCTTGGATTGCTCTCTTCTAATACACTATCGCTTATATTGATATCTCTTTATGTTATATATCTCTTTATTTGTTAGTGTAAGAGATTGTATATTATTAGGTATACTTAATAAAGATAGCATAGCTATCGTACTATTATTAGACTAATAGAAGGGGCTTAAAATGGCATATAAACGGTCAGTATTTTCTTCATAAAAAAAAGATAGTCATTTAGACTACCTCTTGGTTATTATCTCTCTTGTATCACCACATTCCCTGCATTCGCATAGATATACATAGTGCTGTCCCTGAATTTCTCTCATTAGGATAAGCATATTACTCTTTTTCTTACAACATCTCTTCATAATATCAGCTACCTCTTACTATACACCACTTACCATTTATCTTTACTAATTTATCATCATCTTTTAGTGGGTATTTATCAATAAATCTCTTTGCTATAGTATGACTATTAGAGTCTTTAATTGTTATAATAATCTTATTACCCAACGTACTGCACCTCTCTGTATATTATAGTTGCATAGTGTTTATTAGCTTCCCCATTGCACCACATGTTTACACTTATTATTGATATATGGTCTCTTGATTCTATCCACTCCTTAACCATCCTTTGGATTAATTCTCCATTTTGTATTGCTATATTCTTTACTTTATACATTTTATATACCTCCTATAAATTGTTACTCAACTTATATTCTTTTATTCTATCTAGAATCTCTTTATAGTTATCTCTGATATACTCCGGTACTAATGTCCCTTTATTAGGATTATCTTTATTTAGGTAATTTAATACTATATAAACTCTTTGGATAAATTGCTTATCCTTAATATATTTAACTAGTTGTACGTTTGGTGCGTAATTATATGAATCAAAATGTTTTTCATTAGCCCAACTATCAGTATCTGTAGCTAACACAATATCATCATACTCGTCTATGTAGTAGTATTCCTCTTCCCTTCTAGGTAATATTAGTGGCTCTCTATACTCAAACCAACCTGTACTATTAAATAACTCTAGTGTAGGCTTAAAACCACCAACTACTCCATTAGTATACACAAATATTGTACCTTCACTATTTGTACTATATACAGTTTTACCTCCATCATTAGTAACTCTGTTCCATTTTTGTAATGCTTCTATTAATTTCATATCTCTTCTCTCCTTTAATATCTAGTATATTGTTTATATAATCCATTAGGATTAATCTCTTTAATTGTTAGTTAGCACCAAACTAACTCTCCACATCTTCTATCTATGTCTATTAGCATAAGGTCTTCGTTCTCATACTCAAATACTACAGTATGGTTATATGTATCTATTAGGTATTTTCTACCTCTATGTCCTTCAAATACTGTTAGGTCTGTTTCACATATTCTAACTATTGCTCCATTAGGAATCTCTTCTGTAACTAGTTCCCAATCATCTGACAACATATCAGTCATAGTTGGTGTGTATAGTTCCTCACCCTTTATTTTATAATCTCTGTTATAGTTTCTCATTAGGTGTCCATTATCAGACAATCTAATTACTTTACCATGTAGCATAATTTTTCTACCTGACTTAACATATTCCATTGCTTCCACTATATTCATTTTATCTTCCTCCTATTATTTGTTTTAGTTGTTCTACTAATACTTCATTAGCACTCTCTGTATTAGCTAATTTCTCCTCTAGAGTTATTATATTCGCTTTAAACTCCATTACCTTTATAGAAGCTGTAATAGCTATAGTTGTAGATATCACCGTTATAAATGTCATTACACCTATTAATAATTTATTTCCCATTTTACCATTCTCCTTTATTTTTAGCATATCTTACCATTATTAATATAAATAATCCACTTAATATCCAAGTCGATATTGTAAAGTACATCAAAAAATTAATCATTTAATAGTTCCTCCAATAAAAAGTTTTGTGTGTTAATTCCACCTTCTATATGTAATAATCTTTTCTCAACCTCTTTGGCTGTAATATCTGTCATTACTATATTCACCACTATTGCTAGTAATATAACTGATATTGCAAATATACTATTTTCTCTTGTCATAACTCTTGTCCACCTTCCTCAATGATTCTCTTAAAGCAAGTCTAGCATCAAATATCTCTTGTGCTTCTTTTACACGACCTTCTCTAACAGCCTTTAAATAATCTTTTTGTATTTTATTAAACTCTTTTAATAACATTGCTTTAGTCTTTTTCATATCGACCCTTCCTTTCTACAGTTATATGTTACCATAGAAGGGAATTGTCTGTCAATATAAAATTAAAAAAAAAATTTTATAATTTACATATTATTACGAACAAAATCATTGCTAGGAATCCACCTACTGCCGAATCTAATGCTATAGATAATCCTACTGTTACTATAAATAATATTGTTATAGCTAACATCAACAATAACTCTGACAGTAGTTTCCATGTACCTTTATGTAATCCGAACACTATAACATCCCCCTAATCTTTAGTAACTGTTGAGCCTTTCTCATTATATCAGGATGCCTATACGGTAGATTAAATCCTGATGGCATATCAACATACTTTATAAAATCAATCCCAAACTCCAATTCCTTCAAGTATTGTGGATATTTCTTAATTAGTTCGACCAACTCTCTCCCCATCCTATCATACTCATAATCAGGAATTATATTCATATCATATTCATAGTAGATGCAGGAATGAGTTAGAATCTGTCTAATCCTTCTCTGCATCAACTCTTTTATTTCATGTGATTGTTTAATATCTCTTTTAGTTGGTCTTTAGTTGGATACTTGTTACAAGTCATTTTCCCTTCTGGACAAAATAAATTCGCTTCACAAGCTGGAACTAACTTATCCTCTAATTCAGGTATTATAGCTACTACTTCATCCCTCATTAGTTTTGCTAACTTACGGATATGTTCTTCTGCTCTAACACATAATCTTTTCTCCATAAAGTTCATTAATGCTTCTAATGTAAATGCCATTATTAACTTTGTGTTAGTGTTCATAGGAAGAATACCTCTAGCTGATTGATTAGCCTTTTCTCCTTTTATACCCTTTTCGTTTAATATGCCCACAATCTCATTGTAGTTATGTTTAATAACTTCCATTGTATCATCGTATATAGCTTTAGCTTCAGGAATCTTTTCTATTATTGTTGGTGTATAGTATGTAAAATCTTCCATCTTAACATATCTGAATGATTGCATATTAACTGCTGTACCTACTGAATGTCTAGCCATTTGGTCTGCTAAACTTCTTGGAACATCTTCTATTTTAAAATATATGTACTGCCCTCTAGAACCACTAAAATGTCCTGTATTTAATACAGTTTTAGCTACTCCATTTTTAAACTTTGTAGGTGTACCATAACATATACACGCTGTTTCTCCCCATATAGGCATTAATTGTTCTACTTGCTCTTTGTTTATTATTTCTACTTTCATACTATTACTCTCCCTTTAATATACTTATTAATACATCTAATCTAGCTAGTGCATCTTGTAAATTCAAATCAGTCGATGAATTATTAGACTCTATATAGCCTTGTTTTACAGAATTATACACTATTAAAAGTTCTCTTGCTAAATCTAATTCTACTTGCATATCTGTTCCCCCTAAAATAAATTATGTATATTATCTTATCTTTGTATAGATGTCAACACTATCATTAACATCTCCAACTAAATACAGCTTGTACTGCTTTAGTTCATATGTAGGTGCTTCTAAAGTAAACGCTGTTTTACCTTTATATCTAACTGTACCCTTCTCAAATAAACCAGCCATACTAAAGAATTGTTCTTTATTTATTACTCCACAAACTTCTAACTCATTTGTAGTAGTATTTAAACTAGTAAATATGTAGTAGTCAACATCATAGTTCTTTTGGTAGGCTATTAGATTATGAACATAGTTCCCTATCATATACCCTTTTCTAGCCATACACTTAACGTCAACTTTTTTATTATTAATTACATAGTCGTAACCTCCATCAAATCCTACTGATGTATCAGGTCTTGGTTGTCTTAAATAATCTGCTAGTACCGTTTGTGCTAACATTCCAACTAACTGTTTGGACTTATCACCATCAAACTTACCTCTTCTGCCATAGTTACAATTATTCACTAAATAAGTAGCATATTCGATTTGCTCATTTGTTATTTTTAATTTTATCATATGTTTCTCCCCCAAGAAATGTATTATATTTTAGAAATGAATTTTAATAAAAATCAGAACTTGTAGAATGAAGTTCTAGAGTTGCTTGTTCTCCATGTATCTGAATATAATCATCAAGATACATCCATCGTAACTTACCACCTAAATAGTTGTAACAACCTTTTAGTTTACCCATACAGCATTTAGTAATTGATTGACGACAACACCCTGTTAGCTTACTAGCTAGTGAAACACTTTCGTAAATCTTATTGTAGTCTAAACAAACAACTTTGTTAGTCTTGAAGTTTAAGTTTCGCATCTTGTACCTCCTCCTTGTAATCTAGTCTGTCTATGTAGTTTAACTCCAATGTACGGTCTAATCCACGAAGTTTAACATAGTCTGAAAGGTACATCCATCGTAACCTAACTCCTAAATGGTTATAGCAAGTATCTCTCTCACCTGTACAACACTTCACGATGGAAGTTCTAGCACATCCTGTTAATTTACTTGCTAAAGTAGCACTTTCGTATACAACGTTGTAATTAAGACATACTACTCCTTTACGATAGTGATTAAAGTGAATATTACTCATATGTATTCCCCCTATTCAATTATCAAAGTTCAGAGATACATAATCAAGTTTGAGTGGAAATGATTATATAAACTCTTTATTTAGTTAGAGCTATACTTCGTATAGCTAGTAATACCTTCGGTATTACTTTATTTATTAATAATATTTATATTATAACTCTTTAGTATTCCCTTGTCAATACTTTTTATACAAAAATAAAAAAAAATTATTTTTATAAAAACGACACAATGTTTAGTAAAAGTGGTCAGTATAAGGGTGAGTGGAAGTGATTAATACGATATATGGGAGGTGGTTATATGGCTAAACTTGGTAACAATGCAGTAAGAGATGAATTTGGACTTAATCCACAAGAGCGAGAGTTCGCTGATACATACCTTATCACGCTAAATGGTACTGAATCAATATTAGCTGTTAAACCTAACCTACAAAGACATTCTGCTAGATGTATGGCATGGTCATGGTTAAGAGACGAGAGGATAATGAATTATCTTCAGTATCGTATGGCATCTAAAGACAATGGCCTTATAGCTAGTCAGGATGAAGTATTACAATTCTTAACAGCAGTTATGAGAAATGACTATGAAGCTGTAGATGCTTCTAGACCATTCATACCTAGAGATAGAATTGCTTGTGCTGAACTTTTAGGTAAGAGGTATGCACTATTCACAGAAAAGATAGAAACTTCAAACGAAGTTGTTATAAATGTAGAGATAGAAGAAGACTAATCACTTCCTCTTCTACATGGAAGGTTGTCCGAGTGGTTTAAGGTGGCAATTTGCTAAATTGTTGATGGTAAAACATCCAAGGGTTCAAATCCCTTACCTTCCTCCATGGAGGTTTAGTTTAATGGTAAAACGATGGTCTCCAAAACCATTGATGGTTGTTCAACTCAATCAACCTCTGCCAATCGTGCTTTGTAGTTTTGAGCCAATAATCAAAATACCGTCTAGGGGCTAACGATATAGTCCGTTTCCCTTTTTAGGGAATAACTTAAGGAGGTGATTAATCCATATGAATATAAAATTAAATATCAAGAAGAGTTATTTTAACGAAGTGTATTTACCTTATCTAAATAACACAGAGAGATTTACTGTATTCTATGGAGGATGACAGGAGCAGGTTCAGGTAAATCAGTTTTTGTTTGTCAGAAGCTAATTCTTAAGTTATTAAAGTACCCTAAAAGGACTCTTCTAGTAATAAGAAAGGTCTCTGCTTCATTAAGAGATTCTATCTATCAGGAATTCATAACCCACTTAACAAAGTTTGGTCTTATAGACTACTGTAAAGTTATGGGAAGTTCCTTAACTATATATCTACCTAATGAGTCAAAGATAATATTTAAAGGTATAGATGACCCTGAAAAACTTAAATCTATTTCAGGTATAGATGATATTATGATAGAGGAAGCAACAGAGATTACATTAGATGACTTTACACAACTTAACCTACGTTTAAGAAGTAAGGCTGAAAATCAACAAATCACTCTTTGTTTCAACCCTGTTAGTAAAACTAATTGGTGTTATAAACATTGGTTTGAGAATGGCACACCTGAAGATACTGTTATAGTACATACTACATGGTACGATAACAAGTTCCTACCAAAATCATATATAGATTCATTAGAGCAAATGAAAAGAACAAACCCTATATACTATAAAATATATGCATTAGGGGAATTCGCTACATTATCTAAACTTGTTTATAACAATTGGAGAAAAGAAGACTTTAATTGGAAGGAAGTTCATGCAAAAGGAAACACTACAGCTTTATTTGGATTAGACTTTGGATACATAAACGACCCTACAGCATTTGTAGCATGTCTAGTGGATGAAGTAAATAGGAAGTTATATATATTTGATGAACATTATGAAAAAGGTCTACTGAATGATGAAATAGCTAGAACAATCGTTAGGAAAGGTTATGGTAAAGAGATTATAACAGCAGATAGTGCTGAACAAAAGTCAATAGAAGAGATTAGGAAATCAGGTATAAGAAGGATTAAACCAGCAAGAAAGGGTAAAGACTCTGTACTTAATGGTATACAGTATCTTAACCAATATCAAATAATCGTACATCCTTCATGTGTAAATACCTTACAAGAATTAGAGAACTACTGTTGGGATAAGGATAAAAATACCAACGAATATATAAATAAACCTGTGGATAACTACAACCACATACTAGATGCATTAAGATATGCAGTAGAGGAGTTATCTAGAGGATGGAAACTTAAATCAATATCCAAGTCAGCATTTGGATTATAAGGAGGAATATATAATGTCTACAACATTATCGGCAGTACAGCCTGTTCTTTTCAAAGAGAGAAAATTCTATATAGATAATCCAATGTCTATGGATGATATCTTTGCTGTAGTTAGAACACATGCTAGTATAGCACAAGCATATAGAACGTTACACGACTACTACAGAGGTAAACATATTATATTGGAAAGAACATTTGATGATACAAATAAACCAAATAATAAATTAGTACACAACTTCCCTAAACTAATAGTGGACAACTCTGTTGCTTACTTCATGGGTAAACCTGTTAGTTATACAGGGGATACGAACTTATTAGATAAAATACAACCTATATTAGATGCAAACCATGTACATTCAGTAGATAGCGAACTAGCTAAATATTGTGCAGAGTTTGGGCATGGATTTGAAGTATATTGGTATGACAATGTAACTTCAGAGTTAAGATTTAAACAGATATCACCTGAAAACATGATTATGTGTTATTCACCAGATATAGACGAAGTAGAGCAATGTGCTATCTATTATAAGCATATGATAGATGCAAAGACTTCTGAAAGTATCTATAAGGTTACTGTTTATACTAATAAATTTATCTATAGTTTCATAGGAAACCTAGAAGGTAGATTAGAGCGTGTAGGAGAGCCACAAGAGCATTACTTTGGTAGAGTACCTGTTATAGAGTACATAGCTAACGAAGACCGTATGGGAGACTTCGAGCCTGTTATATCTTTAATAGATGCATATAATGTTGCTTGTGCAGATTCAGTAAACGACATTAATTACTTAAATGATGCATACCTATTACTTAAAAATCTATCAGCATCAGAGTCTTCAGATATAAATGAAATGAAGAATAACAGAGTAATGCTAGTAGATGGTGATGGAGATGCTTCTTGGTTAGTTAAGAATATAAATGACTTACACATAGAAAACATAAAGAAGAGATTAGTTGAGGACATCCACAAGTTCTCTATGACACCTAATATATCAGATGAGAAATTCGCTTCTAACTTATCAGGTGTTGCTATATCATATAAACTTAACTCTTTAGAAAGTAAAACTGCTGTAAAGGAAAGACACTTTACTCAAGCTATACAAAAGAGATTAGAGATTATATGTACAGCATTATCAAGAGATGGTAAGGAATACGACTCAACTACAGTATACCCAACATTCACTAGAAATATACCACAGAACTTATTAGATTTAGTTTCTTCTGTAGTTCAATTACAAGGTATAGTTCCTAATGAAGAGTTACTTGGATTACTTCCTTTTATAGATGATGTAGAATATGCATTAGGTAAATTAAGAGAAGAGAAGGAAGAAAACATGGAAGCAGGTTACGGTATGTTTGATTTAGGAGGTACAGAAGATGTACAACAAGGCGATAAACAAACTGATAACTTCGATAAATAAGATATACAAGAAATCTAACAAGGATGAAATCACACTAGGGATGGCTCGTAAGAACGGACTATCTCTAGCATTTAAGCAATTCCAAAAAGATTTAAACGGTATATCACAAAAGGAAGCTAGTTCCCTATCTAAAGATATGCAAAAGCACTATCTAGACAAGTATATGGATACTACAGGAGCAACTAGAAGACCTTTAAAGAAAGCTAAAGATAAGGTTAAATATCCTTGGAGTGGTATGAACTACCAACAGAGGATACACAAGAACTCTGCTCAACTGTATCAACAGACTACAGTAGGGTTAGAGAAGTTATTAAGAAAAGGAGTAAACAAGTCTCACTTGATGGTAGCATTATTAGACCTTGCAGATAAATATAATACCCGACATAGTACACTAATAAGGACAGAGTTATGGCATATGGACTTATTAGGGGAATTAGATGGTATGAAAGTAAATAAGGTTAAATATGTGCAATATGTTACTAGAGGTGATAACAGAGTTTGTCCTGAATGTCAATCATTAGAAGAATATAACGATGGTATTTATTTAATAGAGGAAGCACCTACTCTTCCTAGACATCCAAGATGTAGATGTCAATTAATACCATATGAACAATAAATTATTTTGTAGGTAGAATACTACAGGAGGTACATTATGGATAACAATACACAAGCACCTGTATATGGTGTAGAAGATTTTAAGAAGTTTATGGAAACAGAGGAAGGAAGAAAAGTTCTTAATCCTATGTTTGATAAGAAGGTTTCTACAGCAATAGAAACTTGGAAGTCTAACAATATCGAGAAGGTTGTAAATGAAGAGTTAGTAAAAAGAGGATATGTTAAGACTGATGAACAAAAGAAAATGTTAGAGTTAGAACAGCAAATAGCTAACATACAAAAGGAAAAAGAGTTAGCAGAAAAGAAAGCTGTTGCACTTGCAGAGTTAAACGCTAATGGATTAAATACTGCATTAGCTGACTTTATATCATACGACTCTGAAGAGACTATAAGAACAGGAGTATCTACTTTCAAATCTATATTAGATGATTTAGTTGAAAAGGAAGTTAAGAAGAGAACTGCTGGTACAGGTGCTAAACCACAAGATGTTAAAAATACAGCACCTAAATTAACTGTTAAAGACGTTATGAAAATGTCTTACAAGGAAAGAAATCAATTAGCACAAGAAAACCCTGAATTGTTTAAACAATTAATGGGTATATAATATTATTTATTTTAAAGGGGGATATTGCACATGGCAATAAATACAAATGCTACAAAATTAGCACAATTAATAAATCCTGAAGTTATGGGAGCATTCGCTGAAAGAAAATTAGAAGCTGAATTCAAGTTCGCTCCATTAGCTGTTGTAGGACATGAATTACAAGGTCAAGCAGGAGACACTTTAACAATACCTGTTTGGGGATACATAGGAAAAGCAGAAGACGTTGAAGAAGGTGCACCAATACCAATAAGCAAAATGGGTCAAACAAAGACTACTGTAAAAGTTAAGAAAGCTGGTAAAGGTATAGAATTAACTGACGAAGCTGTATTATCAGGATTAGGGGATGCAGTAGGTGAAGGTGAAAAGCAATTAGCGGAAGCTATATTAGATAAAGTAAACAAAGATTGTTTCGATGCATTAATGGGAACTACTACTTTACAACACTCTACTACTGTAGGAAACAACAAGTTAAATGCTGACGAAGTTGCAGATGCATTAGTACATTTCAAAGAAGATGTTCACGAAGGACAAGTATTATTCGTATCTCCAAAGAGATATGCTGAATTAAGAAAAGACCCTGCTTGGGTAACTGTATTAGCTGGTGAAAAGTTCATATCAGGACAAGTTGGAGAAATAATGGGATGTTCTGTTGTTGTATCTAACATGATGGAAGATGACAAGGCTTTAATAGTTAGAGCAGGTGCTTTAGGGTTAGAGTTAAAGAGAGATACTATGATAGAATCTGACAGAGATATAATACACAAGTCTACTATAATAACTATAGACAAGCATTATGTTGCTTACTTAAAGGATGCTTCTAAAGTTATAAAAGTAACTATAACGGAGTAATTAAATAGGGCAAAGGGGTAGGATTTTCCTATCTCTTTTTCTTAATTATAAGGAGGTGTACTATGGGTATAAGTGCATTAAGAAGATATGAAAGGCAAGGTGTAACTAAACTAGAGGATGTAACACCTAAAGAGGAAAAGCCGAAGAAGGCTAGTCCTAAAAAGAAAGCTACTAAAGAGAAGTAGGTGATGTTATGCAAGATACAGCATTATACATACTACAAGAAGTAAAGAACTTATTAAACTTATCAGAGGATGATTCAAGAGATGACTTACTAAAATCTATTATCAATATTATATATAGTAGATTACTAAATTATACAGGATATTTACAATTACCTAAACAATTACATTGGATAATAATAGAACTTGCTTGTTCAAGGTATAACTTATTAGGGTCAGAAGGTGTACACTCTGAACTTAACGAGGGAATACAATACATATATAATAGTAGTATACTTGATGAATATAAAGAAGATATAGATAGGTTTTTAGCTAATAATCCCCCACCTAATCGTAAAAGATTTAGGATGATGTAATGGTTTGTAGAGATAAAGTTATAGTTCTTAATAGGGTTGAGGTTAAGGATGACTTTGGGGGAAGCAAGATAACCTTTGTACCTACAAAGACAATATATGCAAATGTTAGAATATTCTTTTCTCAAAACGAGGATGGTTTACAAAACAGACAAGGTCTTTCACATTTAGAAGGGACTTTATACAGCAGAGATGCAATTACTACAGATTATTTTAAATACGATGGAAACATATATCATATCATGGTAAGAAACCCACAATCAAAACACTACCTATATAAATTCAGAGGTGTTAAAGGTAATGGCAGGAGTTAAGTTTACTGTCGATGACTCTGAATTAAGAAGTCTATTAGCTAATCTAAATGGTGCAAAAAGGGAGTACAGACAACTTGCCAATGAGGTACTTCAAGATTTAAAAGAAAGCATTGCATCATATACTCATGTTGATACAGGTCAAATGAAAGCATCTTGGGAAACATCTCCACTTAAAATGAGAGACAGTGGATACGCTATCTTTGGTGAGGTATACAATGAAGCACAAAAGCCTTGGCAAGATGAGCCTTACCCTTCATATGAAATAGCTAGAGGTGGAAATCACGATGCAATAGCTTTAGGTGTCAGTAGTGTAGAGAGTCAATTAAATGGTAAGATAATGGACGTATTGGAGGGATTATTACGATGATAGATATTATAAGAGATAACATTCAAAAAGAGTTTGTTAGACAATTTAACGAACAAGGTATAGATTACTATACTAACAGAGCAGAAGATGCTCCATTACCATATGTAAAACTATGGGAACTAAATACTTGGAGTGAAGAATTTAAAACTCACGAAGAGATGTATGTTAGATTTACTTTTTGGGTTTGGGATGAAGCCTATAACACTAAAGGTAATCTAGACTTACTAAAGACGATAAATACTATAGCTTCTTCTATAGATGTAGAAGGGCTATGTAAAATAGAAAGAGAAAAGGAAACTTTTAAAGATGCACAAAAACCTGATACTAAATGTACGGTTGCTGTGTATACTTTTAAAATCATAAGGGGGTAATAATATGGCAGGAGCAAAAAGAGGTCTTAATGTTCTTATATCTATAAAGAAAGATGGTGCTTACAAAGTTGTTGGTGGACAAAGAGGTGCTACTTTAAATAGAGGGTCTGAAACATTAGACGTATCAAACAAGGCTACAGGTGGAGCATGGAAGGAATTCATAACAGGTGCTAAAGAATGGTCTATAGATGGAGATGGTATCCTTATAGATGGTGATGAAGCATTCGGTCTGTTAGAAGAAGCATTCCTATCAGGAGATTTAGTAGATGTTAAAATAGGGGATGATGCAGGTTGGGGATTTGAAGGTAAAGCAATAATAACTGACTTCCCTGTTGAAGCACCATATGATGATGCCTTATCATACTCAATGACACTTCAAGGTACAGGTGCATTAAGTAAGGTAAGTCCCGGAAAAGCATCATCTAAATAATTATGCTTACTAATAAAAAGGTGGAGTTCGATATAAGAACTCTACTTTTATTAGAAGAACACATAAATGTACCTATAGATAATTTAATATTTGATGTAGAAGTAACAGAAGAAATACAAGCTATTGTCAATATGTTTGGCATGAAACTTAATGAAGAAGAATTAAAAGAATATTTATTACTTGAAGAGCCTTTAAAGTTATCTGTAGACTTGAAGGTTAATAGTGCTTTATTAGACGCACTTGGGGTTGGAAAAAAGAAGAATGATGACACTACTATAGATACAGATGCTAAAGTAGAGGTTAAGTTCTTTAAAGAATATATAAAAGAGTTTATGGATTATTGTGTAGGAGTGCTACACATGAGTAAATCAGAATTCTTATCTTATACACCTGTAGAGATATATGCAATTCTAGATGCACACCAAGGACATATAAAATATATGTACAACTTAAATAAGATAGCAAATATAAATGCAATAGGTCTAACAAAGAGTAAGAAATTTAAGGAGATTAATCCATTTGATAATACAAGTGATAAGAAATTCAAGAAAGTTAGTCTAGAAAAGAAAAAGGCTGATTTAGATTTCTTATTAAACAAGGTAGGTGAGTAGTTTGACAATATCTCAAGAACGTAGAGTTAAAGTTGTATTTGATGCAGATGGTACACCGTTAAAGACAACTGTAACCGACATAGAAAAGACAGTCGATAAGACAACCAAATCTATTAATGAAGCAGGTCAAAATGCTAGTAAAGCAGGAGGTCTATTTGGTAAGTTTGGTGAAGATGTCAAAAAAGGTATAGCAATGGGATTCGGTATGTCTACTATAGGCATGGTTACTAGTGCTTGTAATATGGTTAAACAAGGTATCGTAGATACAATCCAAACAACTGCACAGTTTGAACAATCTATGGCAAAAGTAAAAGCTATAACAGGTGCTACAGGAAAAGAGTTTGATACACTAACAGGCTTTGCTAGAGAGTTAGGGGCTACCACTATGATGTCAGCTACTGAATCAGCAGATGCAATGGCTTTCCTTGGAATGGCTGGTTGGGAAACTTCAGAGATACTAGCAGGTCTTCCAGCAATACTAGACTTAACTGTTGCATCAGGAAAAGACTTTGCTACTGTTGCGGATATCGTATCAGATAACTTAACCGCATTTGGTTTATCGGCTAATGATGCTACTATGTATGCAGACTCACTTGCATATGCGATGACTCATGCCAACGTAAACATGGATACATTAGGAGAGTCGTTAAAATATATTGCTCCTGTTGCTACTTCAGCAGGTGTTAGTATGCAAGAAGCTGTTGCAATGACAATGATGCTTGGAGATGCAGGTATCAAAGGGTCTCAAGCAGGTACTACTTTAAGAACAGTAATGCTTAACCTTACAGGTGCAAATGCAAAGGCTACCGCTAAACTTAAAGAGTTAGGTGTAGCTGTATTTGATAGTGAAGGTAAGACTAGAAGTTTTGCTGATATTATCAGAGATTTAAACAAAGCTACTGAAGGTATGACAGATGCTCAAAAGACAGCTATAGCAAATACATTAGTTGGTAAAACTGCTGTATCAGGTTTCTCTGTATTACTAGAGCAAGGTGCTGACAAGTTAGAGGCATATACAGAAGGTATATATAACAGTAATGGTGCTTCTGAAGAAATGGCTGAAATAATGGGAGATACTTTACAAGGTAAAACAAAGATTTTCCAATCAGCATTAGAAGATTTACAGATTACTATGGGGAACGCATTACTACCTACATTAACAGCAGGTGTAGAAAGTTTAACTAGTTTTGTAAATTGGTTAGGTCAAGGATGTCCATTAGTTCAAGAAGCTACTGTAGAACTTGGAGCATTTGGTGCTTCATTAGATTTAGTTAGTGAAAAGACAAGTAATGCACTTACACCTTTAGAGGAATACGGTAATGGAATACTTTCTAATATAGCTGTTATGGAGCAATTCGGTGGAGTTGGCTCACAAACATATAATCAATTAATCGCAGATGTTACAAATTGGAAAGACCAATCATTATCTTTAATAGACCAAAAAGAAGCAGAGGGTCTAAATTTAATTAAGAACTATTCTCAACAGTATCTGCTAGCTAGTGCTGAAGAGAAGGCAGAACTTGAAGCTAAACATAAAGAGTTCTATGAGAGAAAACGACAAGTAACCAATGATAGAGAAGCAGAGATAACTCAAATACTTGCTACAGCTAAAGAGAATAACGTTGGTATTACACAAGAACAGGCTGATAGAATAAAGACTTTAGTATCATTACAACAAAAGGATATGATAAAAACTGTATCTGATAGTTATTCAGAGCAAACTGCATTACTTGATGCGTTTAGTTCTAATCAGAAAGCTGTAACAGCAGAAACAGCATCTATGATAATGCAAAAAGCAGAAGAAACTAGGCAATCTACTGTTAAGTCGGCTAAAGAGAGATTTAATCAGGAATTAGCTACTGCTAATGAAATGAGAAAAGTTGGTAATGTAACTGCTGAAGAATACGCTAGAATGGTTAATTCTGCACAAGATAATTACAATCAAATAGTAAGTGCATCTGATGATGGATTTAATAAAGTTAAGGATAAGATTATCAAGAGCATAACAGACGCTGGTGGTAAGTACAACGAGAAGACAGGTGAACTTAAAGATGCACATGGTAACATGGTTGACTACATGAATGGTACACCAATGGAAACTGAAGTTAAAGTTGATACTAAAGGTGCTGAAAAATCTGTTAATGATATCCAAAAGAAAATAAACAGCATCAAAGGTAAGACAGTAGATGTTAAAGTAAATACTACTTATAACAACACTACAGTAAATAGAACTGTTAATGGTAGAAGTGTCCCTACAATGGATACACAAGCTATGGCAATGGCAAGAAGTGCTGTAATGCCTATAAATAATATGACTTCAGGAAACAACACTATCAATTACAATGGAGATTTAGTGTTCAATAATAAGTCTGATATAGACTACTTCTTAAAGAAGACAGCAAGAGCAATAGATAGAAGATATTAGGAGGTATATTATGAAAATAAATGGAAAACACATATCAACATTTGGTGCTACTTTATTAGATAGAAATATATCTTCTAATAGAGTATCTTACAATGCTAGATGGGATTACATGATGGATATGCCATCATTCTATGGCAATTCTTTAGAATTCAAAGATGTATTACTTTACTTTTTAGTTAAGGCAAAGACAGAGGAAATATTCCTTAAAAATATGGGTCTTATGTGTGAGGAGTTCAGAAAAGGTGGTGTAGTTAGATTTGATGATATCAAACTTAATTACACTATGTACCTTAAACAAAAACCTGAATACACAAAGTTAAACAAGGATACTTACAGACTAGACTTTGTATTAGACAGTGATTACGGTTTAAGTGATTTAAAATCAGTATCAGGTAAAACTTCTGTAGAGGTGAATAATAGAGGAGCATACCCTACACCTGCTATAGTACATATAAACTTACCTGTAGCACAAACAGAATTCACAATACAGGGATTTGAGAGAGCAGTTACATTAAAGGATTTACCTAATGGTGCTGATATCTATATAAATACATATGAGGGTGTAATTCGTATTAATGGACAAAACGGTATACCTAAATTAGAGTCGTTCCATTTACCAAAGTTACCTGTAGGGTATACTCAAATAATCGCATCGGCGAACTGTGATATTCAAATAAATTATTATGAGAGGTATTAGATTATGTTTAAAGTATTTGATAGAAAAAAGAAACAACTTGATTTACTAGAGAATCCAATATCTCCTGTAATAACTAATGAGTTAGGAGGTATAGGGGAATTGACATTCTCTGCACCTTCTACTTACAAACACTTGGAGTTAGAGGGATACATTCAAGTAGAGAATGACCATGAATATGTAATAAAAGAGATTGTTACCCATGGAACAAATAGAGATGTAGTATGTATGTTAAACATAGAGGAGATACTTGGTATGGCATGGTCTAAATTCATATCGAGAGATAATACTCTTATGAAATGTGCTGAACTAGTATTAAATGGTACAGGATGGAGAGCAGTAGATAAATCTTCATGTAAGGTGAAAAGAAACTTATACGGTACTGTAACTAACTCGTACAACCTTTTACAAATGATGTGTACTGTATATAATGTTGAGTTCATATTTGATACATACAATAAAGTAGTTACTTTTGTTGATAAAGTAGGTAAGGATGCAGGAGTATACTTTATGAAGGATATCAACCTTAAACAACTTAATGTAGACACACATACACATAAATACATAACTAGAGTTATTCCTGTTGGTAAAGATGGATTAACTATAGAGTCAGTAAATAATGGTAAGAACTATTTAGAGAATAAAACATACACAACTAAAAACATATATGGTATATGGCAATCAGATAAACATGATAATCCAAAGGCATTAATGGATGATGCTAGAAGGTTTTTAGACGAGATGGCTATTCCATATGAAACATACGAAGTATTGGTTGACGACCTTTACGCTTTAAAAGGTTATACTGAATTTCAATATGGTTTAGGTGATATTGTTACTATAATAGATGGTGATACTGAAACAAGGATACAACAAAGGATAATACAACGTACTTACAATTTGTTAGAGCCTGACAAAGATACTATACATATTGCTAATAAGGATGCTACATTTGAAGACTACTATAAGAGACTGCAAACTATAGCAGATATGACACAATCGGTTATAGGTAGTGATGGTAGCATTAATGGTGGCAACATATCAGATGGAACTATATCAGGAGATAAGATAGAAAATGATAGTATAAATTCAGGCCATATATCTTCAGGCAGTATCACATCTACTCACATAAAAGCTGAACAAATATTAGCTGACCATATAATGTCAAACCAAATAACTACTAACCATTTAGTAGCAGATAGTATAACTTCAGACCACATCCAAGCTAACTCAATAGATACTAAACACTTAAAGGCTAATACAATTCAAGCTGAACATATACAATCTAATACGATACACTCTAACCACATAAGTTCAAATACAATAACAGCAGGTCATATCCAATCAGGAGCAATTACTGCTGGTAGCGGTATTATAGCAGAAGGTGCTATAGGTAATGCACAAATATCTAAAATAGATGCTGGTAAGATAGAAGCTGGAACTATCGACACTTCTAAAGTAACTATACAAGGTGCTAATGGTCATTTAAGGCTTAAAGGTAACAGGATGCAAGTATTCCAAGGTACAGGTAATCAAGCCAAAGAAAGAGTGTCTGTAGGGGATGTAAACGGTGATGGTACTGTATACGGTTTAAGAGTTAGAGGTGCAGATGGAAGAACTGTTTTATTAGATGAAAATGGAGTTACTTCTGAAGGTATTACAGATGGGTCTATCACAAATGATAAGATAAACGAGGATGCTAATATAGATGGTGCTAAACTTAATATAAACTCTGTAATTAACAAGATAAATACGGATGGTACAGAAGTTATACAAGGAACTAAAGTTGAAGTAGATGGTACTAATCTTGGTGTTAAGTTGTCAGAGATAACTAACAAACAAACTTCTGATGGAGAGAAGATAACTCAAGCACAAGCACAAATAACAGCAAATGAGAATGCTATAAAACTTAAAGTGGATGAACAAATTTATACATCTGACAAGAAAGATATGACTAGTAAGTTAGAGAAGAATACTAGCGAGATATCTGCAATGAAAGGTCAAATAGCACTTAAGGTTGAACAAACTGATATAGAGAATGCTAAAAATGAAATTAACAACTCTGTAGATACAAAGATAGACAGTGCTAAATCAGAGTTAAAAGTTACTACTGATAAAATATCTCAAACGGTTTCTAACCTATCTCAAACTGTGTCTACTAAAGCAGATAACTCTGTAGTAACTAGTATGAACAACAAAGTTAGTTCATTAGAGACTAGTGTAAACGGTATAAGTGGTACTGTATCTAGTTTAGAGAAAACTACTACCACTTTAGGTACTCAAGTTGCTGATGCTCAATCTACAGCTAATAATGCTGTAAACAAAGCAAATAATGCACAATCTACAGCTAATACAAATAAAAATAATATAACTAATTTACAGGGTGAAGTTACTACTGTTAAGAATAATGTAGCATCACTAGAAGTTACTACAAGTGGTATATCTCAAAAAGTAAGTAGTGTTGAGACTACAACAACTACACTAACAAGTAAGGTAAATACAGCACAATCTACAGCTAATCAAGCAAAAACAGATGCAAGTACAGCAAATTCATTAGCTAATAGTGCTATAGGTAAAGCAGAAAGTGCTACTACATTAGCCGGTAGTAAGGCAAAGGTATTTACTGCAACACCTACAGTACCTTACCAAGTAGGAGACCTATGGGTACAAGGTAGTGGTGGAGAAGTGATGAAATGTAAAACCACTAGAACATCAGGAAATTATACAGCGAGTGATTGGGAAAAGGCATCTAAATATACTGACGACACTAAAGCAAATGCTGTAGATAGTAAAGTTAATACACTACAAACTACTGTTAATACAACTAGTTCAAAAGTATCAAGTCTAGAAACTACTTTAAGTGGTATTACATCTAGAGTAGAGAATGTTGAAACAACAACTACTACTATTGATGGTAAGGTTGCAAATCAAGAAACTAGACTTACCCAAGCAGAACAAAAGATTACTGATAAAGCTATTACAAGTGTAGTTCAAGACTCACAATTCATAAAAGATATGGAGGGTAAAGTAAACAGTAATACTAGTTTAATAGAGCAAACTGCAAACCAAATTTCTAGTAAAGTTTCACGCGAAGATTTTGAGAGTTATAAAACTCAAACAGCTAATGAGATTTCATCAAAAATAACTAGTAAAGATGTTAGTTCTATTATTAGGCAAAGTTCTAATGACATACAGATTGGATTTAATGGTATCAATGATAGGATAAATATAAATCCTACTTCAATGGATTTTAGGGCGACTAATAATAATAGAGATATGTCTTTGTACGGAGGACAGGTTTGTGTATATAATAATGCAAATGATACGTTTATGGGTACAATGGGGTCTGTATTAAAAACAGCAGACACAAGTTATAAAGGTGTTGGTTTTTTATTAGGTAAAAATGCTAATATATTTACTATTGGTAGGGATGCTACTTGGGCAGATATAATGACGAATAGAAGTCCGAATCCAACACACTATGTTACATTTAATTTTGGCACTAACCAAGCTGATATAGATATGGAACTTAATACTAACCGTATTAACATGCGTGGTAATACCTTAAGAAATTCAGGTGCTATAGGTACGGATAAACTTCAAACTAATTCTTGGTATGATTTAGGCGACAATCCTTTATTTACTCTCAACTCTTATTGGGGTCATATTGATATGTACCAAGATTTAGAAGCTAACTACAAATCAATACTTAATGCACGATTAGTTAATCCTCAAACTTCGTATGCTCTTGCAAGTGGATTAAACGTTGATGTAAATAATGATGTTGATGTATTAATTGCAAACGAAGATATATCTGAAGTAGATGCAAAAGGGAATGTAAGTTATGATTTGAATGAAATGATTAAACTTCTTTATAGTAAAATGCATGATTTAGAAAAAGAAGTTGATTCTCTAAAACAAGAGAACAACGAACTAAAATTATTATTAAATAAGGGGGAATAGGTATGGAACTATTCAAAAGTAGGACTAGAGTTGCTTACACTAATGCTGTAGGGGATAAAGTATATCCTGTTATAGTTGATATCAAAAGAGGTATTAAATCTACTGAAGAGATACAATTTATGTCTTCTGATATCAATACAGGTATATTATCTGTAGCGTTTATACAAGGGAATGACAACTACAATGTATCAGGAGCAGAAGTTGTATGCTCTGTTATGCGACCTGATGCATCTACATTAGATATACCTTGTACTATTGTTGAAAATAATATAGTAGAAGTTCCTTTAGGAATAAATGGTACTTCACAAGATGGTATATATTCATTTGACTTTAAAGTATTTAAAGGTGGAAATAAAGTTGTAGGTACACCAATAATGAACTACTCTGTTAGTTTAAGTATAAGTAATGATAATGCTGTATTAGAAGATGATAGACTTCCTGTATTAACTATGCTAATGACACAAATTACTGCATTAAAGAATGAAACAACTAGTGTTATTTCTACAGCAAATACAGCGATTCAAAATGCGAACAAGGCTACTGATAATACTAATCTAGCAATAAGTAATGCACAAAGTGCTACCCAAAAAGCAGAAGAGGTTGTTACTAGAGTTAATAATGCTATAGCTAGTGGAACACAAGATTTAGAGGTTAAAGAAGCTAGAGATGGTGAAGTATCACTTAAAGCTAGACTTGATAGAGATATAGAAAAAACGAATAAAGAGTTGGATAAAATTAAAAAGTTAGAAGAAAGTACAGTATCTACTATAGAAACAGAAAGTGATTTTACAACTGTTGAAGCAACGAGTAATGGGTATTTTGAGGATGTGAAGTTAGAAGGTAAGACATTGGTGAATTTATGTAAAACACCTAATAAGGTTCTTACAAACACAACAGAGGGGAGAAACTTGCATTTTAATGCAAGTATGTTTAAATACGATACTGATTACACTGCAATTTTTGAAGTAGGAAGTGTGGTGGATGGTACTAGCACACTTCATATACAATGGAGAGATGCAAATAATGGAAGTAGGTTTAATATTATAAATAATGTAATAAATGATATTTCAGGTAAATACATTATTTATAAATTTAAACAGCCTTCAATAGATATACCATTAAGTGAGGTGTTTTTAAGTATTAATGTTGCAAATCCTTCAACTTGCTCTTGTGAAATAAAAAATTGTATAATTCTAGAAGGCGACCACACACAAAACCCACCAAGTTACTTTGAAGGACTTAAATCAGTAGGTCAGTCGGCTTCAGAGGATGGAGTAGATGAAATAGTAGTTTCAAGTGTTAATCCTTATGGTAATTTATTTGATGGAGAGTTGGAAGTTGGTAGTTTAAATGCAAGTGGTGATACTGATTGGACTTCTTATGTGAAAACAGGGTTAATTCGTGTAAAACCTTCTAGTGAAGTTATATGTAAAATAGGTAAGTATAAGGGTGAAAATGCCACAAGTACTGATATTAGGATGGCAGAATATGATATGAATAAAAATTTCATAAAATTTAGTGGCGGAACATACAAAGCAACAGTTAGTGATAAAACTCACTATGTAAAGTTTACTAAAAAATTAGAAACTAGTGATGATAGTCGAGTTGATATAAACGCAGTTAGTGATGTTGTTGTAGTATATGGGAATAAATTACACGATATCCCACATCAATCAGATAAAAAACATCTTTTATACTACAACGAAGAAACTCAAATGTGGGAAAAACCTATACTTCGTGAATGGGATAGTATGGAGAAACACGCTAATGGTAAATATTACTATCACCAACGTAGTGGAGAAGTAGTGCTAAATGGTAGTGAGGATTGGAAACAATCTTCGGATACACAAGAAGGTTTTGCAAGGTTTGCTTTATGGTTAAATGATATGAAAGTGTTATCGGATGGAGTAAATAATATATTTACATGGATAAGCGGGGTTACTTTTGCTAATTCAACAAACAATGAAACAATAGGTTCACATATAAATTCAACAAATTTATATGTAAATATATTAGGCAATAGATTGTCTACACAAGATGTACAAGGTTTCAAGGCATGGCTACAAGCTAACAATGTAACAGTAGTATATCAACTAGCACAAGAAAAAGTATATGAATGTACTAACATAGATTTAATAACATATGCAAATGAAACTAACTATATGGTTGAGTCAGGAGCAATAGCACCAAAGTCTATATTAAAAGTACATAACAATATAAGCAATGTTGTTAAAATACTTCAAGAAAAAGTTAGTCTATTAGAGAATAAATTTATCGAAGGATTAAAGCAAGTTTTAGCAGGAGATATGTATTCACTAGCCGAATTATTATATCCTGAAGACTTTGAGGAAGTAGGAACTGAAAACAATATAATGCTATTACCACTTGAATAGTGCTATTATAAGAGGTTTTATTTAATCAACGATTAATCATAAGACGATAAAATCCGAACAACCTTACAAGCTAATTTGCGAGGTTGTTCAAAAAGTTTAATATTTATAAACAAAATAATACTTGACAAATACACACTTGTTGGAATTACTGAATCCTGATATTTAGTAGGGGATTGGGAATTTAGTAATTCTAAACAAGTGAATAACATAATTTTGTATTGACATTGAGGAATAGATGTGTTTTACGAACAATATAATAATTTTAAGGGGGAATGTTTTTATGAAAATATGTGTTGTTGCAGGTCATACTAGTGTAGGAAAAGGTACAGGAGCAGTAGGTTATATTAATGAGTCTACTGAAAATAGGGTAGTAGCTAAAAAGGTTGTTGAGTATTTAAACCAAGCTGGACATACAGCAGTTTATGGTGAGATAAATAAATCTGACAATTATCTAGCTGAACAAGTAGCAATAGCTAACAAAGCTAAATATGATTTAGTTGTACAAGTACATTTCAATGCTGGTGGAGGTACAGGTACAGAAACATTGTATAAAACTACTAGTGGTAAGAAGTACGCTGAACAAGTTACTAAATCATTAGGTAAGATGTATAAACAAAGAGGTGCAAAACAAAGAACTGACTTATACTGGTTAAATAGAACTAATGCACCTGCTATATTAGTTGAAACATGTTTTGTAGACAGTAAAGCAGATACTGATAAATACCTTGCAAATAAGGCTTATACAGCTAAATTAATAGCAGAAGGTATAATAGGTCAAGAAATAGTTGAAAAGCCTGACAGCACTAATATATCGGCTTCTAGTGATAATCTGTATCGTGTAGTTATAGGTACTTGTACAAAAGCTAATGCAGAGAAGTTAAAACAAGAAGCTATATGTAAAGGATTTAAAGACACATTCTTGGTGGTGAAATAATATGGAATGGATTGAGATAGTTGAAAGATTGCCTATATCTACAGTAGCTATCATGGGTCTATCATACGCTTGTTGGAACATCTATAAGGACACTCAAGTAGTTACGAGTAGAGTATTGGAGACTAATAATCAGTTAGCACAAAACAATGCAGAACTTGTTAAGACTAATTCAGAAATAGCTTCTGTAAACGCACAATTTGCTTTACTAGTAAACGACATTCAAGATAAAGTAAATATAATATTTGAAAAGATTAAATAAACTAGAAAAGCTACCCAAACAGGTAGCTATTTTTTTTTTATATTAAACTATTGTATTCATCAACTAAATCATTGTACTCATCAATTAAAGAGTTAAATCTTTCTAATAGGTCTTGATACATTGCCTTATAAGTATTTTTATTCTCTAACATATTATTTAACTCTTTTTCTAAATTATGTACTATTTCCTCGTATTCACAAACTGCTTTAGCTAGTCTAACAGACTCTTCTTCAAGTTTCTTGTTGACTGAATCTACAACTACGTCTTGTAGTGTGGTTACGATTGGTTTACTTAACATTTCCTTAACAACTTCATCACTAAAAGTTTTATTCTTATGGTTTATCATACACATTCTTCCCTTCTAAAAGCTATTTGGTTAGTGTGAGAGAACTAACTTGAGTTAAGTATAACACTAGCAGGTATAGATTGCAATAGTTTTGGTTAAAATAAATAATTTAATTTTTTTTTTCTAAAAGTGTTGACAAAGTATAGTGGTATGGTGTATTATATAATTAACCAATAACCTATGAATATAATAATAGAGTAAGCCGAAGGCTTACTAGCTAACCTTTGGTTAGCTTAATATTATAT
>ERZ1034980.624-NODE-624-length-24825-cov-26.001494_pt1 | contig 24825 bp, 38 predicted proteins | sample MGYA00520622_ERZ1034980 | MGnify/ENA primary metagenome ERZ1034980 (study PRJEB33766, sample SAMN09781791) | gut metagenome | biome: gut microbiome | host: Homo sapiens | place: Madagascar | study: EMG produced TPA metagenomics assembly of the PRJNA485056 data...
ACCATTAATCATATAATTAATACTAATAAATTACTTATATATTTAATTAAAAATAGTTCAATTAATATCTATACATTTAAGCTAATTAGGTGTATAATAGGCACATATTAATTAATCACAAGATATTCAATAAACACATCAGAGAATCAGCTGTTCGGCTGAATAAATTCCAAAAAATTTTAAAAAATAAAAAAGAGTTAGGAGTTATAAATGCAGGGCAACGAATACCAAAAATTGGCTATGCGTACTAACGATAAAATGGCTCATTACAGACTACATACCGAATTAACTGGCAAATTTTCACTTAGTCCTCTAACAGAAAATAATGCTAAGTGCAGCAACATAAATGACATAGCAGGACTTCTTAACGGTGTCTTAGGTTTAACTGGCGAAGCTGGCGAAGTATCAGACCTTGTTAAAAAGGGCATATTTCACGAAAAAGGAATAGACCTTGAACATCTTAAGAAAGAGTGCGGCGATGTAATGTGGTACGTTGCTATGATTTGCGAAGCTTGCGGTTTTAATCTTGATGATGTAATGCAGACAAACATAGATAAACTTATAGCACGTTATCCGAATGGCTTTGATTCTTACAGAGCTAATCATAGGCAGGCAGGTGATGTCTAATGCTTAAGCCAGAGGAAGATTGCTGTAATTGCTTGTATAAATTTAAAATGTGGTTTGAAACACCTTGTAAAAATTGCAATGGTAACCCAGACACATATCCTAACGGCACAGATAACTTTGTAGAACAGATTGATAGCACAAATGATATTGCAGCACTCTTTGAAGATAAAGAGTAGCTTAATTGCCCCTTAGCCAAGCGGTAAAGGCATAAGATTTTGATTCTTACATCATCAGTTCGATTCTGATAGGGGTAGTTCGCAAGTACTTAATCGTTACTTGCACCTTTGAACTTACTGGTTTGGTGGAATTACCATGACATTAAGTTCTCCTTTCGCCTCATAGCAAGAACTGTTAAGGACTGTCAGAAAGTCCGTGAGGTTTTACGTGTAAACAACACGTAATGAACATTTCATAATTAGGCAGTTATCCTTAAGGGATAGACAGAGAGCGAAGCCACTTTCTTTGAACAGCCAAACTGCACGGCGAAATACATCCAGCTTTGCCATGACCTGTTATAGGTTCGTACCCTATACTGCCATTTAAGACTAGCACTTATCCCCAAAACAATATTTTTAAGCGTATAAATGACCTCCAAAGTAATTTATAAATGTGAATTGTTTAATCTCTCTGTGCTAGTCTTTTTATTTAAGCCGATATGGGATAATGGTATTCCAGTAGCTTGCTAAGCTATCCAACAGAAAATGTTGTTCGTGTTCGATTCACGATATCGGCGCTAACTTACGACAGGGGTTAACCTTGCCGTAAGCGGTAGAAAGTCCGCATGAAATTGTACAATGTAGTGGCAAAAGCAATTTCAAAGTGGCAGTAACCACTACTGCTGCCACTTTTCGGATAGTAGTTCAGATGGGAGTAACACTTGATTTATTCAAGTAGTCACAGGTTCAAACCCTGTCTATCCGATTACAACAAACTAGGTTAGCTACCGAAAAGCACAAGCCTTAGTGCCTGTTTGTTGTTTTGTTAATAAGGCGATTATCAGAAAGGCAGGTAAATATGGGAAAGTTAATTAAACATCGTTCAATCGGAAAAATAAGAATGGAGCTTGCAGATTATGTGCTGAATTGCACAGATAATGAACTGTATGAGCTTTGCAGTACTATTTCAGAACTTCAAAGCGTAACATCTTGGTCTTGTGCTGAATGTCAAAAACAATTTAAACCGGATTGTAGTTTTGATGGTGATGAAGCGAGATGTAAGAAGCATTTCTTTGAGATGAACAAACCAGAATAAAATTTTGGTAAAATCAGTTGCCTAGTGATTGCAACACGAAAAGAGTAACCTACGAACTCCTGACAACTGTTTTTATATAAATCGTAGGATTATCTATCGTAGGAGGTAAAATATGACAGTAAAAGATTTATTTAATTCAGAAAATACATTACAAATAGATATTGAGTTAGTAAAACAAATAGGATTGCATAATTCAGTAGTCTATACAGAAATTAAAAAGGCTAGAAAAGAAAACAATATTGATTTGTTTAATAAACAGGATTTAGCTTTTGTTCAAAAGAGGTATTTACCATTCTTTTCGATAAAAACAATACAAAGGTCTTTACAGTTTCTTCTCAATAAAGGCTATATAACAGCAGATAAGATAAAACCGGAAGAAGCAAAAGAAATTGTTTTAAAAAATAAACATAATTGCAAGTTTAAATGTGAATGGTGCGGTTGCGGTTGCAATGTTATAAATGAACATCATTATCCAATACCAAAATCAATGGGTGGAACAAAAATTGTAAGGATATGCCCTAATTGTCATTATGAATTTCATTCTTTATACAAAATCAGCAGAAAGGATGGTATTTAATATGGCAGAAGCTAAGATTAAAAAGGCAGTAATCAGAGAAGATTTATTATCAATAACAAATGATTATAGAAAAGCTATCATTCTCAATCAGTTTATCTATTGGTCTGAAAGAGTTTCAGATGCTGACAAATTCATTAAGAAAGAAAATGAGATTGCAAAAAGCAATGGAGAAGAAGAAAGGGAGCTTTTCTATGGTTGGATATATAAAACCGCCGAAGAATTAGCTGATGAGGTTATGTTAGGTTTATCTGCAAGCCAGATAAGAAGATATATCAGCGATTTGGTGAATATGGGTTATATCTCAAAACGAAACAACCCTAAATATAAGTGGGATAGAACATTACAATATAGGGTAAATCTTGTAAATATTGCAAAAGACCTTAAAAAGAATGGTTATCCATTAAGTGATTATAAAATTGAAATTCCAGAAAATGAAAAAACCATTACGCACGAGTGCGTAATCAATAATGAGCCAATGAAAAATCAAACACAAGCTAGTGACGAAGCAATACCAGATAATACTAACATAGATTACTTAAACAGAGATTATAATTCAGAAATTACTAATAAGGATAATACATCAATTAACATTGATGGAGAGGTACATACATCGTTTTCAGAGAAACCGACGGCGAGAGCTGCCACAAGGAATGAGATGTTGCTTAAAGAAAAAGATATGGTTAATAGGTTCAATAACATCTGTGACGACGATATAGATAATTCAGCTATATGTGATTGCGTTAAGGATGGATTTAAGATGTATATGCAGTTATATGAAATCTATTTCCACAAAGTACACCCAATACTTACAGACAAGACATTAAAGAATGTATGTTCAGTCCTATCAACTATCACAGATACAGAACACGGACATTTCGACGCTGACGCTATATACGAAACAGACGATAAGGGCATTACAGTTTTACAGAGAATGATTAATGACCATTTCATCAGAGAGCATAGAGAAAGCACTAACTACTCAATAACGCATTTTGCCAATGCTGAATATCTCGGTAAGCTGGCAAATAGATTTATAGAAATGTAAGGAGTGATTATTATGGCTATGGGTGTACATCCACTAAATAAAGATAAATTCTATGAAGCAATAAACCTATACATATCGGGGCAGGCTTCACAGGTAAAGGCGGCAAAAGTAGCAGGTTGTAGCGTACCGACATTTCTTAAATATGCTAATAAGATTTATGGCGGAGAGGAATTGCCGGATAATTTATGGGGGAAAGAAGATGTGTAAATTTTGTGATGGCAAAAAGAAGAAAATTAAAAACGGCTATACATACGGCAAAGCATATATAAAACCAACAAATTACGGATATTGCTATAAACTTTGTTATGACAACAGCGGTGAAGAATATGGAGAGGGTGAGTTTGAAATTAATTATTGCCCTATCTGTGGTAGAAAGTTGGTGGAAGAATGAAACATCAAAAAGAATGGCACACTTGCGACAGGTGTGGAAAAGAAATGACATTTTACAATGAGAAATACGCTCATTTCAAAACAGAAGAATTAGAACCTCTTCACGAAAAGACCATATACACAGCAGAAGATTTAGCAAAGCAAACACTTCCAATGGCTATATGGAGAAACGGACACAAATATGATTTATGTCCTAAGTGCAGGAAAGATTTTGAGAGGTTTATGAGGAATGAATAACATTGACAATCCTTTATCCGGGTATCAATCGCCACCTAAAGAAGCAATGATAAATTTTGGCATAGACATTTCAAGAGTAGCTGTAGAAAAATACGCTTTGGAAAAGTTTGGCAGACTGCCACAAAGTCATATTGAAATGACTTTTGCTAGAGACTCTAAGATAATTGAGGAAACAAGGAGGTTTATAAGAAATGAAGAAATCAAGAAGTAAAATAATCATAAAAACAAGAGCTGGCGGCTATACGAAGATTTACACTAACGGAAAGTGGCAGAAAAAGGTGTGCAATATTGACTATCACGCAGAATGTAGCAATAAAGGCGGAATAAAGGTTATGTGTGAGTTTGATAAATACAAGGTCGATAAAAATGACGCAGTTATCTATGATGAAGAAAACAAAGAGATTGCAAGAGAGCATATAGTGGCAAGAATTTAAGGAGTGTTTAAGTTATGAGCATGGCAGAAGTAATTAAATCAATAGAGCGTGAAGCACTTAGAGAGGCGCAGTCACACGAAATAGGCGGTAGAAATGGCGAGCCTATAGATTGTTCCACTTTAGGCAATAAGCCTGTTATTAAGGCAGATATTGAAGCAGACAGACAAGTGTTAAGAGATTGCTTTAAGGGGTAATAATTGATGGAATTTCAGTACAGAAAAATGGTACAGGAGATAGCTGATATGGCATTAGACAATGCCAAAATCAACAATACTCCTTTTCGCGAATGGATTGATAATGTGAATAATGCTTATGCAAATAGAAAATGCAATCTGACTTCTTGCCGATACAACACAGACGGAAAATGCACGAATGAGAAAAAGAGAGAAGAATGTGTAAGAGTTTCAAAGGCCATGCTGATGATTGACGATTTGACTGATATAGAAGCGCCAGATAATCAATGGATTAAGAAGAAAAATCCATTTAATGTTTGCGACACAAATCCTAATTGTGAGTGCGACCCTGAAACTTGCGGATTTGCTGTTGAATATTCCTCATTTGAAGATGTTAGCAAAGGAATACATAAATATATGTGTGGTCGTTATAAATGCAAATATCAGAAGTAGAAAGGCGTTTTGTGAAGATGATATATGTACATAATGAACAGACAATAATAGCATTACAATGGGGATTGAATAAATTTTTGTCAGAAAATAAAAATGATATATTAAAAATTGACAGAAGAGGATTGCCAATATTAGTTGAAATGAAAAATGGAGATATTGTTTTATTTATGACCTTTATTGCTTTTCATAAATGGGAAATTGGAAGAAGAGACTATAAGATAATTTAATAACATTACCGACTACAGACTGATTGTAGTCGCTAACCTTAGAAAGTTAAAGGTTGATAAAACATAGAAAAGGAGATAGAAGCTATGAAAAAGTTATTTGTAAGTGTGCTAATGAAAGGCAGAACAGAGGAAGAAATCAAAGCAAGTATTCAGAAGATGAAAAAGATTACGGAGATATGCGAGGGTGAGGAATTAGAGCTTATCGACAGTTATATTGAGGATAATCCACCTAAAGACAGCAAAGAAGCTGTATGGTACTTAGGCGAGAGTCTTAAGAAGTTGGCACAGGCAGATGTATTTATGGGAATATGCGAGAGCTACGATTGGAACGGCTGTCAGATTGAAAGAGAAACAGCAGAAAGATATGGAATTAAAGCATATACGATTCCAGCAATATATGTAGTTGATGACTATAATGCACTTTTACAGAAAATACATCCGGTTTTCCGTGATACAATGCCAACATTCTAACAAATTTTACCGGCTAACAAATAGAGTTAGTCGCTACCCTAGAAAAATTATAGGCAGAGGTCTATAAGCACCTTTGCTGAAAAGTGGAGGTGCTTTTTTGAATTCTGAATTAAATCAACTGATAGATGATTGTGAAAAATACATATCCCAAAATGGAATAGATGAAAATATTACAGAAACCTACTACAACGTGTGCCAGCTTGCCAAGAATGAGGGTGAAATTGACACAATGTTAAAATGTACGGCTAGGACAAAACGGCTCATAGAAAAGGCTTGTATGCGTGATATAGGACTATCTATGTGGGAGATAGAAAAGTTTGTTTTTAACAATAAAAGTTCTTTTAAACTGCTTGATAAATACTATGACGTGTTATTACTTGAAGCTCAAAGCAAAATAGTGGATAGTGCTTTTATGTATCTTGAAAAGAAAAGAGAACCTAAAGAGCGTTTCTATATGCCACGCCGTAAGCAATTCTTAAAAATGGGGTTAATAGAAGCATTACAGGGTATGATTGATGATAAATACGATATATTGTGCGTGTCATTAATACCTGGAGCTGGCAAAACAACAATCGAAAAAATGTTTAACGCTTTAGTAGCCGGCTGGTTTCCTAATGATTTTTGCCTTTTTTACTCCCATTCTGGCGACATTACACGAATGTATTATGATGGCGTGTATGACATTGTTACTAATGCAGATGAATATGCGTGGAATGAGATTTTTCCTAATTTGACAGTTACAAGCACCAACGCAAAGCTAGAACAATTTAATATCGGCAAGTATAAGCCGTTTCCAAGTGTGCAATGTACTTCTGTTGGTAGCAAAAATGCTGGTAAAGTCCGTGCAAGTAAGTTTTTGCTAGTTGATGATATGATAGGCGGTATTGAAGAAGCACTTAACCCTATGGTACTTGATAAATTGTGGGATAAATATGCAGTAGACGCAAGACAAAGAAAAATCCAAGATACAGACGGACATAACTGCAAAGAGATACACATTGCTACACGTTGGAGCGTACACGATGTTATTGGCAGAATACAAAATATGTATGCAGGTAACAAAAGAGTTAAGACTATTGCTGTGCCAGATGTGGATCCAGTAACAGGCGAGAGCAATTTTGATTATGAGTATAGCGGATTCACAAAAGAGTTTTTTGCTGACCAACAGCTCTTAATGGACGAAATCTCTTATGGGTCCTTATACAGGCAGGAGCCTATAGAACGTGAGGGATTATTATTTCCAGATGATAAAATTCGAAGATATCTTAATCTACCACACGGAGAGCCAGAGATTATTACGGCACAATGCGATACTAAAGGAAAAGGTACGGATTACTTCGTGCTACCTGTATTGCAAAAATACGGAGAAGATTATTATTGCGTTGATTGCGTATGCGACAATACAGCTGATTATGAAGAACAATACAGAAATGCAGCAGGAGTGCTTGTAAATAACAAAGCGCAGGAATGTGAATTTGAGCGTAATGCTGGCGGCGATAGAGTGGCTATGGAAGTTAATAAGCGTGTTGAGAGCGTTGGGTGGGTGTGCAATATTACCGACACGCCAACTGAAACGAACAAGGAAGCAAGAATCTTTCAATGTTCTAACTGGATATTACAGCACATTATCTTTAAAGACCCATCACTTTACAAGCCTAACGAGCCTTATGGAGTGATGATGTCACTGTTAAAGCAGTATTCAGTATCAGGTAAAAAGCAATTAGATGATGTTCCAGATGTTTTCTCAAACTTCGCATTAAGAATAACGCAGGGTAACAGAACAGCCAAAGTTGAAGCAGCTATAAATCCATTTAGGAGGTATTAATCTATAATGACAACTAAGGACTATCTTAATCAGATAAGCTATTACAACAAGATAATTGATAATAAATTGATAGAAATAACACAGTATAAAGAATTATCATACAGCATTTCAGCAGTTGTTAATGAAGAAAGAGTTATGTCGTCATCAGATCCAGACAAAACAGGCTGCGGATATGTCAGACTTGAACAAATGAAAGAAAGCCTCGATGAACTTATAGATAAATATATTGACATAAAAAATAAAATAATAGAGCAGATAGAACAGATAAACAACGAAGATTATTACACAGTATTGTTTCTAAGATATGTCAGAAAGTTTACATTTGAAAAAATTGCAAATGAAACAGACTGGTGTTGGCGACAGGTACATAGAATACATGCTAAAGCACTACAAGCCTTTGAAGATAAATATGGAAGTGAATATTTATAGAAGATGTCATAGAATGTCACATTACCGGCATGATATAGTATATCTGTAAGAAGTCACAAAGATGTTTCTTCATAAACGTATTCCTTATCGGAAGCACCGTTGCTTAATTGCGGCGGTGCTTTTTGTTATGCAATGAGGTAGAAATATGAATTTATATATGAATAAAGATAAATCAATTATGTGTCCAAACTGCCATAAGTTTTTAACTAAGGCAGACAGCAAAGACCCACGAACACATAAATTAGCGTGCAAGCATTGCCACAAGTGGATATGGTATGTGCCTAACGACGATGATAATTTTCAGATTAAGGAAATACCGGACAGCAGAAGTTCGAGCGGTATGACATTTTATTAGGAGCAAGATATGAACACAATGTATTTTCAAGACCTTGTTAGAGGTTGTTATGGTAGAAAAATTGCATACACAAATGTAGATACAATAACTCGTGACAACGTTGTTAAGGTTATTGGAAGTACTGTAGGCGTATTTAATTGGAATAAGCCGGTTATTAAGTATTTGTGGCATTACTACAAGGGCGACCAGCCAATATTGTATAGACATAAGCTGACAAACGAAGATATTACAAACAAGATTGTTGAAAACCACGCATATGAAATTGTTCAGTTTAAGGTAGGACAAACATATGGTGAGCCAATTCAGTTTATTAGCCGCAAAGATGATGAAGCTGTTAATAAAGCTGTTGACATACTTAATGATTTTATGGCGGATGCCAATAAACAAGAAAAAGACATTAAAGCTGGAGAGTGGCAATCTGCGACAGGTACATCATTTAAAGCTGTTCAACCTAAAAATGGAGATGTACCATTTGGAATTGTAGCACCTACACCAATGAACACTTACGTTGTTTACAATGAAAGCACAGAAGAGCCTATGCTTGTCGTACAAGAGCTTAAAGACGAGGATGGAAACTGGTATAAAATGGCATTTTCCGACACTATGTCTTTTAGAATTGTTGACAGCAAAGTAATTGAAGCAAAACTACATACATATGGAGAAATTCCTATTGTTGAGTTTCCTAATAATCACGAAAGAATATCTGATATTGAGCTTGTTATAGGTATGCTTGACGCTATTAATAATATGCAGTCTAACAGAATGGACAGTATACAGCAGTTTGTTGAGTACTGGGTTAAGTTTGTTAATTGTGACGTTGACCCAGAAACATTTGAAAAAATGAAAATGAACCACGCCCTTACAGTTAAGTCAATCAACAAAGACAATAAGTCAGATGTTGAGATTATGACACAGGAGCTTAATCAGACACAATGTCAAGTTGCTAAAGAAGATTTATGGGATAACACGCTTTCTATATTGGCCATTCCTAATAAGCAAGGCAATACAGGTGGAGATACCCAAGGGGCGGTTGAGCTGAGAAACGGATGGGATTTCTCTAAGACAAGAGCAAAGTTAAAAGACCCTATTGTTAAATCGTGCGAAAAACGATTAGCTGTGGCGGTTCTTAATGTATTAAGGCTTGCAGGAAATGATTTAAAGTTGTCGGTCAGAGATTTTGATGTGCAGATAAATCACAGTCCACAAGACAATATGTACACCAAGGCGCAGACATTGCTTTTACTTTTACAAGCTGGCATACATCCACTTGTTGCAATTAAGACAGTTGGTTTATGGGGCGATTCTGAAAAAACATATGTATTATCTAAGCCATATTTAGATAATCTATACAAAACTATTAAAGATGTAGAAGAACAAGAAAAGAAAGCACAAGAGATAGTTGATCAACTTAATAATCAGCAAAATAAGGCAGTTATCGAATAATCGGTAGCTGCTTTTATTTTATACATTTTGCAGCTATGCGGTAAATAGCAGAAAACACAGCAGGAGCGACCTGCGGCAACAAAAGCGTGTGTTTAACGGAGGTAATTATGACAAGAGAAGATGTATTAAAACTTTTTCCAGAAGCAACAGATGAACAGATTACGAATCTTCTTAATCAGAATAATTCAGAAGTTGCAAAGGAAAAAAACAAGGTAAGCCAGTATAAGGCTAAAGCTGACACGGCAGACAGTTTGCAGAAACAACTTGATGATTTGCAGGCTGGCAATCTGACAGAACTTGAAAAGGCAAATAAAGCCTTAGAGACGGCTAATCAGCAGATAGCCGATTTGCAGAAAAATAATGCTATCAGAGACCAGAGGGAAGCGGCTATGACTAATTTTAAAATCACTGCTGAACAGGCAAAGACAGTTATTAAAGATGATGGAAGCCTTGATTACACCGAACTTGGCAAGATTATGTCCGAGAAAGAAACAGCTGCGGCACAGGCTAAGGAACAGGAAATTGCTAAAAATCAGGATATTCCGGGCGGTGGCAGTAATAAAGGCGGTGCAGACAATAAGACAAATGCTGAAAAGATAGCAGAAAGTCTCATATCTAATGCACCTAAAAACAATGACGTTTTATCACATTACATTCAGTAAATAACAGGAGGTAGGAAATGGCAAAGGAAATGAATATGCAGTATGAAAAGACTTCATACGCAGGAGATGTTCAGATTTTGAAGAGAGAGCCAAATGAAGCAATCCCATTAACACTTGATTTTGATGGCGTAACAGCTAAAAATGCACAGGGCAAGAAGATTGTTAAAGCAGGTACTCCAATCGGAGCAAATGGCAAGGCTGACAACACAGCCACAGTAGTGGGTATCTTAAGGTTTGATGTAACAGAGGACAGACCGCAGGGAGTACTGCTTAAGAAAGCATATCTTAACACAAAGGTAGCAGAAACACACTCAGGCGTTACATATAACGCAACAGTTAAGACAGCTCTTCCAATGATTGTATTTGAGTAATAACAGGAGGTAAACAGATGTTAATTAATGAAGTATTAGACAGTAAGTCTATTGCATTATCAGCAACAGAAAACGCTAGTAATCAGATACCTTATCTTGGTTTACAGTGGTTTCCAGAAAGAAAGAAACAGGGGCTTGATTTAAGCTGGATTAAGACACATAAAGGACTTCCAGTATCACTTGCACCATCTAATTTTGACACAATTCCAACTCTTAGAGCTAGAGAGGGATTAAGCAAGGAAAAAACACAAATGGCATTTTTCCGTGAGGGAATGACAGTAGGTGAAGAGGAAATGCTTGAAATTGAGCGTATCCAGTCAGCAGACGACCCTTACCTTGCGAGTGCTTTATCAAGCGTATATGACGATACTAATAATCTTGTAAGCGGTGCAGAAGTTGTACCAGAGCGAATGAGAATGTCACTTCTTGCTACAAGCGCAGGTCACCCAGTAATCGCTATTGTGAGCGATGGTGTTCAGTATGCTTATGATTATGACAAGGATGGTTCATACGCAAAAGACCATTACGCAAAATTAAGTGGCACAAGTATGTGGAGTGACACAGCTAATTCAAAGCCACTTACAGACCTTAACAACGCAAGAAAGAAGTTGCAGAAACAGGGCAAGATTGCCAGATATGCACTTATGAACAGCAATACATTTCAGTATCTGCTTGATAATGCACAGATAAGAAACTCAATCCTCGCACAGAACCTTACAGCAACTATTGAAGTTGATGATGATACTGTTGTTTCAGTAGTACAGAAGAGAACAAAGCTCACTATCGTGCTTTACGATAAGATGTACATTGATGATGATGGCAAGGAACAGTACTTCTACCCAGATAACAAGGTTACACTTCTTCCAGAAGGCAATCTTGGTAATACTTGGTTTGGCACTACACCAGAAGAAAGAACCGCAAGACAGGTAGCTGATGTAGATGTAACAGTATACGGCACAGGTATTACAGTTGCCACAAAGACAGAGTATGGACCACCTATGAAGATGTCAACATTCGCTTCCGAAGTGGTACTTCCATCATACGAGAACATGGATAGCACATTCGTATATGAGGTTCATAGCGAAGAGTAGGGGGTGCAACTATGAAATATCCATATATAGTGATTCATAATGGTAAATGGTACAACGCAGGAGAAGAGGTTCCCGAAGAGGGGGCTTTTTTAGGTTATAGCAAGACAACTATTAATCGCATGTCTACATCTGATTTGCAGGCTTTTGCCGCAGAACAAGGTATATGCAACGCAGAAGAATTTACAGGAGCAGAGTTAAAGAAGCTGTTAATTGAGAAATTAGGATTATAGGAGCTAAATTATGGAATACACCACATTAGAGCAAGTTAAAATCAGACTTAAACAATTTCATATTGATACAGTCACAAATGATGATGAAACAACATCTGATGTGGTAGTGTTCGATAACAAAGAAGATAATCCGATAATCGAACAGCTTATTAAACAAGCTACAGAAGATGTAAAGGCAAGAAGAAATTACCCCGACAGCTACACAAATGAAATGATAACCGAGGACTTGAAGAAATTTGAGAGTGTTATTGTTAATCTGGCTGTGTATGACCATTCACAAGCTGGTGAGAACTACATGGCGAGTATGAATGAGGGCGGTGTCAACAGAACTTGGAGAGATAGAGACAGCTTATTTGTTGGGGTATTTCCTTTTGCTAAGGTTTTATAGAAGATTGTGCGTTACCAATACGGTAGCAGGCGGCACACATTAAGGGTGGTGGGCGGTGTGCCATTATTAATTATGAAAGGCGGTATATCAATGCCAATAGCAGTAATTATAAGCATTATTTCAGTTGCTTTTTCCGTCTTTTTCGGACTGTTTACGTTGGGATTTAATCTTAAGAACAACAAAAAGTCTGACAATGCAGAACTTACGGAGCGTGTAAAGGAAAATACACGCATAAATATGAAACTTGACACAATATCAGGCAACACAACAGAGATAAAAAATGAAGTTATAGAAATGAGAAAAGAACTTAATTCTCACGATAACAGGATTATTAAGGTTGAGGAAAGTGTAAAGTCGGCACATCACCGAATAGACGGATTGGAAGCACGACTTAATGAAGATAAGGAGGTATAGCAGAATGGATATAACATCGGTAACAACAGTTGTAGCAATCGTTGTAATAACATATCTGATAGGCTTAGGAGCTAAGGCAATCCCACACATTAAGGATAATTACATTCCTATAATCGTAGGCGTTGCAGGCGGTATCTTAGGCATTATAGGTATGTATGTAATACCGGACTTTCCGGCAAATGACATTCTTAATGCAATCGCAGTAGGAATTGTGTCCGGATTATCAAGCACAGGTGTTAATCAGATTTATAAGCAGGTAAAGAACAATGCTTGACATTAATAAGCAGGCTATGAAGTATTCGCTTCAAGGACAGACAGTGACTATTTACGAAAGAGATGATGAGGGTAATATCCTTTATGAGGGTTATACCGACACAGAGGGTAACTTCATTCCTTATCTTGATGATGAGGGAAATAAGATACCCAAAGTTCTTGAAGAGAAAACGGGCTTTTCAGAGCCGGTCGATTTCAAAGCAAACATATCATTCAGCGGTGGAGAAGCACAGAGCAAGGAATACGGCTTTGATACCGCTGATTTTGACGCTATTTTGCTGACAGATAGGAATGTGTTACCTATTCAAAAAGGTGACCTTATTTGGCTTGATAGCAAGCCTACATATACATCTGACAGCCTTGTTGATGAAACATCAGCAGACTTTACCGTTGTAGGCACAAAGCCAGCATTGTATTCAACTAAGTATATGCTTAAAGCATTTGTAAAGTAGGTGAATAATGAAAGATACAATAATCAATGTATTAGGAACTGAATATTTTATACATTATAGAAACGAAGAAGATGATTCGTTGCTTAGCGGAAAATGCAGAGATGGATACACTGATAATTCAACACATGAGATTGTAATTTGTAACAAAAAAGAAGATTGTGAGTTGCAAGATTATGAGAATTACAAGAAAAGTATTCTTAGGCATGAAATCATTCACGCATTTTTATACGAAAGCGGTTTAGATAGTTCGTCATATTCTTATAGTGCATGGGCTATCAACGAAGAAATGGTTGATTGGTTTGCAATTCAATCGCCTAAAATATTTAAAGTTTTTGTGGACTTAAAATTGCTATAAGGTGGTGCATTATGGCAAGACATACAATTAATATATCCTTGTCTGAAAAGTCTGTAAATGAAGCTATCAGACAGCTACAACAGTACAAGCAGAGTTTACAGCATAAATGTGAACTGCTTGTTGAACGACTAGCAGAATTAGGCGACAAAGCGGCAATTATGAGTGTTAATGAAAGTCCATTAGGCAGAACAGTAACATTGAGAGTTGACAGAAAGCCTGTTCAAGATGGCTACCAAGCCATTTTAATTGCTACCGGTAAAACTGTTGAGGTAGAAGATAGAGAGCCATTTTACACACTGTTAGCGATTGAATTTGGTGCTGGTATTCATTATAACGCTATTGCCAATCCTAAAGCTGATGAATTAGGACTAGGAGTTGGCACATACCCGGGACAGGTTCATGCTTGGCAAGACACATGGTGGTTCTGGGATGAACAAAGTGAAAGTTGGAAACCTACTCACGGCATTAAAGCTACAATGCCTATGTATAACGCTACAATGGAGATTATTAATCAGTATAAGCAGATAGCAAGAGAGGTGTTTAGTTAATGGCAAATGCAAACGATTGGGCGATAGACCTTGAAAACACAGTCACAGCACTTGTCAAGGCTAAAACCCTAACACAATTAAAGAAAACATACCCAAAGATAGTTATAACCAACGAGGGAGAAAACAGCGGTCAAGCAGTATTCCCAACAGTATACATTCACTTGCTACCAGCGGTTGAACAAGGGCAAACACTTGACGGACAGATAATTAACGCATTGTTAGCAACATTTCAAGTAGATGTCACAGCTAACACAAACAAGTCCGATTGTCGCAAGGTTATGGCAGTAATTACAGATACATTCAAGACAATGAGATTTCAAGGCACATCAATGCCGGAGTTCTCAATCAGCAACAAAGTACATAAGAGTACCGCTAGATTTAGACGAATAATAGCAGCAAATGACAGATTATTGTAACAAAGAGCAGAAATGCTCTTATTTTTTTTGCAAATTTTTAGGAGGTAGACAAGACAATGGCAAGTACAAGTTATAAAGCTAGAGTTATCTACAAGGAGCATAGCGAAGATGGCTTTGCAGGCTCATATAAGTTAATGATTGCGGCTAAGTCAATTTCGGCACCGGTATCAGCACCTAACACAGTAGAAAGCACAACATTTGAAGATGATTCACAGACTTTTCTAATGGGTATTAAAACATCTGATGCCAAGACTTACACAGGAAATCTTGAGAAAGCTTACTTACAGGACTTAATCAAAGTTGAAGGAAAACAGATTGATATTATTCAGCTGTATGGTTCTGACGGATTAGGTGCAGTTGCTAAGTATGCATTTGTAGGTCAGGCAACAGCAACGCCTAATGATGTTTCTGGTACTGATTCTGTACTTGAAATGACAGTCACAGCAGTTCCTAACACATCACCGGTTGAGTGTACGGATAAACTTACTGTTGTAGATAATGGAAATGGTTCTTTCACAGTAACAAAGGTGGGGGAATGATAAGCCAATCGACTAAATCAAAGGCTGTGTCGATTGGTGGCACAAACGCCAAAACAGCCGACTACACATCATATCTTGATGATGTAACAGAATAATTAATTTAAAGGTAGGTGCGGTGTAAAATCCGCACCTTTCCCTATATGGTGATAGGGTGGGAAAGGGTAAAAATTATGATGAATATTAATATTAATGGAAAAGAATACAAAGTTGAGTTCTCTTTTGGTGCAGCAGAGTGCAAAGAGATAGTGCAGAAAATGTTTTCTGTCGTTAACTGTTCTTACTTACTTGCGCAAACGGATAAAAGTGTTGCACAGGCTTCCTTTGATGGATTGGCAAATATGACAGCAGATGTGCCAGAGATTTGCATTCTAGCCATTTATGCAGGTTGCATTGACAACAATCCTGTAACCATGGATGAAGCAAAGAAACTCACTAGGGCATATATCACAGAAAAGAGAAAAACAGATAAAAGTTACGGATACAGAACATTATTCGAGGAAATCAAGAAAGCGATGGAAGATGATGGTTTTTTCGAGTTGAGCGGAATAACAGCGATGCTAGAGGAGATGGCGAACAATGTGGAAGAAGCAACACAGAAACAGAAGAAGCCGACAGTAGTTCCACAGGACCACAAGAAAAAGCAGACTTCCACAAAATAATCTGGGAAGAATACTTTGTTCTAGCCAGTTCACTAGGCGTTAGTTATTCAGACTTTCTAAAAATGACACCTACGAAATTATTACTATATGCAAAAGGCAAAAAGATTGATAGACAAAATCGAGACGCAGAAATGTATAACTGGTTTCTTGTCTATGCAATACCGGCTATTTCTTGCGGCATTGGTGCGGCATTTAGTAAAGATACACACATTGAATATCCTAAGCAGGCTATTTTATCAGAAAAAACGGAAGAAAGCGAAGAAGATACCTACGATAAAGAGTTACAGCGAATGTTACTCAATGAACAAAAATGGGCGGCACAAGCTGAAAAGAGAGGACTACCGCCAACAATCCTATAAAGGGGGCTAAAGCGTGGAATTAGATTCATTAGAAGTCAAAATTACCGGTACTGCCACGAAAGCTATCAATTCTGTTGATAAACTGATAAATCAGCTTACAAGGCTGTCAACATCACTTGCGGCTGTGAACGGCTCATCACTTAGTGGACTTGCAAACGGCGTTAGTCAGTTAGGTTCTGCTATGCAGAATATGAACGCAGGAACAGCAGATTTTACAAGGCTTGCTAAGAACATAACAAAGATAGGTTCTGTTGATTCGATTGCACTAACCAACACAGCTACATCACTTCAAGCTGTCACAAAGGCAGTTGCGAGCATATCAGCTATACCACAGAACGCAACGCAGGTCACAGAATTTGCAAAGTCACTAGGCAAGCTAGGCAGTAAAAGTATAGAAAACGCTGTTGTAAACATTCCGAAGCTGGGTAATGCTTTAAACGGCTTAATGACAACGCTATCAAGAGCACCAACAGTAAGTCAGAATGTTATTCAGATGACTAACGCATTGGCTAATCTTGCTAGTCAAGGTAGCAAGGTGGGTACTTCTTCAAACTCACTTCAAAAGTCGCTGTATGGCGTTTCTACAAGTGCCAGAACAGCAACTAAGAGCAGTTGGAGTTTGGCAAGTGCCATAGGTAAGTTTTACGCCACTTATTTTATGGTAATTCGTGGCAGTAAGAAACTTATAGAAGCAATCAAATCAACGACAGATTACATCGAAGCGTTCAACTATCAAGCGGTAGCGTTTGGCAAGATTGGTTCGGAGTGGGATAAGGATTATGAAAAGTACGGCTACGATAACGCAACAGCATATGCAGAGAGCTTCCAAAATAGAGTAAACGATACTCTTGGAAAACTATCTGGCTTAAAAGTTAATGTTCAAGGCGGTTTGCTTGAAGAAAGTGGAGCAAAAAACTTAGGACTTAACATACAAGAGATAACACAGTATGCTTCACAGTTAGCTTCTGTTACTAATTCGTTAGGACAGACAGGCGAAGCAACAACAGCAATAACAAAGTCAATGACAATGCTTGCGGGCGATATAAGCTCACTTTTTAATGTGGACTATTCAACAGTAGCACAGAACTTACAAAGTGGCTTAATCGGTCAATCAAGGGCATTGTATAAATATGGTATTGATATTACTAACGCTACACTAGCGACATATGCTTATAACTTAGGAATTTCCAAGTCCGTGTCTGAAATGACACAGATGGAAAAACAACAGTTAAGAGTGTTAGCAATATTAGACCAATCAAAAGTATCGTGGGGCGATTTAGCCAATACGATTAACAGCCAATCAAATATGTTACGCCAGTTCAGCAACAATATGAAAGAAGTAGGAATGGTAGCAGGACAGCTATTTATCCCAATTCTTTCAAAAGTTATGCCAGTTGTAAACGGAGTGACTATTGCAATCAAAAGATTATTAGTCAACCTTGCTTCTTTAATGGGTCTTAAGATTGACTTTGAGAGCTTCGGACAAAGCGGATATAAAGACACATCAGACGGCTTAGAAGATATTTCAGACGGCTATCAAGATGTTGCTAATTCAGCTAAGAAAGCTACATTATCCCTTATGGGGTTTGATGAAATTAATAAATTACAAGACGATACAAGCTCAAGCAAGGGTTCAAGCGGTGGCGGCGGTAGCAGTATTGACTTAACAGATGATATTGCTAAGGCGGTGGCTGAATATGAAGCGGCTTGGAATAAAGCATTTGCCAATATGGAAAATTCGGCAGTTGCTTGGGCTGATAGAATAGAGAAAGCACTCGAACCTGTTAGGAAGATATTTAAAGATTTTGCAATCGGGGATTTTTATGCAGCAGGACAAGATACATCTAACCTTGTGGCAGGAATTTTTAATTGGTTTGCAAAGGCTATAGATGATGTTCCTTGGTTTAAAATCGGTCAGAAAATGGGAGATTTTCTTGCAGGGATTAATTGGACTAAGGTGTTTAAATCGGCGGCTAAAGTGCTTGTACAAGGCTTAAAAGCGGCTATTGAATTATACCTAGGTATGCTATCTAAAGCACCTATAGAAACACTTCTTATATCGCTTGTGGCAGTTCCTAAAGTGCTTAAGGCGATAGGCGGTACAAATGTAATAAAAAGCATAACTAAAACGTACAATAAGCTTAATTCTCTAAGCAAAGCAACAGAAGATGTAGTGTTAGCAACAAAGTTATCCAAAATGGGATATGATGAAACGGCGGCTACACTTCTTTCTTTCCACCCTAAACTTGCAAAGGTTACAACAAGTTTTAAGGACTTTAGAAACGTAGTTAAGGATAAAGGGTTGTTCACAGCTTTAAATGGTGGAATAGCTACTGCCAGAGATAATATGACACTATTCCAAAAAGCATTACTTGGCGGTGTATCAGCTTTTGGAGAATTTAAACTTATTGAAAGCGGCTTTTATGATATAGCCAAAGGAAGTGACAACCTTGTAGCTTCAATAGCTAAGATAGCAGGTGGCGCGGCTATCGGTGCGGCAGGATTATACACAGCTTTCGGACCGGCAGGATTGGCTATGGCGGCAGTTGTGGGAATTACAGGTGCAATCAAAGGCTTTATTAAAGTCCAAGAAGAAATACCAGATTACTTGTCTGGATATGAGAGCGTAAGAAAAGAAGTTAGCAAGACTACAAGCGAAATAGAAAAGTCTGTAGCTTCAATAGAGGAAACGTGGAAAAACAATTCTTCTGTCGATGAAATAGAAGCATTAAAGATAAAATATTTTGAATTAGCAGACCAAACTAACCTAACGACAGAACAGCAAGAACTACTTAAGGATATAGCAGGCAAGCTTGTTGATAAAGTACCAGAATTATCAAAAGCTATAGATACTAACACAGGATATTATTCTGGAAATAGGCAAGAAATAGAAAAACTTATAGAAGATAAAGAAAAAGAATACAAATTAGAAGCTTTAAGAGAAGAATACATTGAATTAGCAAAAGAGGAATACAAAGCTAAGAAGAACCTAAGAGAAATGGAAGATGTACTTGCGGACAGCAAAGATAGACTTAACGAAAAGCAACAAGAATATAACAAACTCACTCACAATGGCGCATTATCTGTGTTAGAAATGACACCACAAGAGGCAGACGCGGTTGCAGGACTGCAAGTAGAAATAAGACAACTTAACGGCGAAGTAAAAAAGAATCAGACGGAAGTTGATAACGCTAGAAACGTAGCAGATAGAGCAACAAATGATATGCGTTATTGCTATGAAGCATTGGGAGATACTGCACAAGAAGTTGCAGAAAAGACACGACAAGAAGTTAGCAACACAGCCAACACAGCTAAGTCAGAATTTGAAACAGCTAAAAATGAGATTAACAGCAAGATAAATGCGATAGGCACAAACACAGAAAATGTATTCTCACGTATGGGAAGTGTTGGTGCTAATGCAGGTTCATCATTAACAAACAATTTTGCTAATAATATTGATGATATACCATATAGAGCTAGAAGCGCATTTAACGCTATTATAGATAGAGTTAATGCAGGTGATATAGGCTATGATACTGGTACAGAACTTATGAACTCATTGGCAGATACCATTGATAATAATTCTTGGCGAATCCGCAGAGCTTTAAGTAACTCATTTGAAAGTAATTTTAGCGGTGAAATACTTGATAGTGAGGGAAATGTATCAAGAAGTGCATTTCAGATAAGAATACCTAGAGCATATGCGACAGGTGGTTTCCCAGAGGACGGACTTTTCTTTGCTAACCATAATGAAATGGTTGGTAAATTCAGCAATGGTAAGACAGCGGTTGCAAACAACGACCAGATAACACAAGGTATTAAGCAAGCTGTTATTGAGGGAATGTCAGAAGTATTTGCCAATGCGAATATAGGGCAACAAAATGGAAACATTGTTGTACAGATTGACGGACAGGAAGTGTTCAGAACAACACAGAGATATGCCAATCAGTATACAGCTATGACAGGACAGCCAGCGTTTAACATTTAATTGAATAATCCAATCCATTGTGATACACTTTAAGCATTATAAAAGCAAAAGGGGTGTATTACAATGGATAAAAAAGATAACAAAAAGAAGCCGCAGGAGATAGTGATTGCAGTATTGGCAGGAATAGTATTTGTTACAGCGTTATTTATTATCAATAATATAACTGAAAGCGATAATAATATCGCAGCAAACACACAAACTAAAACACAATCAACAGAAGTTGCCACTAAAGATATGCTTGACAATGGTATGTCTTATCTTGATGAAGATAAATATAAATTTGTATGTGAACAAATGGATTACAACCACATTATGTTTACGAATGAGGATTTAACTGACAAATATGCAAGAATAGATATAATGCTTACTAATCGCTATACGTTATCCTCAAAGGATATGGAAGATGAGAGTATAAGCAAAGTTGTTAATGCTTACAACTTGCAGGCAGGATTTTTTACAGGTGTCGTTAAGAATAAGAGCGAATACGGCAAAGAAAAAATATACATATATTTTTCAAAAGATTTTAATTTAAAAAGTGGAAACTATAAAGCTGGCGATAAAATAACTGCATATGGCTTGATTGTTAATTGCAAAAACAATGGAGCTGGCAGTTATAACAGTATTAGCTTTATACCACGTTTTATAGAAAAATAATCCCTTAATGGAGCGTATCTTTCGGTACGTTCCATTTTTTATTAAAAAACTATTGACTTTGTACGTACACTTTGATATATTATGAATGTACAAAATGTACGTAACTTTTGAAAGAAAGGAGTTAATAGTATGTCACCCAAATTAGGACAGAAGATTAAGGACAATCCAAAAGATAAAAGAATAGAAATTCGTATGGATGATGAAACTGTTAGGAAATTGGATATTTTAGCCAATGAACAGAACGTAAGTAGAGCAAAAGTAATCAGACAGGGAATTGAAATGCAATACAAAAACAGACAAAAATAAAGTGTTGCCACGCTACCAACGAACACAACACTTTAAACCACCAATCCGAAAGGAATTGATAAATCTATCATATCAGTTTCTTTCGGAAAATTCAAGATTTTTTTGGAGGAAAACAGATGGAAAAACAATTAAAAGACGAAATAAATAAAGCATTAGAAAATATTAAGGATATATGGATATTACATCAAATATATCGTTTTGCTGTTAATATGTCAAAAGATGATTTAAGTAAATAAGTTGTTTTATAAAAAAGTGGGGAGCATAAAAAGACACCAGTTGACAATATTCATAAAATATATTATCTTGGTATATGCTAAAATTAATAGAACGAACGAGACACAGCGCATACGAAAGATAAATTTTCAAGAATAATCTTTTGTGTGCGCTTTTAACATACCAATGAAATATAAAATAAAAATATTTTGGAGGTATCTATGCTAGTAGAAACAAGGAAAATAAGCAAAGGCAAAGAAGTAACAGTTGTAACAAGCCTTGATGTAGCAGAAACTTTTGAAAAAGAACACCGTAGAGTATTGCAAGACATACGTGACTTGAAATGTAGTGAAGAATTTCGACTGCACAATTTCGTGCAGTCGAGTTATATTAATGAGCAAGGGCGCAATCAGTCAATGTTTATTATGACTAGAGATGGCTTCACTTTACTTGCTATGAGTTATACTGGCGAAAAAGCTATGAAATTTAAAGAAGCTTATATCAACCAGTTCAATCAAATGGAAGAGCTTCTCAAAGGTAAACTAATCGAGAGAGAAAAAGGCATAGCAGTTAGGCAGTCACTTACTAAAGCTATTCAGCAGTCAAGCGAAAATGAGAGAATGCACGGACACGCATATTCCACTTATACTGATATTGTATATAGGACTGTATTCGGAAAGACAGCAAAGCAGTTAAGAGAAGAATATGGAATTGATAAGAAAGCTAATTTGCGTGATTATTTCACAGTAGAAGAACTTGAAAAGGTACAATCAATAGAAATGATTATCAGTGGACTTGTTAATTGCGGTTGGGGATATAACGAGATAAAAGAGTTTATAACTAATCCGGCAAAGAAGCTAATAGCGGCATAATAAAAAAATCAGAACAAGTTGGGTAGACCTGTTCTGATTAGCACGTATGAGTGAATGCAAATTAACTCATACCAATAATAACAAATAAATAGCAAAATGACAAGGACATTTCACTTAATTGTGAGGTGTCCTTTTTGTGCGCTTAGAAAGTGAGGTTTTACTATGAATTTTATTCAATATGTAAAGCAAATGTGGAAAGCTAAGCCTATTGGCGGTACTCCATTTAGTCCAGACAGACTTAATCATATGGAAGATGGCATTAAGAATAATAATAATATGATAAGTGAGCTAAACAACAACAATATAACTAATAATATTTGCACTAATTTATTAAACCCAACACTTGAAACTTCCTCTAAGAATGGTATTACTTGCACTAACAATAGGGATGGTACGTACACGTTCATTGGTACTGCAACAGCAGAAACAGAATTTACATTTAGCACTATAAAGTTAAAGTATGGAAAATACAAACTGCTCGGTGCACTCGGATACCAACGAAAATCTAACAATGCATGGGTTAAAACTCTACAGGATGGCGATATTTTTGAAGTTGATGCAAATAAACCAATATTGCAAATACATATGCATTTTGTACAAGGTACTACAGCAAATAATCTTAATAAAAAACCAATGATAACTACAAATCTTAACGCAACGCATGATGATTTCGTTCCTTATACAGGCGATACAGGACGGCTTAATGCAGATGTTGCTTTGTTGGAAAATAAAATAAATAAATATTCTAACATGAACAATGTGGATGAAGCTTTAGAGGATATTAAAGCTTATTGGAAAAAATTTTTAGGTGCTATACAGGTTAAAACATCAAATAAATCTATGGATTATTTATTAAATGGGTGGCTTTTATATCAAAATTATAGTTGTAGATATATGGCGAGAACAGCTTTTTATCAATCAGGAGGAGCCTATGGATTTAGAGATCAACTTCAAGATTCTATGTCTATCGGTCTTATAAAGCCTAATATAATTAAAGAGCAAATTTTAAAAAGTGCGTCAAGACAGTATATAGAAGGGGATGTTCAGCATTGGTGGCATCCTATAATAAATAGTGGTATAAGAACTAGATTTTCAGATGACCTTTTGTGGCTTCCATATGTTACTGCGGAATATATAAACTTTACTGGAGATTATACGATTTTAAATGAAGTATCTCCTTATTTAGAAGATGAACCTTTAAAATCTGGTGAAGATGAAAGATATACAGTAGTTAATCAATCATCAAAAATGGGAAGCATATATGAACATTGTATAAAAGCTATAGAAAAATCATTAAAATTTGGAATTCACAATATTCCTCTTATGGGGAGTGGAGATTGGAACGATGGTATGAGTACTGTTGGCAATGAAGGAAAAGGTGAAAGTGTTTGGCTTGGTTGGTTTATATATGATATACTTTCAAGATTTGATGATATTTGTACTTATATGAATGATGTTGAGCATAAAGAAAAATATTTAAAAATGAAAGAGTTTATAAGGGAACATTTAGAGAAAAATGCTTGGGACGGTAGTTGGTATAGAAGGGCTTACTTTGATGATGGAACTCCACTTGGTTCAAAGGAAAATATTGATTGTAAAATAGATTCATTAGCACAAAGTTGGTCAGTAATATCTCATGCTGGAGATTTAGAAAGGGCTAAAAAGGCTATGAGTTTTGTTGAAAAATATTTAATTGATGATAATTTAAATATAATAAAATTGCTATCTCCACCATTTGAAAAGTCTAAAAAAGAGGAGCCAGGTTATATTAAAGGATATGTAGCTGGAGTTAGAGAAAATGGAGGGCAATATACACATGCTGCAACTTGGGTCGTTTTAGCTTTTGCAAAACTTGGGATGGGTGAGAAAGCATTAAAATATTTTAATATGATAAATCCAATAAATCATACAAAGAACAAAGATGACTGTGAGAAATATAAACTAGAGCCATATGTTATGGCAGCTGACGTTTATATGAGAGAACCTCATGGAGGACGTGGGGGATGGAGTTGGTATACTGGAACAGCAGGTTGGATGTATAAAGTTGGACTTGAATGGCTTTTAGGATTTAAGACTTATAAAAATGAAGGATATAAAA
>ERZ1034980.626-NODE-626-length-24722-cov-285.947298_pt1 | contig 24722 bp, 29 predicted proteins | sample MGYA00520622_ERZ1034980 | MGnify/ENA primary metagenome ERZ1034980 (study PRJEB33766, sample SAMN09781791) | gut metagenome | biome: gut microbiome | host: Homo sapiens | place: Madagascar | study: EMG produced TPA metagenomics assembly of the PRJNA485056 data...
CATCAAAATCGAACTTATTTTCTTTTTGAGAAAGAACTATTGTCCCACTCTCTTCTGATTTTATTTATGATCGATCAAATTCTTACAGTTTACGAGCAAAGAATGATACGACCAATACAAGAATGATTGCACCAATCAATGATGGAACGATTGCCATGCCCCCGATACTTGGTCCCCAAGTGCCAAGTAAAGCTTGTCCGATCGCTGATCCAACTAGACCTGCGACTACGTTAGCAATGATTCCCATTGAAGAACCTTTATTTGTAATAGCCCCTGCAATTGCTCCGATAATACCACCGACGATTAATGACCAAATAAATCCCATTTTAATTTCCTCCTAATTTCTTTTACTAACAATCAATTACTGAACACGTGGTTCAGTGTTTTCTTTCACTTTTTGTGTTCCTTTATTCATAGCTGCTTTTGCTTTATCTGTTTGTTTTGAAGCAAATTGACCAGTTGATTTAGCAGCATCTGTCACTTTGTCTTGGACAGTTTCTTGATCTTTTGCATATTCTTCTTGTGTTTTGATATCAACTACATTCACATTCACTTCGATTACATCTAAATGTGTCATATCATTCACTTCACGGCTGATCAAGTCTTTAATTTGATCATAGATATTTTCAATATCTTTTCCGTATTCTACAACTACATCTAAGTCAACAGCTACTTGTTTTTTACCAACTTCTGCATTGATTCCTGCTGTGACGTTATCCGTGTTCACTAATTTTTCAGCAATGTTTGAGAAGAAACCGCCATCTAATGTTAATAAACCATCAACATCTTTCAAAGCATAACCGATGATTTTTTGAATTACTTTATCTTCGTAAGTTAATTCTCCACGTGAAATATGGTTATTCTCAGATGTCATTGTATTTGTGTTTTTGATTTCTTTGTTTTCCATGTCCAGTTCCTCCTAAGATTTAAAAAATTGATCAAATATTTTTGTTTCTTTCAAATAAAAACCAATGCCTGCACCTATAGCAGTCATGATTAATATTAGAAGTGTTTTAAAAAATCCAACTGTTATCCATAAAACAGCTAACAGTAAGCCAAGTCCCCCGAAGATAATAGGGAGCTTGTACGCTGAAAATATCTCTTTCATGATGGGCCCCTCCTATTCTACTCGAGCGTGCTTGTGTGCATTACTGTCATAATCTTCAAATCCACTATAAGTAACAGCTACAGCGATGTTTTGTTCAGTACCAAGTACTCGTGCCACTTGTTGTTCAATGTCACGCATCAATTCTCCTGTTTTACCAATTAAAGAGGATGTTCGTTTTAAATCCCCTTTTACATGGACATTGATTTTATTTTTTGTTGAGCGTACTCGAACTTTTGGTGAACCAACAAATTCTTCTTCATGTAATTGTGATCGCACAAGCCCTTCGATTGCTTTCTTGTCTAAAGTCAGTTTTCCATCTTTTTGTTTTAAAACAAACGTCCCTTTGGATTTTGGATAGAAAAGAACAACTAATAACAAAATAAGCACAAGTATAGCAAAAACGACAGCTGTCCAAAATAGATATTGTTGCACGTAGTAGTTCGTTATGACAAAAAATCGAAAACGTTCCAACTGTTCTGGCATCATATACGGTGCGTTGATCAACGCGATCCCTAAAAGCACCGTCAGCAAGAATAAACTTGCAAGAATACCGACGATCTTCCACCCTTTATTCATTCTCCACCTCCTACTTCTAATTGACCGTGATCACACATGTTATTTACAAGATTTAATAGAAAGCGCTACCATGCCATGCTAATACTAATAGCCTTTTTTCACTTTCTATGACAATCATTCATAAATAACGTTTCCCTCCAATAGACTGTGTTGCCTTTTTTCTATTGGGTATATTTAAAGGATAGTAGTCTACATTAAAAAATGCAAAGATAATGCTCAGTTATTATTACAAAAAACTATCAGTTGCTATGAAAATTTTCTAATATTTATCGTTTCCTACTCTCTTTCTTCTTTCATATCTGTAAAAAACAGATAAAATTTCTTTCCAAATATCTTTTAAATGAATTATACTTAAGTAAAGATCATTTGAAGAAATGGAACGCTTTAGCCATGTTTTTGAAAAAAGGGGTGTTGTGAGATTATGGTAAAGAAAATAATTTATGCTCTAATAACTACCTTAATTTATTTAATCGTTTCTAATGCAGGGAATTTATTTTTTGGAATTTCAAAAGAATTTAGTTGGACAACGACATTATGGGAATCTTTTTTCTTTTTTATATTTGTTTTGCTCTTACAAAATTATCGAAAAAAATAAGTCTTAGGGTCAAAATAGCAACTACTATTTTTGATCCTAAGACTTATTCGTACAATGAATTCTTTTTATTCCACTAGTATTTCGATTTCCAAGTTTATTTTTCGATTTGTTTCAATGCATCAGGTACTTTTGGTTCATAAATAATTCCTGTACACATTGTTCCTTTACCTATAGCTTCTGTAGCAACAGCAACAGCAACAGTTGCTAAAATTCGCATATATTTTAATTTTCTTGAGCTAATTTTTTTTAACATTTTCTTCATCCTTTCTTTTTTGAACAAACATTAAAAGGGTTGAGATCATCATGCCTAACAACAGTAAGGTACGAATACGGTTACTTGATTGAACCCCACCAAAAATAGTTAGGAACAAACTGACCACTATCATCTGGCTCTTTCCATTTAGCAAAGAACTTTTCGCCGATTTTTGTGCGATCACTATCCCTTTGAACCACAAGATCAAGCAAATCATGAGACTGCAGATCACAAAGCTGGCTCTTGTGACATCTACAGCAAAAGTAGTAACTAGATATGGTAATAAGACAAAGAAAAATAGACTTAAGACCGTACATACATTACTATCTCTTGCATGGAAACTTTTTGTTGTTCTTCTCATTAGTGTAAATGCCAAATGGGTAGTTAAAACCGGCAGAATAATATGAAGACACCCAGCTAAACAGTAGATAAAAAATATCTTTGAACTAATTACCAGAAGAACAGCTAATCCATATTCCATTTTTACCAAGTCAATTTCTGACAATTGTAATTGTCTTCCTATCCGCTTACTAATTGTTTTTGAAACTTTTTCTTCTAAAGATATAGATTCTTCCGACATTTGATCCGCTCCTTTTCATCTATATTATATTTGTTTTTTTATAAGATAGTTGGTTTTATCAAAAGTGAACGTTATTTGATCAAAAGTGCGGAATACCTGGAGATGTAATCAACAACTGGTTAATTTCTTGAACTGATTTACTACTTTTTTTAAATGACGAGTAGAAACTAAACATTTTGCTCCATTGGCCATAGTGATCACTCGTTCTTTTTTATTGATTTCTTTCACATTCATCAGATTAACTACATAAGATTGATGGCAACGACAAAATACCTCATACATACTTTCTACTTCTTTGATCTTCCCTATATACTCAATTCTGCGGTTATCTAAATAGACGATCAATTTATGGGGTGTTGGACTAGATTCAAAATAAAATATTTCATCGACATATAACTTTACATCAACTGGACCATTCTTAATCCAAATTTGGGGTCTAGTTTCCAGATTTGGATTCAAATAGCGTTCAACTGCGACGTCAATACATTCCGTCACTCTCTTTTGAAAGGTATCCATATTATCTTTAACGATGTAATCTAATGCTTCGACTTTGTATAAAAAAGTTAAATAGACTAAATCTGTATAAGTTGTCACAAAAATGATTTTTGCTGTTGGGTCGTAATCTCTGATTTTTTTTGCTAACTCGATCCCATTTAAATCCGTTTTTAGATCAATATCCAAAAAATAGATTCCTTCTGTTTTATGTTTTGAAATAAACGACAAGATCATCATTGGATCATCCGTAGCAAATTGGAATTGAACATCATAGTCTTTCATCAATAAATAATTTGTAATCATCCGAGTAAGCTTACTTCGATGAGCAATTTCATCATCACAAACAAATATTTTTAACATTACTAGCCCCTCATTCCACTAATCGTTATGATTTGTATAAAGCGATTGTTTTCAATTTTTGTTTCTAAAAAAACATTCTCGTTCAAATGAACAAGCTCGTCCAGATTCGTTAGACCTAGTCCTTGATTTCCTTTTTTAGTAGTAAAATTCACTTTTTTCAATTCATGTAATTTAGGAATACTCGAACGACATTGATTCATTAAGACAAAAAAACAATTTTTGTCTTCCTCCATAATAGTCAATTCAATTTTTCCCTTTTCTAAAAAGGCTGATTCTTCAATTGCATTATCCAGTATAATCCCTAGCATACGAACAAGTGTGACTGTTGAGATAGCGATATCCGTAATGGGTGTTGGAATCATTACGTTTACTTCGACACCCTTTTGGCTAGCCACGTATAATTTACTCAAAATAATGCTTTTTATCTCTCTAATTTTAAGATTTGAAATCGAAGCAATTGGGAGATTGTTTTCTTCAAAAATCGTTTCAGTAGCTTTGATACTTTGATAAAAATACTTTTGCAGCCCTTCAATATCCTTTGTTTGAATATAATCCTCTATTGAAAACAAAATATTCTTATAATCGTGTTTAAATTTTCGTAATGCAAGATAGTTATTTTCGATCTGTTCACTGTATTCAATCAGGTGACGCATTTCTTTTTGCTGCTCTCGTGTTTCGAATTCTTTTTTCTTGATAAAAAGTAGTACACAATAAATTATGGTAGACATTACACCATAAAGAACCGTAAATAATTCATTACTGATAACTAGGAATCTTGCTAAAACAGAAAAACGATCACTACAAATGTTAATAAAATAAATAATAATCGTAAAAAAAACAACGATGGCCGCTATTTTTAAAGTCGTTTTATCCCTAACAATCTTCGGTATGACCATTTTTTTAGAAAAACAGTAACGATCCACAAACAACCTGTTCCTAAAACAGCTGTAAAAAAATCGCTGATATCCCACTCTAAAATTTTATATAGATATTTGGCTGTTCCATCAATGAATATGTAGAAAAATAAAATAATCGAAGGATAAAATATCGCTATATCAATGTTTCGATCAATGATATAGATACTTAGACATAACCCAGCCCATAAGATAACTGTCGCAATGATATTGATCCATTGATATAAAGCAATATAAGCGATTACACTAATAAACGAAAACAATTGAAATTTTTTATTTGATAAAAGATTCCTTAGATAACCAAGAGCCATAAAAACAGTGTAAAGCTGACCAATCAAAATTAGGATAAATAAACTTTCTTCATTTAATTTCATTTAAACTTCCCCTAACAACTTAATAATTTTATCTGAATTTTTTATCCATACTTATATAACAATTTATATTAGCGTATTTTGTTTCTCCACTCCCCACAACCAAACAAAATAAAACAATTAGTTATTTGTACACCTAATTTTAATAACGAAAAATAGGAATAAATTTCCCCAACCAATCATGATCTTCGTTGTTATTTGTGATTTTAGCATATTTACTTTAGATTTGGGAGGGTATAAACATGATAATGATACGTTTTTCTCCTTAAAATTTCTGTTATTTAAAACTATCGTAAATGTAATCTAAATTAAATATCTTTTTTGCAAATGATATGTTATAATTAATCTATTGCGATAAATATTTTATGCGAGATTTTGATTTGTTTTGATGAAATTTAATCCCACTGGCGTAACTTCAGGGTTACAAGGATGTATTAGTGGTTAGGGAATACATTGTTTAAATGAGAAATAGTCCATTTTTAGTAATAGTTTTACAGCTTTAAAATATAATATGATTCGTTAGAACGCCTTTTCTTTATTGAAAAAGGCGTTTGTCCATCCTTTTATTTATCGCTTATCGATAAATAATTATTGATAATGAACAAACCTAATGCTATACTAATAAAAATTTAGGAGGCATTTTATGAAATCCAAACTGTTCTTTATCCAATTAATCGTTTCTGTTTTTTGTTTTGTTCCCCTTCTCTTGGGAACGCTATTAACTATTCAATTGAGTACAAATCCTACAAATCCATTTAGCAACTGGCAAACTACACTATTTATTCTAGTTCTTTACCTAATCCTTCTAGTGACTTTGTTGCTCAATTTCTTCCTGCTCCGCTTAGTCAAAACCTTCCCTTCAAAGGAAACTTTTACTAAAAAGAGTCTAAAGCTTATCAGTAAAATCCGATCTTGCCTTTTATGTATCACGATCCTTGCATTTGGTATTTTGCCAAAATTTTACCAAATAGCTGATATGAGCGATAGTCCAGGAATCCTACTCATCGCTTTCGTCTTACTCTTTATCCCTTTTTTTATCTACATCCTTTCAAGCATTTTGATTGATTTACTCAAACAAGCCATTTATTTAAAAAATGACTATGATTTAACAGTGTGAGGTGTCGAATGTCTATTATTATCAATTTAGATGTCATGTTAGCCAAGCGAAAAATGAGCGTGACCGAACTGAGTGAAAAAGTAGGTCTTACGATGGCTAATATCTCTATTTTAAAAAATGGTAAAGCAAAAGCGGTTCGGTTTTCTACGCTCGATAAGATTTGCGAAGTTTTAAACTGCCAACCAGGTGATATCCTCGAATATCAAGATAGAAGCCAAATGAGAGAGTAGCTCATTTCTTTAGTTGAGTGACACCAATGAAAGCTAACTACTTTCTAATCAATCTGAAGACCGACAAAAAAGCCCACGTCAGCTGTAATCTAGCTAACGTGGGCTTTTTAATAACTGATTATCTTATTTTTTAGAATTTTTATTTGCTTTTCTTTTTCTCCAAAACAGGATGATTCCCGCTAAACTAACAATCAAGACACCTGATACAGTAAAAACCGTATTTTTTGTTTCATTGGTTTTTGGTAAATTACCATTTTTTGCGCCACTTGTATTGTCTCCATTTGAGTTCTTTTTTTCTGAATCTGTTCCTGTGATCTCTTTATCTTCAGTCATGCTATCTTCTGTACCATCTTCTAAAGCACCATCCGTCCCTTTTTCCACCACTTCATAAGCCGCTTCAGTTTCAGTAGAAAAACCACCATAGGAACGGTCAGCTTTCACGACTAGTTTAGCAACACGATACCCCAAAGAAGAAGTATCGATTTCTGTTTCAGGATCTAATGCAACCGTATAAGCAGTTTTCGGCAGCTCTTTGCCATTGACTTTAACTTCTTTCAAAAGATTTTTAAGGTCCACACGTTTCGTATCGATAACTATTTTCGCTTCTGCTGGTGTCACGGTAAAATCTCCTGTTGGTTCAAACCCATATTCAGTCACATTGTAATACGCATAATTGGAACCATAAGTGTAATTTCGCTCTTCTTCTTCTGCCATCAAGACATTCCCACTTGGATCGGCATGATACACTTTAATTTGATCTCCCACCGAAACTTTTAATGGTTCCCCACTATTGAATCGATTAATCGATTGTTCAATTGTTTGCGTACCGCGAACTTCGTATTTATATTTACTGCTGTTATTTGTAAAAACTTCAATCCCATAGTAAATTTCCATGTCATCATATTCTGTGATACGGTTCGATAAGTCACTTCCGTCTTCTCCCTGTAATGATTGGAGTTTGATTTGTTTGTTTTCTTTTATCAAACTGTAGGCACCTACAGTATCGCCATCTTGATTTTTTAGTTGGATCGTACTTCCCCACTTCACTTCGTAAGGCACTTCCACTTCTGTAGAAGTCACCTCATCTGCGGTAGACAATTTCACTTTTAACATTTTCTGTCCAGTGGTATTTGTATCAAAGTCAGAAACTTGTTCGACATCATATAATGTCGTCTCTAATTTTTGACCATTGAAAGTGACATTTTTAATCAAATCCATTCCATCAATGTCACTGGTATCTTCGCCCAAGGTAAATTCATGCGAAACTGTTTCAGCCTCCATCTCAGTGATCGGTTCAAATTCTTGATTGGCTACTTGATAATAGGCATAATTTGAACCCGCTGTATAATTTTTCGTCAAGTCATCTCGCATCAATAAATTATTCTTCGCCTCTGCATGATAAACTTTTACGATATCCCCTTCTTCAATTGACAACGGCTGTCCATTATTAAACCCGTTAATGGCCTGACCCACAGTCATGTTTCCAGTCACATCATACTGGTATTTTATTTGTTCCGATAATCGAGTCGTCGGATCTAAGCCCATAATATTTTCAACGGTTACACCAGAACCTTCCTTCGGTTGATTTTCTGAACTTGCTACTACCTCGATCCGATAGTAAATATCGCGACCAAAAATGTTATTCACATGATTGGTTAAGACGGTGGAATCATCCCCTTTGCCAGCTTGGATCGTCCACTCTCCGTCTTGTTCCACAATACTATAAGCGCCCACATTCTGGTCATCTAACCCTTTAAGCAAGAAGGTACTTCCCCAAACCACTTCGTAAGGAACATCCAATTCGATATCTGCTGTCTCATCCGCTGTCCTCAGTTTTAATCTGACTTCCTTTTTGCCCACAGTTGCGGTATCTAATTCAGAAAGTTTCTCCACTGTATAGTCTTCATTCGTAACGATTTCGCCGTTGATCGATACTTGTGCTAACAACTGACTCAAGTCCGTCGTTTTAGTATTCTCCTTTAATAAGAATGCTTTGTTGGAGCCAACAGCTTCAATCACTGACATCGGCTCAAAACCATAGGAGGTTACTCGATAGTAGGCATATTGAGAGCCATAGGTATAATCTTCTTCCATTTCATCTACCATTAACACTGAACTACCTTCTGAACGTTGTGGATGATACATTTTAACGACATCACCAGCTTGGACATTTAACGTTTGTTTCGTCCCGAAATTGTCCATTACCTGTTGGAGAGAAGCACGTCCCGGTACCTCTTGTAGATAAACAGAACGACCATCTCGCAATACTTCAATGGAATAATAAAGTGAAGAATCGGTACTAATCGGCGCATTGAGATCGGTTTTTAATCCTTGGTTTAAGACTAATACACGATTCGTACTGGAAGTCCCAGAATGTAATGAAAAGGCTCCGGCTGATTGACCATTTTGAGCTTTCATCAAAATCGTATCGTTCCATTTAACTTCATAAGGAACCTCGATTTCTTTTGAAACGAGTCCATCTTTCGTATCAATACGCACGTTGATCGTTTGTGATCCTGCCACCGAAGTATCAAAATCACTCATTTGTTTGACTGTATATTGATTACTTCCCACTGCCGTTCCATTAATCGTAATGCTATTGATCAACTTCGCACCATCAACGTTACTACTATCTTCACCTAAGATAAATTCTTGAGCCATCGAATCAGCCGCAACCGCTAAAATCGGTTCCAAGCCATGGTCAGTGACTTCATAATAGGCATAATTGGAACCAATCGTATAGTCCTTGACTAATTCATCTTTCATTAAAAGATTTTTCCCAAGAGGATCGGCATGATACACTTTGATCACGTCGCCATTACTGACCGTCAACGGTTGCCCATTATTGAATCCCTGAATGGATTCACGAATCAACTGATTACCTGCCACTTCATAACGGAACTTGCTGGTAGCTCCTTGTAAAACTTCGATAGAATAGTAGGTATCACGCCCAAAATAATTATCCACCGGATCATTTAAGTTTGTGCCGTCCACTCCTTGAGAAGCTTGGATTTGCCATTGATTTTGATTCTTCAATAAACTAAACGCACCAACTGTCGCCTCTTTCAAACCTTTAATAACAAAAGTGTCTCCCCACTTCACTTGGTAAGAAATCTCAATGATTTCAGAAGCCAGTTTATCTTTTGTCGTGACTTTGACCCGCGTATTTCGTTTACCGATCGTGCTGGTATCAAACTCATCAAGAGGTTCTACTGTATAAAATTCATTGTCCGCTACCCCACCGTTGATCCGCACATTTTTTACTAGTTCATTCAAATTCGTTTGCTTCACGTCTTCGCCTAAAACGAACGCTTTTTCCGCACTTTCTGCCGTCATGACAGGTGCTGGATCAAACCCATAAGGAGTCACGCGGTAACGAGCGATCTCCGTACCATACGTAAAATCATTTTCTTTTTCCTTAATCATCACAACCGAAGCATTAGGTGTCTTGCTTGGATATGTGATTTGGATAATATCATTCATTTGTACCGTAGTGTTGTTATTAGCATCTCCATAATCATTCATGATTTCTTGTAACGTGGCACGTTTCGGCACCTCTTGTTTGTAAATTTCATTGCCATTACGCAAGATTTCCAAACGATAATAAAGACCAAATGGATCGGTCATATCGCCAACTCCTTCATTTAAAGGAGACGCAATGCCCTGACGAATCGATAGCGTAGCTGGGGCATTATTAGAATTGCTACCATCTAACGCAAAAGCTCCGGCGGAATAGCCATCAACCGAACGTATTAAGATGGTATTACCCCATAGTACGTTCACGGTAGTAGTTCCAGATCCTTTAATCATAACATTAGAATTAGGATGCTTCGCTTGCACAGTGATGCGTACTTCATGGGTACCAACCGATTGAAATTCAGTCTTGGACGATTCGTTCGCAACAAACTCAAGATCATCAATCGCTACAGGTTCCCCTAACAGTGTTGCCTCTTCAATATAGTTTTTAAACGTATTGGCTAACGTATCAGACGACTCCACCAAGGTTACGGTACGATCCTCAATCGGTTTTAATTTTAGTTGTAACTCAGGATGTGGCAGCACTCTCATGGTTATTGATTTCGTTATTTCTCGGTTATCAGAGGTTCTTACTGTAGCTTCCCACTTATGTATTCCTGCTGTCATTGTATTTGGGTTATTAGACCATTGAAGCGTATAGGATCCTTCCGTGGTTACCTCAAAATAATCATTGACATCTGGCAAAAGAGAATATTGATAGATTTCACCTGCTTCCTTTTTTACTGTGAGCAGAGATTTAACTGTCATCGTAAATGTTAGTTCTTTTGACCGACCTGTTTCATCTTCCACTAATACTTTAACGTTTTGATTTCCTAGTTTATTTGTATCTGGTTTTGTTATCCATGTATAAGTCACTTTTCCAAGGCTATCTTTCACCTCTACATAATCTTCTGGTTTAGGAGAGCTCTTTTCTTCGACCACATGAGGACCATCTTTTACCTCTGCCTTAAGCGTTCCTTTACTTTTAGGAAAATCAACGTTAAACGTCATCGGAACATAACGAGTAGTATAAGCTACCCCATAATCATGATTGATATTACTATAAGGGAACTTACTTACTTTGAATACTTCTTTTTGAGGAATAGCTACTTTTAGTCGCGTAAAGGTAACATATAAATTATTATCTGAAGGTGCTACATAATAAAGTCCATTAGCTTGATCAGACGTTGTAATTTTCATTTGCCAATTTCCACTTTCTGATTCACTAGTAACATAAAACAAGGCATATGTACCTCTTAAAATATTTAGAAGAGTGACTCTATAATTACTAGAGTTTTCCCAGTTCTCCCAGAAATCACTGAACTCACTAGAAATGATTTCAGCTCCATTCGTATTCCCACCTAGAAAGACGCCAGGAATTTTATAAGTAATTGTATCGCCTACTTTAAAATCATCTGTCGAATTATCTATCATAAGATTCAACTTTTTAGAAAGAAATTCATTTACAGCTTTTCCAATTTCTTTTTCTGAGTCAGTAGATGCCGCTATAATGTCAGCTCCAACAGGTATTGGTAATTCAAATGTCGGATTAGCAAAACTTTCAATTGAACTTTTTATTTTATTACTTTCTGTTGAATCAGCAACTTTTTTGTCTTTCTCGGTGTTTTTTTCCTTCGTGCGTTTCTCGTCTTTTTTTACTTCTTTCTTGGTCGTAGTTTTCTTTTCATTCATTTTTGAAATTTTATTGACATCAATACTTTCAACTGAGCTTAACATCGAAACAGCTTCAACAACTGTCCCGCTGGTTTGTCCAAGCGCTAGCGCTAATATTAATGTACTATGTAATAACTTTTTTCTGGTTTTCAATGTACTCCTCCTTTTAAGGCTATATCTTTAAATGGCAATAGAAAAGTAATGTCTGTTTTCTCATAAGAAAGACTCCTTTTTATGCCATACTTATGTTTGATTTCTTCCTTTGTTTCTGCCAATGTAGTAAAGTTAAAACGTTATGTTTCTTAAGTTTTTTTTCTTTTCTCCCAATTCGCCCCTTTTACGTTTATTTTTATGGAAAAACTTCAATAAAACCCTACTTCTTAAGTTTAATGTGAATCACAAGAATATGTAATGTCACTTTTTCACAATGGACAAACACTAAAAGACAGAAGCTGTTTTTGTTATGTAAAACATTTTACTTACCATTAAAAAAGGAGCCTTAGCCAAAAATAGAAGAGACCGAGACAAAAACTTGTCTCGATCTCTTCTATTGACTCTATAAATAAACTAATTTTTAGTTGCTTCGCTTTCAACTACTTAGCGACTGAACGAACAGCTAATTCGTACTTGAATCAGTTGATTATTGGTTATTTTCTTTTTGTTGCTCAATTGCTGATTTGGCTTTTTCCGTTTGTTCAGATGCAAATTCTCCTGTGGCTTTTGCCGCATTTGTCAATTTATCTTGAACTGTTTCACTGTTTGCTTCATATTCTTCTTTTGTCTTAATGTCGACAACATCGACATTGACTTCAATGACATCTAGATGTGTCATTTCATGAACTTCTTTGGCAATGATTTTTTTGATTTGTTGGTAAATTTCTTCGATGTCTTTGCCGTATTCAACAACGATCTTAAGATCAACAGCGACTTGTTTTTTCCCAACTTCCGTGTCAATACCGGCTGTTACATTATCAGTGTTGACTAATTTTTCTGCCACGTTAGAGAAGAAGCCACCATCAGCTGTTAATAATCCATCCACTTTTTCTAAGGAGATGCCTATGATTTTTTGAATGACCTTATCTTCATATGTCACATCACCATTCATAGATTCACCGTTTTCCGTTGTGTTTTTTGGATCTTTTGCTGGGGCTTCTGGCTTAGGTGGTGTATGCCCTGGCATTGGAGGTTTTGGCTGATCTCCATGATGTTCTTGTGGTTTACTAGAATTTTCATGTTTCCCTTGTTGTCCTGATTGTCCTTCGTTTTCTTTTTTATCATGAGCCACTTTGTTTTCAACGTTGGGTACAACCGGATCTGGATGTGCTGAAACGGGTGCTGTTTTATCTTTAGCATCATGAACACCATTTGCATTGTTCGGTGTCGTTGGATCTGGATGTGCAGATACTGGTTTGTTTTGGTTGTTTGTTTTGTTGTTATCCATAATAGAATTTCCTCCTAAGATTTATGATCAAAAATTTTTGTTTGTTTTAAATACATTCCGACCGCCACGCCAATGATCGCCATAAGGATCAGCAACAAGGTTTTAAAGAATCCCACTGTAATCAATAGTACGGCGAGAATCAACCCAATTGCCCCGCAAATGATCGGAAGCTTATAAGCAGCAAAAAGTTCATTCATTTGTGCCCCTCCTTATTCCACACGAGCGTGTTCGTTTGTTTGATATTTATTGGTAGGTGCTTGGTAACCTGTATACTTCACCGACACTTTTACTTGCTCATCTGTGCCGAGTAACTGTTTCACTTCTTTTTCGATTTCATCCATCAATATTCTTGTTTTCCCGATCAATGAAGAAGTCCGTTTTAATTCACCTTTAACTGTAACTGCGATCTTATTTTTTGTGGCTTTGATATTAACCTTAGGTGAGTGAATGAATTCATCTTCATTTAAGTGTGAACGAACCATACCTTCAATCGCTTTTTTATCTAACGTTAATTCGCCGTCCCCTTTTTTCAATAAGAAGGTTCCAATCGTTTTCGGATAAAAAATGACGATCAATAATGCAATAATTAGTAGAATCGCTAAGCCGACTGCTACCCAAAAAATATATTGCTGCATATAGTAATTCGTTATTGTAAAGAAACGGAATCGTTCAAGCATCAATGGTAAAGGATAGACCGCACTGATCAAGACGACAAATAGTAGAATAGACAAAAGTAGCAGAGAAAAAATGACACCAATTGTTTTAGTCCCTTTATTCATCCTGGCACCTCCCATTTTTTATAAGTTGATAGCTTCCCCACCAGTTACACCATAAATTTGTGCAGTAACGTAGCTCGCTTTATTTGAAGCTAAGAAAACGTAAACTAGAGCTAATTCTACTGGTTGGCCGGCACGTTCAAGCAAGCTTTGTTGGCCAAATTCAGGAATAGAATCTTCCGGTTGTCCTTCGTCTAACTGTAGTGGTGTCCAAATAGGACCAGGAGCTACTCCATTAACACGAATGCCTTTTGGTGCTAATTGTTTTGCTAAGCCAATTGTAAAGTTTGCAATAGCTGCTTTCGTGGAAGCGTAATCTAAAAGATGTTCACTTGGATTGAACGCTTGAACAGAAGTAGTGTTGATAATTGCCCCTCCTGCTGGAATATGCGGAACCGCCTCTTTAACAATCGCAAACATCGCTAAGATATTCACCATGAAGGTATCTTTCACTTGTTCTAATGGAATTTCTTCAATAGCCGGGCAAGAGATTTGTTGTCCCGCATTTAATACTAATGTATCTAAGCCACCTAATTCACTGACAACTTTTTCAACGATTTCTTTAGGCGCTGTTTCGTCTCTAAGATCATATGGTAGTAAGACAACTTTTCGTCCTGCTTTTTCAATATAGGAAGCTACTTGTTTGGCATCTTCTTCTTCTCCTGGGAAAAAGTGCAAGCCGATATCTGCCCCTTCTCTTGCAAAAGCAATAGCTGCCGCGCGCCCGATCCCTGAGTCTCCGCCAGTAATCAGAACACGGCGATTTTCTAGTTGATTTGATCCTTCATAAGATTCTTCTCCACAGTCAGGAACTGGTTGCATTTCTTTTTGTAATGCTGGTGTATCCTGGTCTTGTTTAGGAAATTCCTCAGTATGGTAAAGTTTACGTGGATCAATTAATTTTGGTTCTGTCATGTGTATCCTCCTCATAGTTTGGTAATTTTTTATTTTGTATAATCTTTTCGGTAAAGATGGTAGCCTACAGCTCCTGCAACAACGATCGAGCCAAAGATAACTAATAAAAAGGCTAAGCCAGAGCTTTTACCAGGTAATCCGCCAGTATTCATCCCCCAAATCCCTGCAATCAATGCTGGAACAGAGATCACTAATGCCGCCGAATCAAGATATTTCATTAAATGATTCAAATGATTGTCCATCATTCCATTAAAAAGATCCCCAATACTTTCTAACAAGTCACGATAGATCAAAATCATTTTTTCTGTTTGTCTTTGTCTCAATTGGATGTCATAAAGTAGACGAGCATCAGCTAATTTCTCAACAAAATCTTCTGATTGCCATAAGGTATCTAAAGTCTCTTTTTGATCTCTCAACGTATGGTCAATATAAACAATGTCCCGTTCTAAATCCGCTTGCTTATATAGTTCTTCGTTTTCCGTCGTTTTACGCGCTTCTTGATCGAGGGAATCAATCCTCTTTTTCATTTCTGTTAGTTCTTTCACGTAATGGGTATAGATGTTCAAGACAGAATATGCAATAAGTGTTTCAAAAGAATTGATCTTATTCCCATGTTTTGCTAATACTCGATCAAAAAAGTCCGTTTTTTTATCGATACAACTAATCAATAACTCATCCGAATAAATAAACGAAATAGGCATTAATCGATTCTCGATTTTCTGCTCCTGGTTGGACAAATTCAGTAGCACTAAGGAAATCGGATGGTTCAAATTCGTCCCCACAAGCTCTTCAATTCTTGAAACTTCTTCTGGTAGAGAAGTTCCAACAAAGATATCTTTTGGTAAACGATACTTTTCAATCACCTGTTCGATTTCCTTAGTGTCACTACTGTCGATCACGAGCCAATTATAGTTGTTTTTGTCTGTCGTTATTACTTTCTCTTTTCCAATAAAGTAATAGTCCAGCATGATCAATCTCCCTTTCTACAAAGGATGTTAGCTAAAGAAACAGTTGCTTAATTTAATGTTACGATCCAAGACAACAATCTCATTTTCTAAAGAGAAACTGTTTAATTGGTGGTCATATGCAAGATTCAAATGTCTACCTAAATAAGATTGCTCTAATTTAGATGTGTAGATTTCCAGAGTGGGATGTTCGATTTTATTGACGTATTTCCCAAATTCTACAAAGAAAGGAATAATCTGGAAAAAACTGCCTTTTGCACAAGCCCCTTTATCTCTTAAAAACGGATCTGAAGAATCAATCAATGCCAAAGCAATTTTTGAATCTTTTCCTACTTTTTTTGTCAATGCCTCCATCGCATGTTTTGTCATCGTGATTTCCATCATCATCATCTCCTTCAGATTATATATAAGTTACGACATTTTTCCTCAGCGGCTCACTTCTGTGTTACGATGGATTCTGGCATAAAGTGGATATTTAGGAAATTTTGCGACACAACGGAAAGCTGTCATGTTTGCATATTTATCGTAGTATTTTTTAGTTGGCCCTTCAAAATCTTTACTCCATGGTTTAACATGACCAGAGAAGTGGATGATCGATGGATCTTTACGTGTTTCTTCGTATTCCTTTTCTCCTTGTGGCGTTGGATGTTGCTTCGCTTTTGCCATGATATACCCTTGAGCATTCCATTTTGGATGTAATGGAATCCAACGATCATGTAAAATTGCATTTAACGCATCTTGATCGTGGAAACGTAATTTTTCAGGATTTTCTTCAATGAATGTTAGAACTTTTTTAGTAATGTCTTGTTCTAACCATTTTTCAACATTGATGAGCATCAATCCAGAATTAAAGTAGCGTGTTGATTTTGCTGGGATCTCCATTTTTTCTAATCGTTGGTGGAAACCAGCATCTTCTACGGCGGCCAAGATCGCACCGTTAAATTCAAGATCCCATAATGGTGTAACATCTTTTACGGTAATCATGTCACAGTCCATATATAAAAGACGTTCGACATTTTTTCCTCTAAATAACTCAGGAATAGCAATACGATAGTAAGCAGTTTCCGGAATACGATCACTTGTTACTACATTTTCAAAGAATTTTTTGTTGATCTTCAAGAATTCCACCTCTGTATTCATACGAGAATTCTTAACAGAGAAACGTAATAATTGTTTGCTTTCATTATCAATGTTGTCATCAATGACATAAAATCGTACAAAAACTTTTGGATCACTATTTTCTAATACTGAAACGAACAGCGCCGCTAGATGAGGCACAAATTTGGTATTACAACTTGATACGATTGCGATTTCTTTTCTTCTATTCATTTACCTCTCCCACTTTCTTTAAAACGCTATGCGCTAATTTTTTTAAATAGACATTTGTATATGGATGATCTTTTAACGTATTCCATGGTTTGTCATGCCCTGTGAAATGAACGATCGACGGCGATTCATTTCCTGCTTTGTATAATTTTTCATACGCAGCATCTGGAGCAGGATGACGTTCAAAAATCAAGGAAGTCTGCATATTCCATTTTGGTTCTAATTGCTCCCAGTCTTCATAAAGAACTGCATTTAAAGCATCTTGATCATGGTAAATAATTCGATCACCATTTTCTTTTAAATAATTGATTGTTTTTTCAGTGATCATTTTTTCATTCCAACGATCAATGTCGATAACCATCACGCCAGAATTAAAATAATAAGCATCTGATTCAATTCCTAACCGTTTCAAAGCTTTCGTTTGACCTGGATCGATGACAGCTCCAATCGTTTTACCATTTAATGGTTGATCATATAAATGAACGATGTCATCCAGTACTAAAATATCTGAATCTAAATAAAGCACTTTTTTATAGTCGTATTTAGCTAAGATCTTAGGTAAAGATATTCTTAAGTATGCTGTAGTAGTAATATGGTCACTTACTAGGAAATCTTCGTAGACATCTTTATCAACTGTTAAAAATTGAATCGTTGCATTGTCTGAATGTTTTTTAACCGTTTGTCTAAGTCCTTCTTTGCTATATTCAGAAATACCGTCGTCAATGACATAAAAATAAATGTGTCTTGTTTTAGTGGAGTTTTCCAGTACAGTGGCAATCATCACGCTTAAGTAAGGAGCGTAATTTTCATCTGAAGCAGTTACTACCGGAACGATACCTTGTTTCATCTCCATTAAAATCACTCCTTTTTCTAATCTTTTTCTAACCTTTTCTATATCCAGAATATGCCTCAATAAACTTTAAAGCAAAAGATATGCTTCATTTTCATTGAATAATTCATAAAAATAAACCTTTTTTATCGAATTGAAAACGTTAACTTAATCGTTTTTCTGCCTATTTATTCAATTATAGGATTTGAAATACTACCTATATATGTCGAATGAAAACTAAGAATATTTTTTGAAAAAATTCAAAAACACAAAGCATTTTATTTTTATTTTAGGAAATTCTCATTTAACCTTAGAGTAAGCAATAGATAAAGGGAGCGAATAATATGAAATTAGCAGCAATTGATTTAGATGGTACTTTACTCGATCGGAATGGAAAGATACCAAAAGAAAACATCGAGGCACTTCAAAACTTTGATCGACATGGTGGGATCGTCACGATTGCGACTGGTAGAAATAGCATCTCTGCTAAAGATGTATTTGAAGAACTTGGGATCGGCGGCTATTTGATTTCATCTAATGGTTCTTTCGTGGCAAAGATGATGAAAGGCGAGATCCTTCACGTATTGAAACGTTCTAAAATTGAGCTTGCTACCCTTAAACGGGCCTTCTTCTTAGCACAAGAGGCAAAAATATCAATTATTGCTAGTCGAGAAACTCAAGATGATCAATTAACCTTTGATGAGTCAAATTTGGTGAAAGATGATCCCTACTACCAACATTTCAATTTACAAAATCAGACATTTGCTGAAATCACTAAGTTATTAGAAGATCCATCTGTCAGCTATTTAAAATTGGCATTAACAGATAAAGATGAATCAAAATTGCAAAAACTGCAACAAGATTTAAAAAGTGAAGGGATTGATTCCGTCTTTTCAGACCCCCATTTTTTGGAAATCACACCTAAAAATGTAACAAAGGCTCACTCATTAATCTTTTTAGCTGAGACCTTGGAAATCGATCCTCATGAGATCGTTGCCTTTGGTGATCAGGAAAATGATATTGCGATGCTAAAAGTCAGTGGAACAAGTATTGCGATGGGAAATGCACAGAAACAGGTAAAAAATATTGCGGATGAAGTAACCAAAACAAATGAAGAAGCTGGTGTAGCGTATATTATCAACAATTATTATTAAGGTTTAAGGAGGGAGACAAAATTGTTAGTAATCGTCGATATGCAAAATCATATTCTAGATCCTGAGAGTAAATATTATGTTCAGCACGCAGATAAGCTAATCAAACAAATCCACTCACGTTTAGAAGCTGCACGTAAAAAAAACGAATATATTCTTTTTACCAGAGATATACCAGTCGAGCGAAAAGAGCAGGATGAAGAAGGCGAAGATTTGCAAATCATTCCTACACTTGCTCCTAAAGAAAATGAAAAAGTCGTCAAGAAATACTACTTCACGATGCCACCGGAAAGCTTACTTGAGATTAAACAAGAAGCTTTTGACCAAGATGAAAAAGAAAAGCATATTGAAGTCGTTGGTACAGAAACGAATCTCTGTGTCTTATCGAATACCATTGCTTTACAAAGCGTATTTCCAGAAGCTGATTTTTTAGTGGATACAGCTTTTGTTTCTGAAAACAAGCATGGCGATCAAGCGCTAAAACTACTCAAAGATTTTAATGTTGAGTTGAAGTAACCGAAAATAAAACGCCCACAACATTTAACTTTGTGGGCGTTTTATTTCGTTATTTACTAAAGGCTTTTCTTTGTTCGTACTATCTATTTCCTAAAATTTGTATTGATCGTTCCCTCACTTTGTGGAAAGTAACGGTTAGGATTTTTTTACTACTAAACTTCCTATAGCGTTTATAAAAAATATCAAATGAGGTTCCCCATCTCCAATAAACAATAGTTGAAACGTCAGTTATTAGTCATTTCTAAAAGCATGCAACTTTTTAAAATAAAAAAACAATGATTATCTAATCATTGTTTAAAGAAACGAGCGCTTTAATATGTACCCTGTAGGACTCGAACCTATGACCGGACGGTTATGAGCCGTCAGCTTTAACCAACTGAGCTAAGGGTACAGTAAAAATTTCAAGATATAAAAATAACTTATATCTACTATAGCATGAATAAAAATCCGAAACAAGCTTAATTAATAAAAATCCAAAAGTATTCCATTAAATAACAAATATTTTATTTTGATCAGACGATTTCCAGCTCTTCCCCTCCCTCTTCACCACAAATGCTCTATCACTTGGTATATGAATTGCTTGAATCATTTGTTTTTTCAAACACGTAGCATATTATTTGTTCTGTTACTCGGAACGTGCTATCTTGTATTTGGGTTGTTTTTTTATTCTTATGATTATTTAAGTCGTAATCACTTTTCGAAGTGTTTTCCACCTCTTAGTGTAAGTGGTTGTTCGTTGTTAACCTACGACTGAAAATCAATGATTATTTAAATACGAAATCTATAGGAGTTAGTACTATGATAACATTGAGTCGACTTATTTTTTTTATTACTACCTTAATTCTTATCCCTATTATTTGTTACTTAATCAACTGGAACAAGGAACGCTTAATTTTAGCGTTTTTTACGTTACCAGCAATCTTTTTTTCATATAAAATCTTAAATTATCAGTATTTTGAACCAGACCAATTATTCGTGGCAGAACTGATTGGTTTGATTCTAGCCTTGTTATTACCAATTGCTTATTTGGTTTATTTAAATAGAAAGCATTGATCGATGAATTTATTTGAATGACAAAAGGAGCGAATTTATGAGTATTGAAGAAGCGATTTTATTAGATACACTACGCTGTCGGCTGGATTATCTCCGAAAAAAAAGAATTTAACCGTTAAGGAAGTGGCTGAACAAACCTCACTCCCGTTGGAAACTTATCTACAATTAGAACAGGGAAAACGTTGTCCGAGCGCTATCGATCTAATTTTTATTGCGGATTTTTATAATGTATCTGTTGACTATTTGATCGGACGATCAGAAAAACCAGACCGTGTAAATTAAACCATCTAATCTAAATGAAAGAGAGTGAGTAAATGCGCTTATGGCATGAAGAATTAATCCCTTTGCTTCCTAGAAAACAATTATTAGGTCAACATAGAGAATGTTGTGCATTAAGAGGTAATGGTTGGGGAAGAAAGCATGCAACAGTTGATTATGTCTTCCAACATTCCCCTTACAAGCTTTATCAGTATCACCAACTTATTCTTACTGAAATGAAAAATCGCCATTATCTTCCTTCTCCAGAATGGTCTGTCCCGGAGTACCGTGGGAAAGCCTGTGATCCTTATACTAATCTTTCTCCTCAAAAACAAACTTCACCTATTTATCCTGAGCATGACGAGGACTACCTGATGATCTGTTTAACAAACCTTAAACAAAAAGGAATTGATTTAATCCATATAAAAGCTATGGATTCTTAAAAGTTCATCAGATTTTCCTCATTTATTGATTCAAATAAACGCAATGAATATGAGAGTATGAACCTTTTCTCACTCTCATATTCATTATATTAGGATTCATTTAAACTGTCTGACTGACACATTCATTCGTCGATCACGATTCTTCGCTATTGAATAGGGAGAGGCCCGTATCCCTTCCTCAATAGTATTCACTTGAGCGGCAGAGCAGCATTTTTCTTTACTAAGAAAAAACAAAAAAACTACTCTAATGAAAGAGTAGTTTTTATTATGACAGTATTAACCTTTTACGATGTTTACTGCTTGAGGGCCACGTTGACCGTCTTCAATATCAAAAGTCACTGCTTGACCTTCGTCTAATGTTTTGAAACCGTCACCTTGGATAGCTGAGAAATGTGCAAAAACATCATTTCCATCTTCAGCAGTGATAAATCCAAAACCTTTGTCTGCGTTAAACCATTTTACTGTACCGTTATTCATATATATTTCCTCCTAATACGTATCAACGTACGATTTTATTGCAATAAATTATTGATAGGCAAAAGGAGTCATAAACTAAAATAGTTAGCTCAAATTACGTTTCAAAATAGATTACTTACTTAATATAGCATAGATAAATGAGAAACACAAGAATAAACCTCTACTTGTATGTGTCTGTAATTTTCCCAGAAGCTCTTTTCTCCCGACAAAATTAAATTTAGATTAAAACACTTCTGCATACGCATTTTGTGTTTTTTGTTATTTAATTCTTTATTTACAGGATTTTCTGCTATTTTCTTCCCTTTTACTTTAACACATTTCGTTCTTTTTTCAAGAGAAAACTAGCAAAAAATTTTTTCGGATAATTTATTTTATGACCAAAATATTTGATATTGGTCTTGCAAATAGTACAAAAACAAGGTAGAATTTAATTTGACAAAATTAAATTTAGATTTAGATTGGTCGCAGTGCGTGGCTAGTCTACGTGACTCTTTGTTCTTTACAAAGGGTCTTTTTTATTTCCCTTTGTACCAATCCAATCGCTCTTTGATTTGTTTTGAAGGAGTATGATAGTTAATTACATAGGTTTTTACTTCGTCTACTTTTTGCCGTTCATCCTCGAAAAAGTGATTCGGACACTTCCCCAGTTCCGCCACTAAACGATTATCCAACGTAAACGCTTCTTGCCACTTCTCTGTAAAAATATCTTTTAGTGTGTTATTGCGTTTCGTCGTTAATAACCACGCCATTGCTTCTAATCCTTTTCCCCAATATTTACTATTTCGCTTCATTCGAAAAGTCAAGATTCGGTGAAGATTTTCCATAATCCCGATTCCTTGTTTCTCACCTGGCAATCCTCGAATATGGTAAGGCTTAATAATCTTCCAATTCCGCCGCAAGTATGCTCTTAATTTTTTTACGTGATTTTCTTGTTCTTCTGTTTCTGCGTGCGACTCTAACGTATCTAAGGCACAGTGTAAATCTTTAGTAGAATAGTTATTAATTGCTTGCTGAAAGACAGGAATTAGTTCAGGGACAAAGACACGTTGCTCTAATTTTAATGAAATATGGTAATGATCCAAAAAGTGCTCATGTCTTTTCACGACCGGCAAAAGACCTTTAAACGTCTTTTGGCTGTACCCTTTTCCTCCATCTGAATTGGTTACAATAATAGTGTTTTTTAAATCATACGTACGATATAAATAATTTTCTAAATAATTCATTGTTTTCTTATGTCCTAAACCAACAAATTGTTTTAAATTCTTGGTCTTTTTGCGCTGTCCTTTCGTTTCTACTCCTTCATGAACGATAAAATGTGCCAATTCTTTATTTTTGCCATCTTTTCCTCCAACAAATACACCATCCCCTTCGATATAAAGATAGTCAACTCTTCGTGTCCCTTCTTTATCATATTCTTCAAGATAAGCTTCATGTTCTTTATATTTCTCCTCATATTCATGAACAACTTTCATAACGGTATCTTTTGAGGCTTGAACATTACCAACTACCTCAATCAATTCTGACGCCTTCCGATAGGAAGTCACCATGCTTAACTCTGCCAAGGCATATTTTGTTCGTAGGGAATAGCGATCATATCGCTCTATACCAAGCAATTCATCGATTGGGTAAAGGATTTGGCCGTTTCTTTCGACAGATTTTCTTGTATACGTGAGTACGCCAAACAGAAACTGTACACTACGTTCGACAGCTTTTCCAACTGTATATCCTTTCACCTGATAACTTTGGATTAATTGTGGCTCTTGCCAATGGATCCACGATTGGAAAACACGATTCATTAGATTTGATGAATAATTCATTAACTGTTTCTCTTTCTCTAAACCATCGTTGTCGGTGCGTAAAATTTCATGTAAGTCTGTCAAAAAAGCGGCAAACATGTTTTCTTATCCTTTCTGTATTTGTTGGTTATGTAGAATACACCAGGTAGAACTTAGACCTGGTATGTTGTCTTGTGCATTGATTCAATCATTTCAAGCAGTAATTGAGAGAGCTCTTCTGGCGTATAATTCTTAAGTAAACTTTTTAGTAAGTCTTCTAGTTGTTTACGTTCTATTTGAGATACTTCAGACTGTGCCAATGCATCGTTGATATGTGCTAAAAATGTTTTATTTGTCACAGCTCGTTTTTCCTTTCTGCTTCGATCTTTTGATACTTAGTCAACTGTTCGATACACAAACACAAAAACGTTTTTTTCGAGGGCTTGTTTTCTTTTCAATGATTCTCCAGAACCAAATAGTGTCACTGGTTGTTTGCCTACAACTAAACAAGTGGTCTCTTTGGTAACGGTATGCTGAAAACGACCACCTAATGCTTTTACTAGATTTTGTGCTTGTTGGCGTGTAAAACAGTCTAACGTCCCAGTAAATACAAACACCTCATTCATTTTCTTCACCTCTCTCTTATAATTGACGAATGAGCGCCGTTAGAAATCCAGAAGCATTTGGACGTCCCCGCGGGGTCACATAGCCTGCTTGAATAGCTAACTCATTTATTTTTTCACGATCAGAAGGATACAACGAAAACATGTAATCTTCCTTCCGCTCTTTTTCTTGATTCGCCATTTTTTTAATAGCGTTAGACGGTTGTACAATATTTTTTACCGTCTCTTGTTTTTTTGTGGCAACTTTTTGTTGAATAGCTTCAAAGTGATTCATGGGAGCATTTCCTTTCTATCCATCATTTATTTTAACAAAAAAATTTCCATAGGTATTTTCCATAGGTATTTTCCATAGGTATTTTCCATAGGTATTTTCCATAGGTATTTT
>ERZ1034980.634-NODE-634-length-24455-cov-8.005779_pt1 | contig 24455 bp, 18 predicted proteins | sample MGYA00520622_ERZ1034980 | MGnify/ENA primary metagenome ERZ1034980 (study PRJEB33766, sample SAMN09781791) | gut metagenome | biome: gut microbiome | host: Homo sapiens | place: Madagascar | study: EMG produced TPA metagenomics assembly of the PRJNA485056 data set...
GTGCGTTCAAAATGCGCATAAACTCCTCGCCGGAGATCGTCTCTTTTTCGTACAGATACTGGGCAATTTCGTCCAGCTTGCGCTTGTTGTCGGCCAACAGCTGGTAGGCCTTCTTGTGCTCGGCCTGCACGATCTCCACGACCTTGGCATCGACCTGAGCCGCCGTCTGCTCGCTGCAGGCCAGGCTCGCGTCGCCGCCCAGGTAGGCGTTGTTCACAGTCTCCAGCGCGACCATGTCGAAATCCTCGGTCATGCCGTAGCGGGTGACCAGTGCGCGGGCCAGCTTGGTGGCCTGCTCAATATCGTTCGACGCGCCCGTCGTGATGGAGTGGAAGATCAGCTCCTCCGCCGCGCGTCCGCCGGTCAGCGTCGCGATCTTGTTCAGGATCTCCTCTTTCGTCATCAGCGTGTGGTCGCCGTCCTCCACCTGCATGGTGAAGCCCAGCGCACCGGACGTGCGCGGCACAATGGTAATTTTCTGCACGGGGGCGCTGTTCGTCTGCAAGGCCGCCACCAGCGCGTGGCCGACCTCATGGTAGGAGACGATGCACTTTTCCTTATTGTTGAGGATCTTGTTCTTCTTCTGCGCACCGGCCAGGATCGTGTCCACGGCCTCCTGCAGGTCGAACTGGGTCACGGCCTTGCGGTGATGGCGCACAGCGCAGAGCGCGGCCTCGTTCACGATGTTAGCCAGCTCGGCGCCGGACGCACCGGGCGTCATGCGGGCCACAACACCAAAGTCACAGTCGGGGCCGAGCTTGACTTTCTTAGCGTGCAGGCGCAGGATGCTCTCGCGGCCCTTCAGATCGGGCAGCTCGACGGGCACGCGGCGGTCAAAACGGCCCGGGCGGGTCAGCGCAGGATCCAGGGATTCCGGGCGGTTCGTCGCCGCCAGGATGACGACGCCCTTTGTGGCGTCAAAGCCGTCCATCTCGGTCAGCAGCTGGTTCAGCGTCTGCTCGCGCTCGTCGTTGCCGCCAAGGTTGGAGCCGCCGTCACGCTTCTTGCCGATCGTATCGATCTCATCAATAAAGACGATGCAGGGCGCTTTTTCACCCGCCTGCTTGAACAGGTCGCGCACCTTGGACGCGCCCATGCCGACGAACATCTCCACAAACTCACTGCCGGCGATGGAGAAGAACGGCACACCGGCCTCACCGGCCACGGCGCGGGCCAGCAGCGTTTTGCCAGTGCCCGGAGGGCCGACGAGCAGCACGCCCTTGGGCATCTTCGCGCCGATCTCCTCATACTTTTTGGGGTTGTGCAGGAAGTCTACAATTTCCTGCAGGCTCTCCTTGGCCTCGTCCTCACCCGCTACATCGTTGAATTTGATGCCGGTCTCATCGTCCACTACGTACTGCTTTGCGCCGGACTTGCCGCCAAACAGCATGGCGTTGCCGCCGGCACCGCCCATCTCCTGCATCTTTTTGGACGCCCAGCGGTTGACGAACCAGAACAGGATGATCATCGGCAGGAACGAGATCAGCAGGTTCAGCAGCGAATCCCAGATCGTGGGCGACTGATAAACCGTGCCGAACTCCACCCCCGCGTCCTCCAGCCGGGTGACGAGGTTGTTGTCCTGTGCAATGGCGTTGGTTTTGTAGGAATTGTCGTTCTTGTCCACAAAGTAGATCTGCTGATCTTCGATCTGGACGGTGGCCAGCTCCTTGCTCTCCAGCATTTGCAGGAAGGTGCTGTAGTTCACGCTTTTCACGCTCGCCTGCATCACAGCCGGGAACAGGAAAACATTGCTTAAAATGACGATGGCCAGAATGACCGCATAGCCGATCCAAAGTTTCTTTTTGGGGTCCTTCGGCGGCTGTGTCGTCTCTTTCATAGGGAATGCCTCCTCCTTATCTTTTGTAACTATTATAGCATGCTCCCAAAAAATGAACAGCGTGTGAAACAACTTTGAACGAACCGCAAAAAATCCCGCCGCGGCGGGCTTTCTCCACATTTTGCACAGGTTTTCGACATCTTTCCACTGTGGAAATGTGGAAAACCATGTTGAAACTGTGGAAAACCCCGTGCAAACCCACAAAATAGCACGATAGACAGGGTTTGTTGAAATGTGGAAAACCGGAGACAAACCCTCCCCTTGTAGGGGAGCCGGCCGGGCGAAGCGATGGCCTGAGGGGCTTTTCCCGTTCGCCCCAGCCGCCAACTTTTCCGTCTATTTTTAAACAAATGTCAAAATTCCGTCCAAATTTTCCCGCATTTTGTAACAACTCGGAAACATTTGTCGTTATAATAGACAGTACACCTTTTCAAAAAACCATCCTGCCGGAAGGAGGCCCCGCTATGAATCCCATCATAAACCGCAAACAGGATATTCTGTATAAAGACCTTGCCGTTGACCTTACCGCCCACCGCGTATCCCGCGCCGGGCATGAGCTGCTGCTGACCCCGCGGGAGTTCGCCCTGCTGGCCGTGCTCGTGACCCACTGCGACACAGCTTTAAGCCGCAGCCAGCTGCTCGAGGCTGCCTGGGGCTACGCCTTTATCGGCGAGAGCCGCACCGTGGACGTACATATCAACCGCCTGCGCCGCAAGCTCGGCCTGCAAAACGACATCCAGACCGTCTACAAGGTGGGCTACCGCCTGAACAGCGCCAACTGAAACCGCAAAGCGCCCTGCACTTTTTTACCGTGCAGGGCGCTTTTCTTCCTTTTCAAAAAGTTTCATATTCCCCGCCCGGCGTGTAGATCGTCCCATCGGGGCCGATGACCACATTGCTCAGCGTGTCCAGGCCGCCGTAGACGTCCGGGTCCAGCGTGACACACAGAGCGAAATCGACCTCGTCCGGGGCATAGCGCACGACCCGCAGCACACCGGAGGTATGCTTATATTCGAGCCCGTTCTCCGTGGTGGTCTGCTCCCAGCTGCCGTCCAGCGTTGTGTCCAGCTGGGTCAAAAACGCCTGCACCTGCTCCTCCGGTGTACTCTCTGCCGCGGGCAGTCGGTTGTCAAGGACGCTGACCTGCAAAAACGCGCCGTTGCCGGGCAGATACATCAGCCCGATGCTCGTCTCATCGTCGATACTGTACATCTCGCCGCTTTCCGTCACCTTGTAGGCGTTCACCGTGTACATCTGGAAGCTCACAGTCTGGATATTGCCCGTGTAGCTGCACCCGTAGCACTGGACCTGCACGCTGCCGTTTTCCGGCTGCACCGGCCCGGCGTGGGCCTCGCCCTCGGCCACGCGGTCCAGCAGGTAGTCAAGCTGCTCCCGGCTGAGAAGGCCCCGCGCGGCGGCCTGCTTCAGCTTGCCGCGCAGTACGGTAAAGACATTGTCGGACCAATAGCTGTCCGCCCGATTGATGCCGCCCTGCACGCCGTAACGGTAGAGCGCCCCGGCCACGGGGTCCAGGCGTATCTCGTCGCTCATCACGCCGGGCAGGGCGGGTCGCGGCTGGGCCGCACGGCAGCGCACCGTCTGCCCGTACACGGCCAGCGGCGGCAGTGCCAGCAGTGCCAGGCTTACCGCGGCAATTTTTAAAAATTTATTGTTGCTGCGCTGCTTCTTCATGCTCTGCCTCCTTCTGCAATAAAATCGTCACTGTCGTGCCCTCGCCCACACGGCTTGCAAAGGTCAGCTGCGTGCCGAATGCCTCTGCAGTTTGTGCGCAGAGCGCCAGCCCCACGCCGCTGCCGCCGTTGGCCCGGGCGCGGGCCTTGTCCACGCGGTAGAACGGCTCGGTCAGGTGGGGCAGCGCCTCCGCCGGGATACCGCAGCCCGTGTCCTGCACGGTCAGCCGCCAGCATTCGCCCGCGTCGGTGCAGCGCAGGTGGACCGCGCCGTCCTGCGGCCCGGCGTGCCATGCATTCAGCGCCAGATTGCGCACAAGGTCGGCCAGCAGCACCCGGTCCGCCAGCACAACGGCCTCCGCGGGCGCGTCGCAGTCCAGCACCACATCCGGCAGACTGCGCACGGCATCGGCAAAGGCCGCGGCCACCCGCACAGGGCGCAGCACCACGCCGTCCGCCTGCAAGCCGTTCAGCGCCAAAAGCTGCTGGCTCAAACTCTCCAGCCGTGCGGACTCATGGTAGAGGGCCTCCGCCGCCGTGCGCCGTCGTTCCGCATCCAACGTGCCGCCGCGCAGCAGGTCGGCGTAGCCGATCAGGCTGGTCAGCGGCGTTTTCAGCTCGTGGGTCAGGTCTGCCACAAAGCGGCTCTGGCGGGCGTTCAGCTCCTGTAGACGCTCATAGTGGTACGCCGCGACCAGCGCCGCCAGCGTGATGACCGCCTGCACGGCCAGCCAGCTGTACAAAAGCCGGTTCCGCGCGGCAAACGCCTCGGACGCATCCGCCGCCGTGACGACGGCCACGGGGTAGGAGTAGGGCGTGTTCAACACCCCGCCCAGCAGCAGCGTCTCCCCGCGCAGCAGGATGCCGTCCGTGGCCGCGGCGGCCTGCTGCACATCGGCGGCGGCCACGCTCTCCGGCAGGGCGCTGTAGGCGACGTCGCCCTCCCGCAACAGCGCAAACGCGGCAGTGCTGCTGCCCAGGATCAGCCACTGGCCGCGGGTGTACGCCTGCCCTACCCGGGCGCAGACCGAGTCGGCCCCGCTGCTCGGATAGCCCGCGCCGCGCCGGGTATCGTACTCGGCGGCAAAGGCGTCCTCCAGCCCACAGACATTGCGCTGGTGCTGCAAAACCGCCTGTTCCTCCAGCGCGTCCAGCCGTTCCCGGAACGTCCGGCACGCCAGCCCGCTCCCCGCCAACCCCAGTGCCAGCGAGAGTGCAAGGACAGCCGTGTACATGGATGTACGCTTCATAAAGTCACCTCCTGCGGTTTCCCGGTTGTATGATCCATTTTGATTTACCGCCATGTAGGGGCCGGACATGTCCGGCCCGGCAGCCTTCCGCCATGACCCATTCACGGTCTGCCGTCTTGCAGCCCGCGGGCCGGGCATGCCCGGCCCCTACCGTTCTGCCAGCAGCTTATACCCCACCTTCGGCACGGTCACGATCTTGTCCGCCCAGTCCAGCTTTTTGCGCAGCCGGTGGATGTGCAGATCCAGCGCCCGCGGGTTCGGCTCCGCGTCGGGTCCCCAGACCCGCTCATACAAAATATCACGGTAGAGCGCCTGTCCCCGCGCCCGCACCAGAACCAACAGCAGCGTAAACTCCCGCGGGGTCAGCTCCACCGCGCGCCCGTTTTGGGTCACGGTGCGGTTGTCCGGGTCTACCTCGGCATCGAACACCCGCAGCGTCGCCGCCCGCCGCCCGGTGTGGCGCAGAAGTCCCTCGACCCGGGCCAGCAGCTCCGCCGGGGCAAACGGCTTGACGATGTAGTCATACGCGCCCAGCTTCAACCCGCGCACCCGGTCCGCCACGGCGTTTTTCGCCGTCAGAAAGATGACCGGCGTGCCGGTTGGCGCAATGTAGTCCATCAGTGCAAAGCCGTCCACGCCCGGCAGCATGACGTCCAGCAGCACCAGATCAAACTGCTGCTTTTCCAGCAGGTCGGCGGCCTGCTCGCCGTCGCAGGCCAGCACAAGCGGCTGCCCCAGCGGCTCCAGCGTCATCTCAATGAGCCTGGCAATATGCGGCTCATCATCCACGATCAAAATCGGAAGCATCGCGTTTTCCCCCTTTCGTTGAGGCCAGTATAGCACGGCAGGGTTTCTGAAAGTTTTCCGCTGCACAAAAAGTAGGGGCCGGGCATGCCCGGCCCGCAGCTTTCCCATCAGCTCCATCTCATGGGTAAGCTGCAGGTGAGGCATGCCTCGCCCCTACCCTTCGTTTTATTCCCCCAAAAACTCCCGTATCTCCCTCTCCACGGCCCTGACTTCCTCCTCAAACGCCCGGGCGCTCACGCGCAGCGCACCGTGCCCCATGACGATGATCTGCTCCGCGCCGTCGCTGCTGACAACGCGGGTGCGGTGCTCCTTCGCCAGCTCGTGGGTCGCGCGCTCAATGTACATATCCGCCGTCTCGGCCTCGCGGGTGTAGACAACATACAAATTGTGGTACTGCTCCACCTCCCGCGCGCCGCCGCGCACCTTGTAGGCGTCAAAAACCAGGATCGGCACACAGCGGCGGTAGCCCGCGTAGTTGCACAGAATATCCATCAGCCTGCGCCGCGCGGCGTCCAGATTGCCGTCGGCCAGTTTCCTTAAATCATCCCACGCAAAAATGACGTTGTAGCCGTCCACCAGCAGGTAGTCCGGCCCGGCGGGCACGGGCTTTGCGGGCACGGACGCTGCCGCGGGGGCCGTGTGCAGGGCCGCGCGGGCCGCCTTTTTCGCGTCGCCCGTCTCGCCGCGGCGGCGTATTTTTCCGTAGGTTCGTTCAAAAATTGCCAACAGTTCTTTGTCCTGCTCCAGCGTGCCGCGGTAGGCGTCGGCACGGCGGCGGCGCGCGTTGGCATCGTCCTCAGCGTCGGCTTCTTCTGTCGCCGTCTCGCCGTTCAGCCGCCGTTCCAGCCCGGTGGACAGATGTGCCCGGGCGGGCACCTCGTCCCATTTGACCAGATACCCGGCCCCGTGGGCGCAGAACACCGAATCCGCCGGGTTTTCCACATCCGCGTCGGGGTCATACCCCGCGGCGGAGACGATTTCGTCGACGTTATGGCAGGCGTCGTACCCGGCAGGCAGCACAGCCCAGCGGCCCAGCCCGTGGGTGTAGGCCGCGACCTCCCGCGCATAGCCCCGCGCCGTTGCCACAGGCAGACGGCCCGTCAGCCGCACCGTGCTGCCTGACGTCTCCGGTGCCTCAAAGCTGCCGCACATCCTCTGCACATCGGCCATGGCGCGGCCCAGCGCGTCGGCGGGCAGCTCCAACGTAAAATCATACCACGGCTCCAACAGCTGCACGCCGTCCTTCGCCTCGGCCATCCGCAGGCCCTGCCGCACGGCACGGTAGGTCGCCTGGCGGAAATCCCCGCCTTCGGTATGCTTCTGGTGGGCACGGCCCGCCGCCAGCGTGATCTTCACATCGGTCAGCGGCGCACCGATCAGCACGCCCGGGTGGGTGCGCTCGGCCAGATGCGTTAAGATCAGCCGCTGCCAGTTTTCGGCCAGCGTGTCGGGCGGGCAGTCCGCCGCCAGCTGCACACCGCTGCCCCGCGCCCCCGGCTCCAGCAGCAGATGTACCTCGGCATAGTGGCGCAGCGGCTCATAGTGGCCAATGCCCTCCACCGCCCTTGTCAGCGTCTCTTTATACAAAATGCCGCCCTCACTGAACGCCACGGTCAGCCCGAACCGTTCCTGCAAGATCGTCTGCAAAATTTCCAGCTGCACCTCGCCCATCAGCTGGACGTGTACCTCGCCCAGGTCGTCCCGCCAGTTGACGTGCAGCTGCGGGTCCTCGCCCTCCAGCGTTTGCAGCGCCTTTAATAAGGTATGGGGGTCGGCGTCACAGTCCACGCGGTAGTTGAGCACCGGCTCCAAAAGCGGCGTCTCGGCGTCGGATTCCGCGCCAAGCCCCTGCCCGGGCCGCGTACTGACCGGCCCCGCTGCGGCCACGACCATGCCGGGCAGCGCCTCGCTGACCAGCCGGAATTTGCCGCCGTTGTACAGCCGCAGCGCGTCGGCCTTCTCGCCGCCGGGCAGCACATCTTTTACATGCAGCACGCCGCCCGTGACCTTCAGCCAGGTCAGCCGCGTGCCCGCATCCTCACTGATTTTGAACACACGCGCGCCGAATTCCGGCCACCGGGGCGGGGTGCGGGTCAGCGTCTGCAGGCCGCGCAGCAACCCGTCCAGCCCGTCCAGCCGCAGCGCCGCGCCGAAAAACACCGGGAACACCTGCCGCCGCGCAATAGCGGTCTGCACGGTTTCTGCCGCTGCTGCGCCGGTCTCAAGCACCTCGTTCATCAGCGGCTCGCTGCACAGAGCCAGCGCCTCCGGGTCGGGCACGGCGGAAAAATCCACGCACCCGTCCCCGAACCGCCCGCGCAGCTCCCGCAGGCGCACGGCGGCATCCGCGCCGGGCAGATCCATCTTGTTGACAAATACAAACGTAGGTACGCGGTAACGTGCCAGCAGTTTCCACAATGTCTCGGTGTGGGCCTGCACGCCGTCCGTGCCGGAGACGACCAGCACCGCGTAATCCAACACCTGCAAGGCGCGCTCGGCCTCGGCGGAAAAGTCCACGTGGCCGGGCGTATCCAGCAGCGTCAGCTCGGTCTCGTCGGCGCCGTCCGCGGCGGGCAGCGTCAGCACGGCCTGCTTGGCAAAGATCGTGATGCCCCGCGCCCGCTCCTGGCTGTCGGTGTCAAGAAAGGCGTCCCTGTGGTCCACGCGCCCCAGCTTGCGCAGCACCCCCGCGCGGTAAAGCAGCCCTTCGGCCAATGTGGTTTTGCCGCTGTCCACATGTGCCAGCAGCCCGACGACCAGACGTTTCATACCCGTTCCCCTTAGCTTTCAAAAATCATGCCCCTATTGTACAATTTTTCTTGTCATTTGGCAAACGCTGTGCTATACTTATCCCAAATCCACCGAGGAAGGAGAGCACCCCCTTATGCGTTGGCTGTTTGGTGTTGTGTTCCAGAAAAAAGGAAACCCCTGACGTACTGACGCTGTAAGTGTGCCCTTTTTTACCTCGGTAACGCTGTAAGTGTGCAGTTTTTGCGCCCTGTGGCTTTGCCGCGGGGCGCTTTTTGCTGCCTTTTCACAAAAATTTAAGGGCACGTTTTCGTATACGTTCATGAAAGGGTGTTCCCCATGAATTTACAAAAACAGCTTCGCTGCGTGTATCTGCACGCATTTACCTCTACCCTGCGCTTCACCGACGCCGTCTGGGTCGCGCTGCTGGCGGCCCGCGGCTTTACGCTGGCGCAAATCGGCCTGGCCGAGGGCGTTTTCCACGGCGTCAGCCTGCTGTGTGAGGTCCCCAGCGGCATGGCCGCCGATTTGCTGGGGCGGCGGCGCACGCTGATCTTCGGCGGTGCGCTGGGCGTTGTCTCCGCCGCCACCATGGCGTTTGCGCCCAGTCTCGCGTTCATCTGCGCGGGCATGGGGCTGAAAGCGCTGGGCTACAACCTGCTCTCCGGCACCACGGAAGCCCTGACCTACGACAGCCTGAAAACCGCCGGACGGGAGCGCGACTACATTAAAGTTGACGCCAAAGCGTCAATCTTCATGAAGCTAGCCTCCGCCCTCGGCGCACTGGCCAGCCTGCTGGCCGGGGTGCTGACCTCGGCGGGCTACTACCTTGCGGACGCCGCGGTCAGCGCCGTCTCCGCCTTGGCCGCGGCCAACCTGACCGAACCTGTCGTCACCGACGAACAGGCCGCCCGCGAGAAGCACATCTTACAAGAATTGCCCGCCCGGCTGCGTGTGCACATTTTGGACAGTCTCGACTGCCTGTGCAGCAGCACACCGGCGCGGCGCATTATCATGGCCGACGCGGTCATCTCGCTGCCGTCCTACCTGACCTCGATGTTCGTCCAGCAGCGGCTGACCCAGCAGGGCTGGGCCATGGAATGGCTGTTCCTGCCGGGTCTGCTGGCCGGGGCCGCGGGCATGGCGGGCGCATCGCTGGGCCGCCGCCTGCACCCCAAACGGCTGCGCGCGCTCTATTTCGGCTGTGCGCTGCTCGTCGGCACAGGCACGCTTCTGGCGGGCGCGGCTCCGGCGCTGCTCTGCGCCGCCGGGCCGGTACTTGTGCAGGGGGCGCTCTCCGTCTGGTTCCTGCACAGTATGCAGCGGCTCAACGACGCGATCCCCAGTGACCGCCGCGCAACGCTCATCAGCGTGGACAGCATGGCCTACAGTCTGCTGATGATCCCCGCCAGCCCGCTTGTGGGCCTTGTGGGCGACCTGACCGGCCAGGCGGGCGCAGGGCTCTGTGTACTGTGCGCACTTGTCGTCGCCAGCGGCCTTGCGGCAGCGGGCAAAACGCGCTATAATGGGCGCGGAGCATAATTACCCGATTTTTGTAGGGGCCGATGCCCGCATCGGCTCGCAGCACAGGAGGCAAAATCCAGATGACATATAAAGAAGTATTACAGGCTGCCCGGGGTCAGATGGGCCCCTGCCGCGCCTGCCCGGTCTGCAACGGCCGCGCCTGCGGCGGCACGATCCCCGGTCCCGGTGCCAAGGGCAGCGGCACGGTGGCCGTCCGCAACTTTGACGCCTGGCGCAATGTACGGCTGAACATGGATACCATCCATGAAAATTTTGAGCCGGACACATCCCTGACGCTGTTTGGCCGTAGCTTCAAATATCCGTTCTTTGCCGGGCCTGTCGGCGCCATGACGCTGCACTACGGCGACAAGTACAACGATCTGGACTACAACAATATCCTTGTCCCCGCCTGCGCGGCGGCCGGCATTGCTGCCTTCACCGGCGACGGCACGAACCACAAGGTCATGGAGGGCGCGGCTGCTGCCATCACGGCCTGCGGCGGCGCGGGCATCCCCACCGTCAAGCCGTGGGACAACGCCACAGTGGCCCGGAAAATAGCGCTGGCGCGCAGCTCCGGCTGCTTTGCCATGGCCATGGACATCGACGCGGCGGGCCTGCCGTTTTTACAGCACCTTGACCCGCCCGCGGGCAGCAAGACCGTGGAGCAGTTAAAAGAAATTGCCCTGGCCGCCGGCGTGCCGTTTATCTTAAAGGGCATCATGACCGTCAAAGGCGCGGAAAAGGCCATCGAGGCCGGTGCCGCGGGCATTGTTGTCTCGAACCACGGCGGGCGCGTGCTGGACGACTGCCCCGCCACGCAGGAGGTGCTGGCCGACATCGTCGCCGCCGTGGATGGCCGCGCCAAAATTCTGGTGGACGGCGGCATCCGCACCGGCAGCGACGTGTTCAAGGCGCTGGCCCTCGGCGCAGACGCCGTGCTGATCGCGCGGCCCTTCGTCACCGCCGTCTACGGTGCCGGTGCCGACGGCGTCGCCGCCTACACAGCCCAGCTCGGCAATGAGCTGGCCGACACGATGCGCCTGTGCGGTGCGCCCACGCTGGACGCCATCACCCGCGATATGGTACGGGTCATCAAATAAAAAACGCCATGCTTTAAGATTGGGTATCCCATCCTTAAAGCATGGCATTTTTATTGCAGTGCAGCGGCAGCCGTAAGGCTCCCGGGCGGATATGGAATCCGCCCCTACGCTGTAGGGGTCGATGCTCGTCATCGACCCGGGCACATCGTCCCGCCTCTCCCCTGCATAAATATTCTTTTTCTGCAAAAATCCCCCAAACCTCTTGCATAACCCGCGGTTTTGCATTACTATTAAAGCATACCGCCGCTTTAAACCGGCAGTGTGAGGGATCTGTGCAAAGTATAGGAGGAAGTATCATGAAAAAATTCATCAGCACCGTTCTGGCACTCGGCATGGCCGCGAGCCTGGCCGCCTGCGGCGGCAGCGCATCCACGGCAGCTTCTACGGAAAGCACCGCCGCCACCACCGCTGAAGCCACCGCCGACAGCGACCTTGCCTACATCAAAGGCAAAGGCAAAATGACCATCGGCTACACCGTCTATGAGCCGATGAACTACACTGACGCCGACGGCAATTTCACCGGCTTTGACACCGAGCTTGCCACTGCCGTCTGCGAAAAGCTGGGCGTGGAGCCGGACTTTGTTGAGATCAACTGGGACACCAAAATTGTCGAGCTGGACGCCAAGAGCATCGACTGCATCTGGAACGGCATGACCCTGACCGATGACATCATGGCCAACACCGCCTGCACGAAGGCCTATGCCAAGAACGCGCAGGTCGTCGTCATGAAGGCCGATGCCGATTACAGCTCCACCGCCGACCTTGTCGGCAAGACCATCGTGGCCGAGGCCGGTTCCGCCGGTGAGAGCGCCATCAGCGAGGACGAGAGCCTCTCCCAGGCCGACTACGTCAGCAAGTCCGTCCAGACTGACTGCCTGATGGAGGTCGCCGCCGGTACGGCTGACGCCGCCGTGCTGGATCTGACGCTGGCCACCGCCATGATCGGCGAGGGCACCGACTACGCAAACCTCGCCATCAAGGACGAGCTGAACGCCGAGGAGTACGGCGTCGCCTTCCGCAAGGGCAGCGATGCCGCCGACGCCGTGAACGCCGCCTTTGACGAGCTGAAGGCCGACGACACGATGCAGGCCCTGGCCGACAAGTACAGCCTGACGCTGGCCGACTGATGGGCGAGGCAGCAGTCATCTGGGGCCGCCTGACCGAGGCGTTCTGGCTCAACTGCCAGCTGTTCGGTCTGACTCTATTGTTCGCACTGCCGCTGGGGCTGGTGGTGTCGTTCGGCTCCATGAGCAGGCTTGCCCCGCTGCGCGGCGTCGTCAAAACGTTTGTCTGGGTCATCCGCGGCACGCCGCTGATGCTGCAGATCCTGGTCATCTACTTAGGGCCCGGCCTGCTGGGCTTCACCAGCCCATGGCCGTCCGGCGGCAGCGGGCGTCTGGTCGCCGCCGTCGTGGCATTCGCCATCAACTACGCCTGCTATTTCTCGGAAATTTACCGCGGCGGCATCGAGGCTGTGCCCAGGGGCCAGACCGAGGCCGGGCAGGTGCTGGGCATGACAAAGACCCAGATTTTCTTCCGCGTCACGCTCCTGCAGGTCATCAAGCGCATCCTGCCGCCCATGGGCAATGAGATCATCACGCTGGTCAAGGATACCTCGCTGGCGAACGTCATCGCCAACAAAGACATCATCATGATGGCGAAAGAGTACAGCGCCAAGGGCCTGATCTGGCCGCTGTTCTCCACGGCGGTGTTCTTCCTCGTGTTCGTCGGTGCGCTGACGCTGCTGTTCGGCTGGCTGGAAAAGCGGCTGGACTATTTCAAGTAAGGGGGCGCGGCTATGGCATTGTTGGAAGTAAACGGCATCGGCAAGAGCTTTGGTGCCACAAAGGTGCTGCGCGACATCTCGTTTGATCTGGCCGAAGGCGAGGCTCTCGCCATCATCGGCTCGTCCGGCTCCGGCAAAACAACGCTGCTGCGCTGTCTGAACTTTCTGGAGACCGCCGACACCGGCAGCATTACGGTAGCGGGTGAAACGCTGTGGAGCGCCGCCGACACCAAAACGCAGAGCGAAGAAGCCATCCGCAAAAAGCGGCTGCACTTCGGCCTTGTGTTCCAGAGCTTCAACCTGTTTCCCCAGTACACGGCGCTGCAGAACGTCATGCTGGCGGGCCAGCTCCTGGCGAAGGAGCGCCCCGACTACAAGCAGAACCGGCGGCAGATTCTGGCCGACATTGAAACGCAGGCAAAGGCCCTGCTGGCGCAGATGGGGCTTTCTGACCGAGAGAACCACTACCCGCACCAGCTTTCCGGCGGGCAGCAGCAGCGCGTGGCGATTGCCCGCGCACTGGCGCTGCACCCGGACATCCTCTGCTTTGATGAGCCGACCTCGGCCCTTGACCCCGAGCTGACCGGCGAGGTGCTGCGCGTCCTGCGCGAGCTGGCCGAGCACAAGACGACGATGATCATCGTCACGCACGAGATGAAGTTTGCCCGTGACGCTGCGGACCGCATCCTCTTCATGGACGGCGGTGTCGTCGTCGAGCAGGGCGACGCCAAGGAGCTCATCGACCACCCCAAAGAGGAACGCACCCGGCAGTTTTTGGCAAGCTACGGGAAATAACCGAAACCGGCAGACCGTTCGATTCAACGGCCTGCCGGTTATCTTTTTCTGTAGGGAGGGGTCTTGACCCCTCCGCGGCGCTTTGTGATCGGCACTCACGGCCCGGAACGGTCAAGACCGTTCCCTACAAATCCGCGTTTCCTATTTGCGATTTCCCCTCACGGAGCCTCCGTAGGGGCGCATTCTATATGCGCCCGCGCCGTCCGCGGCGGCGGAAGCATCCCCGGGCGGACAGGGAATCCGCTTAAAAATCAACGATTGGAATGCCAGCCTTTTTATCCTCACGCACCGCAATGCACTCGATCTCGACGAGCGCTCCCTTCGGCAGCGCGGCGATCTGCACGCAGCTGCGCGCGGGGAAGCCGCCGTGGAAGTAGGTGCCGTAAATTTCATTCACGGTGCCGAAATCCCCCAGATCCTGCACAAATACTGTCGTCTTGACGACATTGTCCAGCGTCAGACCGGCCTCCTGCAGCACAGCCTGCAGATTCTTGAGCGCCTGGTGCGTCTGGGCCTGCACGCCCTCGGCCAATGCACCGGTGACGGGATCCAGGCCGAGCTGGCCGCTGCAATAGACGGTGTCACCGGTGTCAACAGCCTGGGCATAGGGGCCCAGAGCGGCGGGTGCGTTCGTGGTAGCAATACGCTTCATAATACTAAACACTCCTCTATACTATTTTTCAGGCTCGTCGGTCTCGGGCGGCCATACAAAGCCGCGCCGGGCCAGACAATCCTGCAAAAACTCCGTTGCCTGCTTCGTGTAGGCGTCGTTGTCGTGGTAGTAGCTCACGGCGTGCTCTGCGCCGTGTACCGTCAAAAATTTCTTGCCTTTCGCGCGGCAGGCTTCATAGTTGCGCTTCCCCATATCATAGGGTACAAAGCCGTCCGCGTCGCCGTGGACAAACAAAATCGGCACCTTGCTCTGCGCTGCGGCGGCCTCGCAGTCGGCGGCCTCGGGGTCAAAGTGGCCGAACAGGATCGCGCCCAGCCGTCCAACCGCATAGGTCAGCTCCAGCGGCATGCCGGGCAGATACTCCGGCAGGCACTTGCGGGTGATCTCCCGCGGGCTGGTGTAGCCGCAGTCCGCCACAATGCCGCAGACGTTGTCCGGCAGGTTCAGCCCGGCGGCCAGCAGCACGGTGGCCGCACCCATCGAGACGCCCATCAAAAAAATCGGCACCTCGGGGCCGAAGCGGCTCCGCGCCCAGACCGTCCAGTCGCGGGCGTCGTAGCGCTCCTTCACGCCCATCGTGATCGTATGGCCGCCGCTGTAGCCGTGGGCGCGCTGGTCGGGCAGCAGCACATTGTAGCCCAGCGCCGTACACAGCGTATAGCCGCCCAGGCCGTCCCGCTCCGCATAGCCGCGGTAGCCGTGGAAGATGATTGCCAGCGGCGCGCCGTCGGCGTGGTGGTAGTAGCGTGCGGCCAGCGGCGTACCGTCCTGCGCCGTGATGTGCACGGCCTTGAACATATCCCGCGCCAGCGCGTCGGCGTCGGGGCCCATGGCCTTGCGGTAGCACTCCCGCGTGGGCATATCCGCCGGGGAGGGCACCTTCGTCGTCGGCTTCTGGTAAAAGGCAACGCGGTAGACGGCATACGCCGCGCCCAGCACCGCCGTGCCCGCCGCGGCCCCTGCCGCCAAAAGAGGATGCTTTTTCATAACGGTCACCTCGTTTTCACTTTCCCAGATTATAACAAATTTCCCGGCATATCGCAACGATGTACCAAAAAAGTTTACACTTGCCAGCGCGGCACTTTCGCGGTATAGTAATAGCATTCCATAAATGGAGGCCGCCCCCATGAGCGAACTGACCCAGACCCTGAAGATACTCGTCACCCGCTACCCCGGCACAATGGCCGAGCTGGCCCGCAAAGCGTCGATCGACCGCTCCACGCTGTACAAAATTGTAAGCGGTCAGCGCACTCCGCGGGAGTTCCAGCTGGAGCACCTGGCCGACGCGCTGGAATTGAGCGAGGAACAGAAATCAGCCCTGCTGCTGCAATACAAGCAGCGTGGCCGCGGCCCCGATCCCAGGCTGCGCGCCGAGCTGCACCACCTGCTGGAGGTCTCTTTCCGGGTGGAGGATTTCACCCACCGCGAGGGCCTTATCTCCAACGAAGCCGCCAGCCAGCTGCGCTGCAGCGAGCAATACATAGAGGGCAGCCGCGCAGTCGCCGCCGTGGCATCGCTGGTGGCCAACCACATTCTGTCCGGCGATACCCGCCCGCTGCTCCTCTCGCCGTTCACAAACCCCACGCTGGACCATGTGCTGGTAGAACGCTTTTCGGCAGCGGACGGCGCACCCGTCGCACTGTCCCAGCTGCTGATTTATCCCGAGAACCGCGACATCCCCCGGGAATGGGTGTCCGGCGTGTCCGTCCTGACCCGCACACTGCCGTTCCTTTTCCTGCCCAAGCTGAATTACGAGGCCCGCGTCGTGCGCCACGTCATGACCGAGCCCAGCCCCGGCACGCTGATGCCTGTCTATCTGCTGCTGCCCAAGGCCGCCGTCATGATGGACATCCAGGGCCAGAAGGCCTACATCATCATGGACCGTCAGGCCGTCGATAATCTGCGCCTTTCGTTCAGCCGCAAATATCTCAACGCCGCATCGGTGCTGAAGCTCGCCACCGATGCCCACGACTTTTCGGAATCTATGGCGCTGTACAACGACCTCTTTTCGGAAAAGCGCCGCTGCTCCATGATCCGCTACCAGCCGCCGTTCGCCCTGTTTGCCGACGAGAAAATAGCCCTGCAGCTTGTCCGGCCCGGCGCCGCGCTGCAGTCCCTGCCCGCCCTGCTCGAACAGCTGCAGATGTGGAGCGCCCAGGCCCCGGACCTCTATTTCTGTGAGGAAGGTCTTTTGCAGTTTGTACGCACCGGGAAAATGTTCGACATTCCGCCGGATCTGTGCGATGCGCCGGACATTCCCACCCGCCGGGAGCTGCTCCTGCGGCTGCGCCGCGCTGCGGAGTCTGACCGCCGCACCCTGCGCATCGTGGACTCTGCCCGGCTGGCGCTGACTCCGTCGATGTGCGTCAATGTTTTTCAGGGCCGCGGCGTTGTGTTCTGCCAGGCTATCCAGGAGCCGGACGGGCAGTACTGCCGCGAGTATCTGATGCAGGACCCCAACCTGACCGAAGCCCTGCTGACCTACCTCGATGACGGCCATGCCTCTGATTGGCTGCGCAGCCAAAAATATACGCTCGACTTTATTGATTATTGTCTGCGTCTGCTGTAAAATAGAAGCAGTATCGGTCCTGCCTGTACGGCGGGGCCCTTTCTGCAAAGGAGAAAAGCAATGGCACATACCGAGACCATGCTGGAAAGCAAGGAGATCTTCAATGGCCGCGTCATCCGCGTGACCGTGGACAAGGTACAGCTTGAGGACGGCACGACCTCGACGCGGGAGATCGTCCACCACCACGGCGGCGCCTGCATCCTGCCTGTGGACGCCGACGGCAGCGTGACGATGGTACGTCAGTTCCGCTACGCTTTCGGCGAGGAGATCTGGGAGCTGCCCGCCGGTAAGCTCGAAGCGGACGAGGATCCGTTTGAGGCCGCCAAGCGCGAGCTGAGCGAGGAGTGCGGCCTGACCGCCGACAATTTTATCGACCTCGGCGTCGTCTATGCCACCGTCGGCTACGACAGCGAGAAGATCTATCTGTGGGCCGCCACCGGCCTGCACAGCACAGCGCAGCACCTCGACGCGGGCGAGTTCCTTGACGTCGTCAAAATGCCGTTCGACGAGGCCCTCGGCCTTGTGATGGACGGCACGATCAAGGACAGCAAGACCCAGGTCGCACTGCTGAAATACGCGCAGCTGCGCGCAAAAGTCTGAATGGGCGTTGAAATCCTGGACAACGGCACCCGCGTGCTGACCGCGCCGGGCGCGACGTTCGGCACCGACGCGCTGCTGCTGGCCCGCTTCGCGCAGCCCCGCAGAAACGAGCGCGCGCTCGACCTGTGCAGCGGGTGCGGCATCGTCTCACTCGTTTGGCACGACGCCGGGCACCGCGGCCCCTGCACCGCGCTGGAGATCGACCCCGCCGCGTCCGCTCTCTGCACCGCAGCCCTGGCCGAAAACGCCGACGCCGCGCACATCATGCCGGTCTGCGGCGACCTGCGGCAGCTCTGCACCGCCGGGCCGGAGCAGGGGCAGTACGATTTTGCCGCCTGCAACCCGCCGTACTTCACAGCCGGTCCCCGCAGCCCGGACCCGCGCCGGGCCGAGGCCCGCCACACCGGCAGCTGCACCACCGCCGACGCCGTGGACTGCGCGCGCCGCGCCCTGCGGGACGGCGGGCGGTTCCTGCTCTGCCAGCGCCCGGAGCAGCTGGCCGAGATTTTAGCGGCCTTACGCGCCGCGCGCCTTGAGCCGAAACGTCTGGCTTTTGTCAAGAACCGCCCCGACGCCGCGCCCTGGCTTTTTCTCGTCGAAGCCCAGAAGGGCCGCAAAACCGGCCTGCGCGTCGAGCCGGACATTCTGATCCAATCCGGTGCCGCCCTCTACGGGCCAACTACTTTGTAGGGGCGGGCAATGCTCGCCCGGGGTGTTTGCGGCAGCGGCAAACACCCCGGGCGGATATGGAATCCGCCCCTACGGCGCAGGGGTCGATGCTTGCATCGACCCGAAAGGCCGCCGCGCCCCCCTTTCCCCCAACATCATTCAATAAGGAGCTATTGCATCATGGGACTTTTCACGCGCAATTTTGATAAACCCGGCCCGGGCGTATCGCCCGACGCCCCCCGCAAAAAGGGCGCTGCCCGCTTTTTTGAGATTTTGGGCCGCGACTTCTCCACCATCTGGCTGGCCGGCATACTGGCGATGCTCAGCGGTCTGCCGTTTGCCGCCGGTGTCTGGTTCGCCGTCGAGACCCACTCTTTGGTCCCGCTCGTCATCGCGGGCGTGCTGGGCGGCATGATCGCCGCGCCGCAGATCGTCGGCCTGAACGACACGATCCTGCGCACGCTGCGCGACGAGCCCGGCTACTGGTGGGAGACCTACCGCCGCACTTGGAAGCGCAACCTGAAGGAATCCCTGCTGCCCGGCGCTGTCTGCGGCCTGCTGCTGGCCATGGAGCTTTTCTCACTCTGCCACATCAACATTGCCGGCGGGCACGTGGCCGTGATCGCCGTGCTGGTCGCCATCATCCTGCTGGCCGGCATTGCCCAGTACCTCTACGTGCAGGTCGCGCTGCTTGACCTGTCCTTCGCCGGACTGTTGAAGAACTCCCTCATGCTGTTCCTGGGCTACCTGCCCCGCAGCGGCCTGGGCCTGCTGTGGCAGCTGCTGTACTGGGGCGCTGTGGCGCTGTTCTGGCCGATTTCCAGCTTTGTGCTGATTTTAACCAGCCTGTGGCTGCCCTGCCTGCTGAGCCTGATGGCCATTTACCCTGCACTGGAAAAGAGCTTTGACATCGAGAAAAAAATCAAGGCCATCCGTGAGGCCCAGCTCCACGGTGACGACGACCAGTAATTTTACCGCGAGGGACGCACTGCGTTCCTCTTTTTTTGTTGCGAAAGCGCCGCAAAAAGGGTATAATGTCATAATAGGTTTATTGTCTGCAAGAGGAGGCGGCTGCGTGAAAATTCTGCTGATACACTGTCATTACCGGCTGCCCGGCGGCGAGGACGCCGTCTTTGCCGCGGAGCGCGCCCTGCTGGAGCAGCACGGCCACACCGTCGTCGTCTATGAGCGCAGCAATGAGGAAGCCGCCCACGGCGCGGCTAAGGCGCTGCTGCCCTTTCGCGCCGTCTGGAACCGCCGGGCCGCCCGCGACGTGCGGAATATCATAGAACAGCAGCACATCGACGCCGTCCACATCCACAACACGCTGCTGCTCCTCAGCCCTGCCGTTGTGCGCGCCGCCAAAAAATGCGGCGTGCCGGTGGTGCTGACGCTCCACAACTTCCGCCTGTTCTGCCCGAACGGCATCTTACTGCGGGACGGACGGGTCTGTGAGGACTGCCCGCACCACGGCCTGCACTGCGCACTGCGGCACCGCTGCTACCGCGGCAGCCGGGCGCAGACGCTCGTCGTCGTGGCCGCCTACTGGCTGCATCGGGTGCTGGGCACATGGCGCGGCATCGCCATCACCACCCCCACCGAGTTTGACCGGGAAAAGCTGCTGGAATTCAATAAGATCTATCCCACCTTCGACGAAAATCGCCTTGTCGTCAAGCCGAACCCCGTGACCGTGCCCTCCGGCCCCGTCACCCCCTGGGAGGAGCGCAAGCGTCAGTTCGTCTTTGCGGGCCGCTTGGAGGAACTAAAGGGTCTGCGCACCGTCATTGAGGCATGGCGCATTCTGGGCAAGGACGCACCGCTGCTGCTTGTGGCCGGGGACGGCCCGCTGGCCGACTGGGCCAAAGCGCAGAATCTGCCCAAGGTGCAATTCGTCGGCCAGCTTCCGCGGGACGCGCTGCACCGCCTGATGGCCGAGAGCCGCGCCGTCGTCGCCGCCAGTCTCTGCTATGAGAGCTTTGCCCTTGTCCCGGCGGAGGCCCACGCGCTGGGCACGCCGGTGCTGGCCAGCGGCATCGGCAATATCGGGGCGTCGGTGCGGCCCGGGTTTGACGGGCTGTGCTTTGCCCCCGGCGACCCCGCCGCGCTGGCCGGGGCCGTCCGCGCCATGAGCGCCATGCAGTTTGACTGCACGGCCATCGCCAACGCCACCCGCCGCCGCTTCAGCGCCGAGGAAAACTACAAGACCCTGCTAAAACTATACGGCCGCCGCGCCGCCGAGGAAGTATCATGAACCAGTTTTACCGCGCCCTGCACATGCCGCCCAAGCGGCTGCTGCGCAAAGTCATGGGCGAAAAAGAAATCTACACCATCGCCGTGCGCCCCCGCCCCACTGCCGAGGGCACCGAACCGCTGCCCGCTCTGGAAGGCGGCCCCTACACCCTGCTGCCCGGGCGGGAGGGCTGGTGGTTTGCCGACCCGCTGCTCTACCACCGGCGCGGCAAGCGCTGGCTGTTCGCCGAGGCGATGGACCTCTCCACCGGCAAGGGCCGTCTCGAAGTCTGCGAGCTGCACGACGACGGCACCGCCGACGGCTGGCGCGTCGCGCTGGAAGAAGATTTCCACCTGTCGTTCCCGATGGTCTTTGACTGGAACGGTGAGGTCTGGATGATCCCCGAGACCGGCAGTGACCACAGCCTGCGGCTCTACCGCTGCAAGACCTTCCCCACCCAATGGGAGCTGGTGCAGCGCTTTCCCACGGACGAGGAGCTCTGCGACACGATTTTGCTGGACCGCCGCGCCGAGGCCCTGACCCTGCTTTGCAGCGAGACCCGCCCCGACAACCAGCTCTATGTGCGCTACCGCCGCTACACGCTGCGCCACGCCGTACAGGAGACCGCCGCCGTCCCGCTGCCTGCCGAGGACACGCTGCCCGCCGCGCCCGGCCCGTTTGAGCTGCTGCCCGATGAAGCCTACAATCTGCAGCACCGCGACTTTGACCTTGTCAGCCGCAACGCCGGGCCGTTTTTCCTGCTGGGTGAGCAGATCATCCACCCCACCCAGGTCAGCACCACCGTGGACTACGGGGTCTATCTGCAGTTTCTCGCCCGCCGCGGCAGCTCAGAGGTGCCTCTCTGCGCCGCCACGCCGCAGAACGTCGAGATCACCGGCCTTGCCCCCGCGGACATCATCGGCATCCACACCTACTGCCGCGATGACGTTTTAGAGATCATCGACGCAAGGTATCTGACAAGGCTGCCGAAATCGGAAAAATCAGAAAATCCGCCCCCATCCGCCGAGTAATGCAGGGCGTCATCCCCTCTCTTGCCTCCCTCTGCGAGGGAGGTGGCCCCGCAGGGCCGGAGGGAGAGAACCTCGCCATAATCCGAAATCTTCCGGACAACCATCAACCTCTCTCCCCCACCGCCTGCGGGCGGAGCCCCCTCCCAGAGGGGGCCAAGGAAATTTTACTCCCACAATGAGGTATTCCCACGCACATGAAAACCATCGTCATTCCGCAATTTTACCGCGGGCCGTCAGGCCAGAAGGGCCTGTATAACCGGCAGGAGGTCGGCCTGGCCCGCGCCTTTGCCGCGCTGGGCTGCCGCGCCGTCGTGCTCTACCCGGAGCCGGGCGCTAAAGCCCCCCGGATCGAGACCCCGGAGCCAAACGTAAAAATCTGCTATATGCCCGCCGTCGCCTTCGGCGTGCAGGCATTCTATAAAAGCTGGCAGATCCTGCTCGACGAGCATGCCGACGCCGTCCACGTCATGGGCGACAACTCCCTCGGCGTGCCGGGACTGTACCGCTTCTGCCAAAAGCACGACATCCTGTTTTACAGCCAGCTCGGTGCGCTGAAAAGCACCTCCACCCACGCCGCCGTGCGCAGGGTCATGGACCTGCTGTTGTGCCGCAATCTGGCGGTATACCGCAAAACGCCCACCTACGCCAAAACCCCCGCCATCGCCGCTGAGCTGGAAAGCCTCGGCGTGCCCTGCGCGGGGCTGATGCCCGTCGGGCTGGACACCGCCATCATCCCGTCCATCCCCAACAACCGCACCGAGATTCGCCGTGCGCTCAAAATCGACGAGCACGCGCGGGTGTTCATCTTTGTGGGCCGCCTTGACCCCTACAAGCAGCCGCTCGACCTTGTGCCGCTTTTGCAGGCCGCGCCGGACTGGTACGCCATCATCATCGGCCGGGGCTCACTGGGCGATGAGCTGACCCGCCGCCTGACCGACGCGGGCTTACTGGACCACTGCCGCCTGATCCCGCAGCTGCCCAACGAGCAGGTGCACGTTTATTATCATGCCTGCGACGCTTTTGTGAACCTGAACCCGAATGAGATTTTCGGCATGAGCCTGCTGGAGGCCATGTACGCGGGCTGCCCGCCGGTGGCGCGCCACGCCCCCGGCCCCGACCTTATCATTGAGAACGGCATCAGCGGCCTGCTGTGCGGCACCGTGCCCGAGCTGGCCGCAGCGCTGGACAAAACCACCGCCGCCATGGGCCACGCCGCCCAGAGCCGCGTGAACGAAAACTTTCTGTGGCAGAACAGTGCCGAGCTGGCCCTGACCCTGCTGCCCAAAAAGGGAAAAACCAATGGATAACGACAATCCTCTTTTGCAGAAGGCCGCCGACCTCTACCGCGGTCTGCGCTTTACAATGAAATACCGCGGCGTAGACATCCTGCCCGCCGCTGCCGGCAATGACCTGGCGCGCGACCTGCTCGAGAGCGGTCAGCCGTTCCTGTTTGGCCGCTGCGGTGCCACCGAGATGCGCACCGTGGCCGACTGGCTGCAAAACGGCGGGCACAATTTCACGGACCGCACGCGGGCGGACATTCGGAATCTGTCGGGCGTCTTTCCCACCAACGATGCCACGCTGGACAAATTCTGCCGCCTCTACGTCAAGACTGCGCAGAGCGCCGAGCTGCTCGCCCTCTGGAACGTCGGGGCCGAGCGGGAGGTCATCCGCGGCTGTGACGCGACCCGCTTTACCGAGCTGCGCGCCTTGGAGCCCTACTACCACGCCCGCCCGTGGAGCGCCGCCCTCGCGGGCAAACGGGTGCTCGTCGTGCATCCGTTCCGCCGCACGATTTTAGCCCAGTATGAAAAGCGCACCCAGCTGTTTCCCGGCAAAGACGTGCTGCCGGAGCTTGCCTGCCTGACGGTCATTCAGGCCGTGCAGGGTCTGGGCGGGCAGGATACCGGCTACGCCGACTGGTTTGACGCCCTGACCGAGATGGAGCGCCGGATGGACGCCGCCGACTACGACGTCGCCATCGTCGGCGCAGGGGCCTACAGCCTGCCGCTGGCCGCCCACGCCCGCGACACCGGCCACGCCGCCATACAAATGAGCGGTGCCACGCAGCTTTTGTTTGGCATCAAGGGCAAGCGCTGGGACGACCACCCCGTCATTTCCAAGCTCTACAACCCCGCCTGGGTCCGTCCCGACGAGACCGAGGGCATCAGCAATAAAGAAAAGGTCGAGGGCGGGAGCTACTGGTAATTTTTCAGATAACAGATAAGAGATAATAAAAAATGTGCGCCGTCAGACGGCGCGTCTTAAAAAGCCTGCCCGCAGGGGCCGGATATATCCGGCCCTCAACCTTCCCTGTATATCGCTTTAGCCTTAGGCAACACCGCATAATTCCCGCCTTACGGCTTAAGCGCCGCTCCACTTCTATTATCTTTTATCTCTTATCTTTTATTTTTTCCGGAGACCACCATGAAAATCTTAATGATCAGCAACCACCTCGGCGTGCAGAGCGGCGTACAGCGGTATGTCCAGAACCTGCTGCTGCACCTCGATACCGCCAAATACCGCGTCACTCTTTTCGTCGGTCAGTGCCCGCCGGACCAGGCCAGCACGGCCCCGGCGCTCGAGGCGCACGGCGTCGAGATCCTCGCCGTGCCGGACAACAAAAAGGACCGCATCCGCGCCCTGGCCGCCCACCTGCGCACCCATAAGGACTACGACATCATCCACTACCACACGGCCAGCAAGATCGGTGCCCCGGTCTGCGGCATGATGCGCGTGCTCTGCCCCCGGGCTAAAATCGTGGTGCACAGCCACATCGTCTACCCGCCCATGACGCTGACCTGGCGCGCCGCCCATCTGGTGTACCAGCTGTTCGCGGACTACTTCCTCGGCTGCGGCGTCGCGGCGGGGCGGTTCGTGTTCGGTGACCATATCGACGCTAAGCCGAACTTTTCCGTGGCCTGCAACGCCGTGGATGCCGGGCGCTTTCACCCGGATGCCGCCGCCCGCGCCGCGACCCGCGCCGCCTGGAGCATTACCGACACGGACCGGCTGGCCGGGTTCGTCGGGCGGCTGAACCACCAGAAAAATCCGCTTTTTCTGATGGAGGTCTTTGCCGCGATGGCCGCGCAGGACCCGCATTGGAAGCTGCTGCTCGTCGGCACCGGCGAGATGGAGCCTGAAA
>ERZ1034980.638-NODE-638-length-24336-cov-8.978502_pt1 | contig 24336 bp, 16 predicted proteins | sample MGYA00520622_ERZ1034980 | MGnify/ENA primary metagenome ERZ1034980 (study PRJEB33766, sample SAMN09781791) | gut metagenome | biome: gut microbiome | host: Homo sapiens | place: Madagascar | study: EMG produced TPA metagenomics assembly of the PRJNA485056 data set...
CGCTCTGGGTGCGGCCCGCGAAAAAGCGCAGACGGATGAGCTGGCGGTCACCGCTGTCCAGCCTGTCCATCACCTCGGCCAGACCGATGCGGTCCGAGAGTGCTTCCTCCGGGGACTCCACCGGCACGTCAAACTCCCGCAGGCCGTCCTCGTCGTCCACGGGCGTCAGGCTCAGAGTCGGCAGGGCCGCGCGGATGGCCAGCGCGATCTGCTCCGGGGTCGTGCCCAGCGTCTCGGCCAGTTCGGTCACGCCGGGCTCCTGGCCGGTGCGCTTGAGGCAGCGCTCACGCTCGGCATTGATTTTAAGGCTCAGCTCCTTTAACGAACGGCTGACCTTGACTGTGCCGCCATCTCGGAACAGCTTTTTGATCTCTCCCAGGATGACCGGCACGGCATAGGTGGAAAAGCAGACGCCGCGCCCGGTATCAAACCCGTCGCAGGCCTTCACAAGGCCCAGACAGCCCGCGGCGTAGAGTTCCTCATACTCGATGCCCCGCCCCTTGAACCGCCCGGCGCAGGCGTGGACAAGGCCAAGGTTTCTCTCAATAAATTCTTCGCGCGGCAGCTGGTGCATATCCGTGGGCATGATTGTCCCCTCCTCTTATATATGTAGGGGGTCACGCGCGGGCATCCAGCCGCTTGGTCAGGGTCACGCGGGTGCCGCGGCCCGGCGTGGAGGAGACCTTGACCTTGTCCATGAAGCTCTGCATGACGGCAAAGCCCAGACCCGCGCGCTCCTCGGCGTCGCCGGTGGTGAACATCGGCTCCATCGCCTTCGCAATATCCGGGATGCCGACGCCGCGGTCCGTGATGGTAATACGCACAATGCCGCCCTCATAGATGGCCGCCGTCATTGTGATGGGGCCGATCTTGTCCGGGTAGGCGTGGACGATGCAGTTTGTCACGGCCTCGGAGACAGCGGTTTTCATATCGGCGAGCTGGGGCACAGTGGGATCAAGCTGCACAAGAAACGCGGCCAGCGCCGCGCGGGCGAAGCCCTCGTTGACGGAGCGGCCCGCAAACGTAATTTTTACCTGATTGAGCATCTTCATCGGTGTTCACCTCCGTTCAGGCGTAGGTTATGTGGGCCAGGTCGAGCATCCGCCGCACGGCGCGCGGCGGGTTCTGGACGGTCAGCCTCCCGCCCAGTGCGCTTACGTGGCGTCCACGGCCCAAAATCAGGCCGACGCCCGAGGAATCCATGAAGGTAACGCCCGAGAAGTCGAGCGTCAGCAGCTCAGGCAGGCGGTCATCGACCTGGGCATCGATCTCCCGCCGCAGTGTCTGGGCGGCGTGGTGGTCGATCTCGCCGCTCAAATAGGCGGCCAGTGTGCCGCTGCCGGGCACGAAGGTTACTTTGGCCATAGGGTTGTCCTCTTTTTCATTTATAAGGGTATACAGGGTAGTGTTGGGAAGGTTGCGGGCCGGGCATGCCCGGCCCCTACTGGGAGAGTTAAAAATCAACGGGTAATTTTCGGGAGGTTGCGGAGGGGTTGTTGAGACAAAATAAAAAGCCCGTATCGTTATGATACAGGCTTACGGGTGCGTATTTTGTTGAAATAGCGATGGCCGGTTATTTTTCTGCTTCTTTGAGAAGCAGCGGGCGGGCCTCGGCGGCAAGGTAGAGCGAACCGCAGACAACAACGCCCGCGAGGTTGTTCTCGTCCGCGTAGTCCACAGCCTTGCGGATGGCATCGGCCACACTGTCGGCGGCCTCGGCGTCGGTGTGGAAGCGTGCCTCCTTCTGCAATTCCTCGGCGCTCAATGCGCGGGGGCAGTTGGGCGTGACGGTGTAGACCTTGGCAAAGCAGGGGGCCAGATCGGACAGCATATCCTTATAGTCCTTGTCGGCCAGCACGCCCAGCACACCGACGAGGTTTTCCTCAAAGTCGGCGCGGGTCAGGGTCGCGGCCAGCATTTTAGCGCCATCCGGGTTGTGGCAGCCGTCGAGCAGCAGCAGCGGATGGCGGCGCAGCACCTCGATGCGGGCGGGCATCCGGGCATCGGCAAGGCCCTGCAGAATGGCATCGTCCGAAATATCATAGCCGAACTCGCGCCAGAGAGCCAGCGCGATCTCGACAGCCATGGCGGCGTGGTTAGCCTGGTGCGTGCCGGGCAGGCTCAGTGCGGCGCGATAGCCGCCGTAGTCGATGCGGTTTTCCAGCCGCTTGCCGCGCAGCAGCGTCAAATCGTCCTTATCGGGCGTGATGATGCTCGTGTGCGCCTCGGCAGCGGCGGTCAGGATCGGCCCCATAGCCTCCGCAGGCTGGTCGGGATAGTTGACGACGACGGTTCCTTCTTTTATAATACCGGCCTTCTCGGCGGCAATTTTATCAAGAGTATCTCCCAGAACCTCCATGTGGTCATAGCCGATCTTTGTGATGGCTGCCACGAGCTTGTGGGGCACGACGTTCGTTGCGTCGCAGCGTCCGCCAAGGCCGGTCTCCAGCACGACCAGGTCACACTTTTCGCGGGCAAACCAGAGGAACGCCAGCGCAGTGACGGCCTCAAACTCCACAGGCTTCTCGCCGCCCTCGGCCTCGATGGCGTCAATCGCGTCGAGCACCTTCTCCGTCAGGTTTGCCAGCGTGCGGGGCGGGATCATCTCGCCGTCGATCTGAAACCGCTCACGGAAGTCCACCACATACGGGCTGATGGTCAGACCGGTCTTGTAGCCCGCTGCCGTCAGGATGGAGGACGTCATGGCCGCAAGGCTGCCCTTGCCGTTCGTGCCCGCAATGTGGATGCACTGCAGCTCCTTTTCGGGGTTTCCCAGATGGTCGCACAGGTTCTGCATCCGGGCCAGACCGGGTGCGCCCTGCCCCATGCGCGGCAGGGCGTGCAGGGCTTCAATTGCCTGTTGGGTCGTCATTCTTCGTCCTCCTCATAGTTATCCTCGTCGGGTTCGGGGCGGTTCAGCTGTGCCTCGTGGGCACGGTGGGCGGCGCGGCGGGCCAGCCGTTCATGCTCGCGGCGGCGCAGCTCCGCGCTCTCGGCGCGCAGAGCGCGGTTCTCCTGCTTGACGCGGATGAATGCGGTAACGCCGCGCACGATCAGCAGGATGATGAGTGCAAACAGCAGTCCCGCCACGACGCCGGACATATCGATCCAGACATCCACCACCGACGAGGTGCGGTTGGGGCTGTGCAGCTGGATGGTCTCATCCATCAGCGCCGTTGTCATGCCGCCCAGCAGCGGCCAGCTCATGTGGCGCACAAAATGCTTTGTGTACACGCGGATGCAGAGCATCAGCAGAAAGCCCTCCAGCGCAAACTCCGAAAAGTGCGCGAGCTTACGGATCAGATGCTCCGACAACGGGCCGAGATGCACCTTGGCCAGCGCACTGTTGACCAGCTGCATGACGGCCTGGCTGCGTGCGGACGACTGGGCACCGTTTTCCAGTGAGTTGCGAAAGATAAACATAATGCAGGCGATCAGTGCCGCCGTAAATACCACGCGGAACAGGATCAGCCACGGACTGGTTCTTTCTTTTTCCATAATACTCCTTTATAGATACTCCTCTATAAACCTGTATTATAGCACGCAGCCCGCATAAGAGCAAGCGTTCTCCCGCAGTTTCCCTCATACTGCAGGCCCGGCCTTGCAAGTTGTCAGGGTGCGGTTTTTGTGGTATTCTAATGAATAGAATGTATTTTGCGGGGGAATGGCCATGAACATCCAGATTTTCGGCACGAACAAGAGCTTTGACACCAAAAAGGCACAGCGATGGTTCAAGGAGCGCGGCATCAGATTCCAGATGATCGACATGAAGGAAAAGGGCATGAGCCGCGGCGAGTTCGACAATGTCTGCCGCGCCGTGGGCGGCTGGGCAAAGCTCGTCGACGAGAGCGCAAAGGACAAGGACACACTGGCGCTTTTGAAGTGGCTCGACGAGAGCCAGCAGGCCGACAAGCTGTTTGAGAACCAGCAGCTCGTCCGCCAGCCCATTGTGCGCAACGGCAGGCAGGCCACCGTAGGCTACTGCCCCGAGGTGTGGGAGAAGTGGGAGTAAGACAGACAGCTTACCTCCTTCTGCGGGGCCCGGCAGATTTGCGCACCCGCCCTTGACAAATCCGCCGCATTGCGGTACATTATAAGGTACAAATGCAGTGCGAAAGAGTGTGCCCGCGTCGTACCTTTGCAGCAAGCCGGGGAGGATGCAAGCCCGGTACGGTGCGGCGGGTGCTGTCACTTTCAAGCAGGCGCGGTGAGAGGGGCTTCTCCCCTGCCAGCCGTGCACGGGGTTGCCGCCGTTATCAGGGCAGGCGGGCTTGTCGGCCTGCCGCAAAGCGGCCCGATCGGGCAACTTGGGTGGTACCGCGACTTGAGCTTTTCAGGCCGTCCCATGATAAACTCATGGGGCGGCCTTTTTTATTTTGTCCAAATGTAAAAATCACGCCCCGCACATTCACGAGGAGGTTTACACTATGCCGAAGGAACTCGCCAAACAGTATGCCCCGCAGGGCACCGAGGATCGCATCTATCAGAACTGGTGCGACAAGGGGTATTTCCATACCCAGATCGACCGCAGCAAAAAGCCGTTTACCATCGTCATGCCGCCGCCGAACGTCACCGGCCAGCTGCACATGGGCCACGCCATGGATGAGACCTGGCAGGACATCCTGACCCGCTACAAGCGGATGCAGGGCTATGCCGCGCTGTGGGTACCCGGCACCGACCATGCGTCCATTGCCACCGAGGCCAAGGTCGTCGCCAAGATGCGCGAGGAGGGCCTGACCAAGGAGATGGTGGGCCGCGACGGCTTTCTGGAGCGTGCCTGGGACTGGAAGAACACCTATGGCAACCGCATCGTCAGCCAGCTGAAGAAGCTGGGCTGCTCCTGCGACTGGCAGCGTGAGCGCTTCACGATGGACGAGGGCTGCTCCGACGCCGTCAAGGAGGTCTTTGTCCGTCTGTACAACGAGGGGCTGATCTACCGCGGCAACCGCATGGTCAACTGGTGCCCCCACTGCAACACCTCGATTTCCGACGCCGAGGTCGAGTATGAGGCCAAGGAGGGCAGCTTCTGGCATCTGCTCTACCCCGTCAAGGAGACCGGCGAAATGCTGGAGCTGGCCACGACCCGCCCCGAGACGATGCTGGGTGATACCGCTGTTGCCATCAACGCCGAGGACCCGCGCTACAAGCACCTGCACGGCTGCCATGTCGTGCTGCCGCTGCTGGGCCGCGAAATCCCCATCGTCTGCGACGAGCACGCCGACATGGAGAAGGGCACCGGCGTTGTGAAGATCACCCCCGCCCACGACCCCAACGACTTTGAGGTCGGCAAGCGCCACGACCTGCCGATGATCCGTGTGCTGACCTACGACGGCCACATGACCGGCGCTGCCGACAAGGCCGCCGTCGATGCCGAGAAGGCCGCGGGCCGCGCTGCTGCCGACGAGCCGGACGTGCTGGACTGCGGCAAGTATGCCGGCATGACCGCGCTGGAGGCCCGCAAGGCCATTCTGGCCGATTTGGAGGCCTGCGGTGCGCTGAAGGAGACCGAGCCGCTGACCCACGACGTGGGCACCTGCTACCGCTGCCACTCGGTCATTGAGCCGATGGTCTCCAAGCAGTGGTTCGTCAAGATGGAGCCGCTGGCCAAGCCCGCCATCGAAAGCGTCGAGAAGGGCGAGATCAAGTTCGTGCCCGAGCGCTTCACCAAGAACTATATCAACTGGATGAAGGGTGGCCGTGACTGGTGCATCAGCCGCCAACTGTGGTGGGGCCACCAGATCCCCGCCTGGTACTGCGACGACTGCGGCGAGACCGTCGTGGCCAAGCAAGCCCCCTGCACCTGCCCCAAGTGCGGCAGCTCCAACATGACCCAGGACCCCGACACGCTGGACACCTGGTTCAGCTCTGCCCTGTGGCCGTTCTCCACGCTGGGCTGGCCCAACGAGAACGCCGAGGATTACAACTACTTCTACCCCACGAACACGCTGGTCACCGGCTATGACATCATCGGCTTCTGGGTGTCCCGCATGATCTTCTCGGGTCTGGCCTACACCGGCAAGGCACCGTTTGACACGGTACTGATCCACGGCATTGTCCGCGACAGCCAGGGCCGCAAAATGTCCAAATCCCTGGGCAACGGCATTGACCCGCTGGAGGTCATTGAGCAGTACGGCGCGGACGCGCTGCGCATGATGCTGATCATCGGCTCCACCGCAGGCAACGATATGCGCTACAGCGATGAAAAAGTCCTTGCCTGCCGCAACTTTGCCAACAAGCTGTGGAACGCTTCCCGCTTTGTGCAGATGAACCTGCCCGAGGACTTTGAGCCGGGTCTGCCCGAGGAAAGCCTGCTCGACATGAGCGACAAGTGGATTTTGTCCGAGCTTGCCAAGGTCGCCGCCGAGGCTACCGCCAACCTCGACAAGTACGAGCTGGGCCTGGCCGCCGAGAAGGTCGAAAACTTCATCTGGGAGGTCTACTGCGACTGGTATATCGAGATCTGCAAGACCCGCCTGAACGGCGAGGACGCCGCAGCCGCCGACGCGGCCCGCAAGGTGCTGGTCTACGTGCTGGACAAGGCGCTCAAGCTGCTGCACCCCTTCATGCCGTTCATCACCGAGGAGATCTATCAGGCTCTGCCCGGCAGCGCCGAGACCATCATGAACGAGAAGTGGCCCGGCGACGAGAACATGAAGGTCTGGGCCGAGGACTGCGCCGACTTTGAAAAGCTGATGGACTACATCAAGGCTGTCCGCGCCATGCGTGCCGAGATGAACGTCCACCCCGCCAAAAAGACGAGCATGGTCATTGAGACTGCCTCCCCCGCCGCGTTTGAGAAGGGCGGCGCGTATCTGGCCCGCTTTGCCTTTGCCACCGACGTGACGGTCACGGCAAAGTACGAGGGCAGCACCGACGGCATGGTCAACGTGGCGACCCCCGACGCGAAGGGCTTTATCCCGATGATGGAGCTGATCGACCGCGACAAGGAGCTGGCCCGCCTGAACAAGGAGCTGACCAAGGCCGAGAAGGAGCTGGGCATGTTCACGAACCAGCTGAACAACCCGAAGTTCGTCGAGAAGGCCCCGGCGAAGCTCGTCGAGGAGACCCGCGCCAAGCTGGCTGCCGCCCAGGACAAGGCCGCCAAGATCAAGGAGAGCATTGCGGCGCTGGGGTAAGTCTGAAGGCTTCCCCCGTGGGGGAAGCTGTCACCGCAGGTGACTGATGAGGGCAGCGTTTCCGCCGCAGCTCGTTCACGGGCAATACTGGCACACCCGCCCCACATCCGGCCCTTCGGGCCACCTTCCCCCGTAGGGGAAGGCTTTTCAGCCACAAACAAAAAATAACCCCGCCCCGTCAGGAACTGCATCCTGACGGGGCGGGGTTTTCTCGTTACAGCACAAAAATTGCAGGGAAAAAGTTCAAAGCAAATTACTTGCGGCGCTTGCCCTTGCCGCCCTTGCGGGTGTTGGTCTTGGCAGCGGCGGTCTTGACGGCCTCGACGGCCTTCTCGGCTGCGGGCTTGGCAGCCTCAACAGCCTTCTCAACGACAGGCTCGGCAGCCTTGACGGCCTTCTCGACGACGGGCTTCGCGGCCTCGACGGTTTTCTCAACGACGGGCTTCGCAGCCTCGACGGTTTTCTCAACGACGGGCTCGGCAGCCTTGACGGCCTTCTCGACGACGGGCTTCGCAGCCTTGACGGCCTTCTCAGCGGCAGGCTTGGCAGCCTTGACGGCCTTCTCGACGACAGGCTCAGCAGCCTTGACGACCTCGGTGGCGGCCTTCTCGGCAGCGGCCTTGGCCTTAACGGTGGTGGCCTTCACGCTGGTCTTGGGCTTGCGGGTGACCTCGTTGATGGTCCAGAACTGGTTGTCACCGTTGACGTCAGCCCAGATCTGCAGCACGGTGCCGTTCTCGGTAGCCATGCCGGGGTCCAGCAGCTTGCCGGCCAGGTTGGACTTGATCTTGACGCGGCCATCGTTGGTAGGCTCCACGACCCACAGCTGGCTGGATGCCTGGGCACCCTCCCACTGGTGGACGCGGGTGCCGTCGCTGACGCCGCCCATGTCCAGATCCATCATCTTGCCGGTGAAGCGGTTCTGGATGCGGTAAACGCCGTCGCCTGCTGCGACGAAGTTCCACTGCTGCCACTCAAAGTTGGCGTTGTCCATCAGCTGGATCTTCGCGCCATTGTCAATGTTATAGTCAGCAACCTCAATGACCTTGCCGTTGGCGGCGCTGATGGTATAGAACTTACCCTCGGTAAGTACGGTCTGTGCAATCTTCTTCGGTGCCATATTTGTTCCTCCTATAGGTATATCATGTATATTATGCGGCAAATCTTGTTTGTAGTTTCCCTCATGCCGCGTGGTCAAACACCGCTTTTTGCGTGTCTACGTATCCTATTATAACCACTTTTTACCTTCCCGTCAACTTTTTGGCGCTGTTGCGGCATTTTGCACAAAAACCGCCGGGACGGCAGATGCTATCCCGGCAGTTTTGATTGATTTTATGCCGTTTTGCGGCTTTTTTCGACATCTCTGCGCTTAAGAGTTCTCGGCAAAGTTGCCGGTGTACAGGCGGTAATAGCGGCCCTTCTGGGCGATCAGCTCGTCGTGGGTGCCGCGCTCAATGATACGGCCCTGCTCCAGCACCATGATGCAGTCCGAGTTGCGCACGGTGGACAGACGGTGGGCAATGACGAAGGTCGTGCGGCCATACATCAGGCCGTCCATGCCGTCCTGCACAAGCTTCTCGGTGCGGGTGTCGATGGAGGACGTTGCCTCGTCCAGGATCAGCACCGGCGGGTCTGCGACAGCCGCGCGGGCAATCGCCAGCAGCTGGCGCTGGCCCTGGCTCAGGTTCGTGCCGTCGCCGGTCAGCATCGTTTTGTAGCCGTCGGGCAGATGCTTGATGAAGGTATCCGCATTCGCGAGCTTTGCGGCGGCCATGCACTCCTCATCGGTGGCGGTCAGGCGGCCATAACGGATGTTCTCCATGACCGTGCCGGTGAACAGGTGGGTATCCTGCAGGACGATGCCCAGAGAGGAGCGCAGCGCGTCCTTCTCAATGGACTTGATGTCGTGGCCGTCGTACAGGATCCGGCCCTTCTGGATGTCGTAGAAGCGGTTGATAAGGTTCGTGATCGTCGTCTTGCCCGCGCCGGTGGAGCCGACAAAGGCGATTTTCTGGCCCGGACGGCCATACAGGTTGATGTCATGCAGGACGATCTTCTTCTCGTCGTAGCCGAAGTCCACATCCTTAAAGACGATGTCGCCCTCCAGCTTGGTGTACCGGGGCTTGCCGTCGGCATCCATGCGCTTCCACGCCCACATGCCGGTGGACTCGTTCGTCTCGGTGACAGTATCGTCCGCTTCGTACTTGGCGTGGACCAGGGTGATGTCGCCCTCGTTGACCTCGGGCTTTTCATCCAGCAGCGCAAAGATACGCGCACCGCCGGCCAGCGCCATAACGACGGAGTTCAGCTGCATCGAGATCTGGCTGATGGGCTGGTTGAACTGGCGGGTCAGCACAAGGAAGCTGGCGAGACCGCCCAGCGTAAAGCCGCCGAAGCCGTTGATAGCCAGCGCACCGCCGAGGATGGCGCAGAACACGTAGGACAGGTTGCCCAGCTGGCCGTTGACGGGCATTGCTACCAGCGAATAGGAGTTTGCCTTGTCGGCGCTGTGGAACAGCTCATCGTTGAGCCTGTCGAACTCCTCAATGGCAATTTCCTCATGGCAAAAGACCTTGATGACCTTCTGGCCGTTCATCATTTCCTCAATGTAGCCATTGACCTTGCCCAGCTCCTGCTGCTGCTTGATGAAGTATTTGCCGGAGTTGCCGGTCAGGTACTTCGTCGCCAGCAGCATGACGCCGACCATCGCAAGGGCCAGCACCGTCAGGGGGACGCTCAGATAGAGCATCGAGGCCAGCACGCCGACGAGGGTCACAACCGTGTTGACGAGCTGCGGCAGGCTCTGGCTGATCATCTGGCGCAGCGTGTCAATGTCGTTCGTGTAGACCGACATAATGTCGCCGTGGGCATGGGTGTCAAAGTATTTGATGGGCAGCGTCTGCATGTGGGTGAACATCTCGTCACGCAGGTCCTTCAGCGTGCCCTGGGTGATCCTTGCCATCAGGCGGTTCTGCACAAAGACAGCAGCGATGCCAACGCAGTAGATGACTGCCACGCGCAGGATAGCCGCGGCCAGGCCGCTGAAGTCCGTGCTGCCCACCTTTAGCAGCGGCAGAATGTAGCTGTCGATCAGTGTCTGGGAGAACATGACGCCCTGCAGCTGGGCGAACACAGCCAGCAGAATGCAGCAGAGCACCACAATGACCTGTGCCTTATAGCGGCTCATAACATAGGCGAGGATGCGCTTGAACACCTTGCCGGGGTTTTCGACCTTGGGGCGGGGACCATTGCTGCGCCCGCCGGGGCCGACCTTTACGACTTTAGGCTGCTGTGCCATTATGCCTCCCCTCCCTTCTCATCAAAGTCGCCGGAGCCTTTGGTCTGGCTGTTGTAGACATCCTGATAGATGGCATTTGTTTTCAGCAGGTTGGCCGGGGTGTCAAAGCCGCTGACCCTGCCGTTGTCGAGCACGAGGACCTTGTCCGCATTTTCCACGGAGGAAATGCGCTGGGCGATGATGAACACCGTCGTGCCGGGGATTTTTTCCGCAAACGAATGGCGGATCTTTGCGTCCGTCGCGGTATCGACGGCGGAGGTGGAGTCGTCCAGGATCAGGATGCGGGGCTTTTTCAGCAGTGCGCGGGCAATGCAGAGGCGCTGCTTCTGGCCGCCGGAGACGTTGTTGCCGCCCTGCTCGATGTGGGTCTGGTACTTGTCGGGGAAGCGCTCGATAAATTCATCGGCGCAGGCCTGCTTGCAGGCGTCCTCGATCTCGGCGTCGGTGGCGTCGGGGTTGCCCCAGCGCAGGTTCTCGGCAATCGTGCCGCTGAACAGCTCGTTCTTCTGCAGCACCATGGCGACGTTGTTGCGCAGGGTGTCGAGGTCATATCTGCGCACATCAACGCCGCCGATGGTCACGCTGCCCTCGGTCACGTCGTACAGACGCGGCAGCAGCTGCACAAGGCTGGACTTAGCCGAACCGGTGCCGCCAATGATGCCGATGGTCTCACCGGACTTGATGTCGAGGTCAATGTCCTCGAGGGCCTTCTCGCCATCCTTTTTATAGGCAAAGCTGACGTGGTCGAACTTGACGGAGCCGTCCCTGACCTCCATAACGGGGTCCTCACCGTTCGTCAGGTCGGACTGCTCGTCCAGCACTTCGGCCACGCGCTTGGCGGAGGCTGCAGACATCGTGATCATGACGAACACCATGGACAGCATCATCAGGCTCATAAGGATGTTCATGCAGTAGCTCAGCATGCTCATCAGGTCGCCGGTGGTGAAGGTCGTTGCGCCGGAGCTGACGATGAGCTGGGCACCGATCCAGGAGATGAGCAGGATGCAGCTGTAGACGGTCAGCTGCATGAGCGGGGCGTTCCAGGCCAGGATCAGCTCGGCACGCATCAGCAGATTGCGCACATTCTCGCTTGCCTTGCGGAACTTCTCGCCCTCAAATTTCTCGCGGACGTAGGCCTTGACGACGCGGATGGCGGAGACATTCTCCTGCACGCTCTCGTTCAGGTCATCGTACTTGCGGAAGGCTTCGCCGAAGTACTTGGTGGCGCGGCTCATGATAAAGACGAGCGCGCAGCCCAGCAGGATGACGGCGATCAGATAGATGTTTGCCAGCCGGCGGTTGATCGTGTAGGACATGATCAGCGCCACGATCATGCTGGCGGGCGCACGCACCGACATGCGCAGCAGCATCTGGTAGGCGTTCTGGATGTTGGTGACGTCGGTGGTCATGCGGGTGACCAGGCCCGCGGTGGAGTACTTGTCAATGTTGGCAAAGCTGAAGGTCTGGATGTTGCGGAACATGCCGCGGCGCAGGTTGCGGGCAAAGCCCGTGGCCGCGTGGGAGCCGGCCACCGCGCCCAGAATGCCGAACAGCAGACCGAACAGCGCTGCGACGACCATCTGTGCGCCGACGGTGTAGATGACCTGCATATTGCCCGGCGTGACGCCGTTGTCAATGATGGAGGCCATGAGCTTCGGGATGATCATTTCCATGATGACCTCCGCGATCATAAAGATCGGCGTCAGCACGGAGACCAGGCGGAAGCCCTTGGTTTCACGTCCGAGTGTTTTTAACAATTGGTATTTCCCCTCTCTTGGTTGGTATTTCCCTCTTGCAGGATGTGCTGTGCGTTGCGCAGGGTCTGCTCCAGCACAGCGCGGGCCGCGGCGGCCTGCTGCGGGTCGATGCCGCTTTGCAGGTCATTCTCAAACCGCGCAATGCTTGCCTCGATCTGCTTGTGGCAGGCGCGGCCCTTCTCTGTGGTGACAAGGCGCTTTAAGCGGGCATCCTTCGCCACGGCGCAGCGTGTGATGAAGCCATCCTGCTCCATACCCTGCAGCATGGCGGTGACGCTGGAGCGGCGGATGTTGAACCACTGCTCAATGTCGCGCTGGTAGACGTCGCGGCCCTGGCGCTCGGCACGGACGATGTCGCCCAGCACCATGCCGCGCACGCCCGACAGCTCCGAGCTGACCTCGGCGTTGATGCGGGCATCCAGCGCACGGCGGATGAGCCGCGAGGTCTGGTTCAGCAGTGCGCCGAAGTGGGCATCCGCACAGCAGCCGCAATCATCATACGATGATTCGTGCATTTCTTCCCTCCTTTACGATTTTTCGGTCTAAGAAGTTAGGTTTCGAATTGTTCGCCGCCTAACTGTTCGTTTGCGTACTTTACCAGTATAACACCGGATCGGGGAATGTCAAGAGGGACGGCGCAGAGTTTTTTGTATAGAGCAGCGGCAAACGGGCAGAGCCCCCTGCGCTTTCCCGATTCACCGTAGGGGCGGATTCCATATCCGCCCCTGCCCGTTTCCCATCACTCCGCACTTTCCGGCTCGACGCCCAGATACGGCAGCACCTTTCCCAGTACCTCGGCGCACACCGGCCCGGAGAGCGCGCCGCCGCTCGTCGTCCAGCTGTGGGGCTCATCCAGGCAGACCAGCACGGCGACCTTAGGGTCGTCGATGGGTGCGACGGAGACAAAGCTCGCAATGCGCGCGCCCTCGTTGGCGCTGTCCAGCTTTTGGCTCGTGCCGCTCTTGCCGCCGATGCGGTAGCCCGCCAGCGCGGCCTGCTTACCCGTGCCGCTCGTCACGACGCCCTCCATCAGGCGGCACATCGTGGCGGAGGTCTCCGCGCTGATGACGCGGCGCTTCACCGTCGGCTGCACTTCTTTTATAACAGTGCCGTCAGGCGCCGTGATTTTCGCCACAACGTAGGGCTGCATCAGCTCGCCGCCGTTGACCACCGCACAGACCGCCGTGAGCATCTGCAGGTAGCTGACCTTGCTGCTCTGCCCGAACGAGCAGCTCGCCAGCTCCACCGGGCCCATCCGGTCCGCGGTGTAGTATTCGCTGCGCCTGACCTCGCCCGGCAGGTCGATGCCCGTGGCCTCCCGCAGACCGAAGGCCGCAAAGTAATCGCAGAAGCGTTCTTTTCCAAGCCGCGCACCGATCTGGATAAAGCAGGGGTTGCAGCTGACAGCCAGCCCCCGGGCGAAGGTCTCGGTGCCGTGGATATGCCCGTTTGCACAGCGGAACCGCGTGCCTGCGACGGTTATTTTACCCGCGCAGGTGAAATAGTCCGTGGCCTTACACGCCCCGGAGTCCAGCGCCGCCGACGCCGTGATGAGCTTGAACACGCTGCCCGGCTCATACAGGTCGCTGATGGCCTTGTTGCGCCACTGCGCCTGCTGGGCCTTTTGCAGCGCGGCGCTGCGCTCCTCGCCGGTCAGGGCGTTCACGGCATCGCGGACTTCCTTATTTATAAGGGTCCGCGGCGCGTTCGGGTCGTAGTCGGGCTGGCAGGACATCGCCAGCACGGCCCCGGTGTGGACGTCCATCACGATGCCGACGCCGCGCTCGGCCACATGATGCTCCGTCACGGCGGCGGACAGTGCGCTTTCGAGCCAGTGCTGAATGTTCGCGTCGATGGTCAGCGTCAGCGTGCTGCCGGGCACGGCGGCCACCAGCGTCTGGTAGTGGGTCGGCATATCGTAGCCCCAGGCGTTCTTGGCGGTCAGGATGCGCCCGTTCTGCCCGGTCAATTCGTCGTTGTAGCGCAGCTCCAGCCCCCACAGGCCCGCGTTGTCCACATCGGTAAAGCCCAAAATGCCGCCCATGAAATTCCCCTGCGGGTAGACACGGCGAGTGTCCTGCCGAATTTGTATGCCGTCCACACCGTTCGCCTGGCACCAGTCCCGCACGGCGTCGGCCATCGTCTTATCCACGCGGCGGCGCAGCAGGCAGTCGTTGGAGGTCCGCTGGCTGAATTTGGCCAGCGTATCGGCGTAGTCCAGCTCTAATATTTCGCTCAACGCTCTGGCTGCCGGTTCTACGGCCTCGTCGGCCATCTCCCGCGGGGCGGCGCGGATGGTCCAGCAGGTCTCGCTGGCGGCCAGCAGCGTACCGTCGGCGGAATAGATCTCCCCGCGGGCGGCGGGCAGCGTGGCCCCGCGCAGCTGCTGGTCGGCGGCGCGTGCCGCGTAGCCGCCGGGGTCGCGCAGCATCAGCACAAACAGCCGCACCGCCAGACCGCCCAGGCACCCCACCGCCAGCACCGCCGCCAAAAGCCGCGTGCGCAGGCGCATTTTTGTATTTTGCTGCGGCGTGATCGGACGCATAGCTCCTGCCCCCTTCCCCATAGAACAGCCTATGAGCGTTCCACTGGCAAAATGCTGAATTATCGCCGGAAAATTCTCTGTATTGTCGATTGACCGTTTAGACACATAAGGTGTATACTGTTAATAACAGATTTTGATATTTAATTGTCAAAGTCCACGAGAGCTATTTTTGAAGGAGGCAAACCCTATGGCTAGATTTACTTTACCCCGTGACCTTTACCACGGCCCCCACGCGCTGGAAGCGTTGAAAACACTGCCCGGCAAGCGCGCCATGATTTGCGTCGGCGGCGGTTCGATGAAGCGCTTCGGCTTCCTGGACCGCGCCGAGGCCTACTTAAAAGAGGCCGGCATGGAGGTAGAGCTGTTTGAAGGCATCGAGCCCGACCCGTCCGTGGAGACGGTCATGAAGGGTGCTGCCGCCATGGAAAAGTTCCAGCCCGACTGGATCGTCGCAATCGGCGGCGGCTCCCCCATCGACGCAGCCAAGGCCATGTGGATCAAGTACGAGTACCCCGACATCACGTTTGAGGATATGTGCAAGGTGTTCGGCATCCCGCCGCTGCGCCGCAAGGCCCACTTCTGCGCCATCTCCTCCACCTCCGGCACGGCCACCGAGGTCACGGCCTTCTCGATCATCACCGACTATGAGAAGGGCATCAAGTACCCCATCGCCGACTTTGAGATCACGCCCGATGTCGCCATCGTTGACCCCGAGCTGGCCCACACGATGCCCAAGAAGCTCGTTGCCCACACCGGCATGGACGCCATGACCCACGCCATCGAGGCCTACGTCTCCACCGCGAACTGCGACTTTACCGACCCGCTGGCCCTGCACGCCATTGAGATGATCCAGGCGGATCTGGTCGGCAGCTACAACGGCGATATGGATAAGCGCGACGCAATGCACAACGCCCAGTGCCTGGCCGGTATGGCGTTCTCGAATGCGCTGCTCGGCATCGTGCACAGCATGGCCCACAAGACCGGCGCGGCGTTTGCCGATTACGGCGCACACATCATCCACGGCGCAGCCAACGCCATGTACCTGCCCAAGGTCATCGCCTACAACGCGAAGGACCCCACCGCCAAGGCACGCTACGGCGTCATTGCCGACAAGATGCACCTGGGCGGCGAGAACGACGACGAGAAGGTCGCGCTGCTCATCAAGTATCTGCGCGGCATGAACGACGATTTGAACATCCCGCACTGCATCGGCCACTACGGCCCCGACTCCTACCCCGCCGAGCAGGGCTTTGTCCCCGAGAACGTATTCCTCGAGAGACTGCCCGAGATCGCAAAGAACGCGATTGCCGATGCCTGCACCGGCTCCAACCCGCGCCAGCCGACCCAGGAGGAGATGGAAAAGCTGCTGAAGTGCTGCTACTACGACACCGAGGTCGACTTCTAACCACCGCCCCTCTGCGGCTCCTGCAAGGCGCCGCATGATCTGCCCCGGCCACTAGCTTTTGTGGCCGGGGCTTTTTGCCGCCGCAAAAGTGGGCAAAATCCTTGCGATTTGATTTTTGCGGATTTTCGCTGTACAGGGCGCAGCTACAGCGTTCACGGGCATTTTTTGTACAAGTGTCAAATCCTTGATTTCGCATAGATTTTGCTGTATACTAATGGTAAAATCCAAGTAAAAGAGGATGGGAGTTTACCATGACAGCCACTGCAAAATCACAAGGTCCCCTGTTTACCAAGCGGGCGCTGTTCACCCTGATCTGGCCCCTGCTGCTGGAGCAGACATTAAGCGTCACGATGGGCATGGCCGACACGCTGATGGTCGCCGGTGTGGGTGAGGCCGCTGTCTCCAGCGTATCGCTGGTGGACAGCCTGAATATTTTGATTATTCAGATTTTGTCCGCGCTGGCTACCGGCGGTGCGGTCATTGCCAGCCAGTATCTGGGCCGCCGGGATGAGGAAAACGCCAGCCGCAGCGCCGCCCAGCTGTACAGCGTGCTGGGCATCTCTACGGTTGCGGTGGGTGTTGTCTGTATGCTGCTCTCCCGCCCGATCCTTCGGATGGTGTTCGGCAGCATTGATGAGGATGTCATGCGGTTTGCGCAGCAGTACTTCCTTATCAGTGCGGTGTCCTACCCCTTCATCGGCCTGTACAACGGCGGCGCGGCGCTGTTCCGTGCGCAGGGCAACAGCCGCATCAGTATGCTGGCCAGTCTTGTCATGAACGTCATCAACATTGCGGGCAACGCGCTGCTGATCTACGGTTTCGGCATGGGCGTTATCGGCGCGGCGCTGGCCACGCTGATCGGGCGTGTGTTCGCCGCGGTGTTCATCCTGTGGCAGAACCAGGACCTGCACAATCCCCTGCGCGTGCAGCGCTTCGCTGACCTGCGGCCCCGGCGCAGGCCCATCATGCAGATTTTGTCCATCGGCATCCCGTCGGGTCTGGAAAACGGCATGTTCCAGATCGGCAAGCTGTGTGTCAGCAGCCTGACGTCTACCTTAGGCACCTCGGCCATCGCGGCCAATGCCGTGGCAAACTCGGTCTCGACGCTGGCGAACATTCCCGGCAACACGATGAGCCTTGCCATGATCCCGGTCATCGGGCAGTGCCTTGGCGCAGGCGAGAAAAAGCAGGCGCAGCGCTATTCCGTCACGCTGCTGGGCATCGCCATCACGGGGCTGGCCGTCACAAACGCGGCGCTGTTCTTCCTGATGCCCGAGGTCGTGACCTGGTTCAACCTCTCGGCGGAGGCATCCGCCATGTGTACCCACGTGGTCCACTGGTTCAACCTGTTCAGCATCTTCTTCTGGGCGACGAGCTTTACCCTGCCCAACGCCCTGCGCGCGGGCGGCGACGCCAAGTTTACGATGTCGGTCAGCATCGTCAGCATGTGGCTGTTCCGCGTGATTCTGAGCTATATCTTCGTTCTGCAGTTCCACTTAGGACTGACCGGCGTCTGGTTCGGTATGTTCATCGACTGGATCTGCCGCAGCCTGTGTTTCCTTGTGCGGTTTGCCCGCGGGAAATGGATGGAGCATAAGGTGATATAAGACGCAAAAAACTCCCTGCCCGGTGCGGACAGGGAGTTTTCTATTGTATGGCGTGGGAAATTACTCCACCATATACTCAAAATCAATACGGCCCAGCGCCACATCGGCGGCGGCGACCTGAATCTTCATGGAAGAACCCAGCATCCAGCTCTTGCCGGTCAGCGGGTCCAGCATGCTGACGCCGTCGATGACCTGCGGTTCACCCTTGCAGAGCTGCGCGGCGGGGACAAAGCCCTCCACCGTGTTGTCCAGCTCGACAAAGACGCCGCGGGGCGTGATGCCGGCCACCGTGCCGGTGTAGACCTCACCGAGATGGTTGTGCATATACTCGGCCTTGTACAGGTCCTCGACATCGCGCTCAATGCGCACGGCGGCGACCTCCTGCTTGCTGGACTTCTCGCTGGCCTGCTGGGCAAACTCGTTGAAGTCGCGCTGCAGCTGGCTGGCGGAGACACCGTTCAGCATCTCGGTCAAAATACGATGAATCGCCAAATCGGGGTAGCGGCGGATGGGGCTGGTGAAGTGGGCGTAGTCCGCCAGCACCAGACCGTAGTGGCCCAGGGGCTGCGGGGCGTAGCGGGCCTTCTGCATGCTGCGCAGAATGCCGGTGTGGACGGGGATCTGGATGGGCTGGCCGCGGGTCTCGTCCAGCAGGGCCGCCAGCTCGAGCTGCGTCGGGATGGGGTTCTTGAACTTGGCGTTCAGGCCGCAGGCCAACAGCGTGGCGGACAGCTTCTCCATCTTCTCGGCGTCGGGGGCCTCGTGCACGCGGTAGACGAACGGGGCCTTGTTCGTGCGGCCCGCGTTGGCGGCGCACTGGTTCGCCAGCAGCATGAACTCCTCGATCATGCACTCGGACGTGCCGCGGTCACGCTTGACAATGTCGATGCAGCGTCCGTTCTCGTCCATGACGAGCTTAGCCTCGTTGGACTCAATATCCATAGCGCCGCGGGCCTTGCGCAGGACCAGGCGCTTGCGGTACAGCTCGTCCATCGTGGGCAGCTGGTCAAGCACGGCCTCATATTTCGTCTTGAGGTCGGTCAGGTCGGCGTCTGTTTCAGATTCCGGGGGCTCCAGCAGGGCGTTGATCTCCTTGTACACGCCCTTGACGCGGCTGCAGATGACGCTCTTGACGAACTTGTAGCTGCGGATCTCGCCGTTCTCGTCCAGTCGCATCAGACAGGAGAACGCCAGGCGGTCCTCGCCCTCGTTCAGCGAGCAGATGCCGTTGGACAGCTGGGTCGGCAGCATCGGGATGACCTTGTCGGCGTAGTAAATGCTCGTCGCGCGCTCGAACGCTTCCTCATTCAGCGCGGAGCCGGGGCGGACATAGTGTCTGACGTCGTCGATGTGAACGCCCAGCTCGTAGCCGTCGTCCAGCTTCTGCAGGCTGATGGCGTCGTCGATGTCCTTCGTCTCGGCGGAGTCAATCGTGAAGATGGGAATGCCGCGCAGGTCCAGGCGCTTCGCGGCCTCGGCGGGGTCAATCGTGGCGTTGTCGTAGGCGCGGGCCTCCTCCAGCACCTCCGGCGGGAACTCCTGGCGGACGCTGCGGCCATACAGGATGGCCTTGGCGCACTCGGACGCATAGTCGGAGGAACCGAATTTCTCGACAACGGCGGCGCGGTGGTCGCTGTGGCGGTTGCCGCGGTGGGTGATGAGGAAGCCGACCTTGTCGCCCAGGTGCACGCCCTCGCTCCCCTGCTTGGCCAGCAGGAACTTCACGTCGCGGCAGCCGTCCGGCTCCACGGCCATGCGGCCATCCTCGGACAGGCAGACCGTGCCCGCAAAGCGGTTGTTCGGGACCGTAACCTCGACGACCTCGCCCTCGGAGGAGCCCTCCACGCGCGGGTGGTCGAACAGCTTGACGTTGATCTTATCGTTGGGCATTGCGCCGTGCAGCGCGCGGCCCGGGATGAAGATGTCGCCCTCGCCGTCGTCGCGGCTGGCAAAGCCGAAGCGCGCGGCCAGCTTGACGAGCGTGCAGGGAATCGTGTTGGGGGCTGCAGCATTCTCATAGGTCGCAAAGCCGGGCACATAGGTGCCGTTGCGCATCGACAGCTCGCCGGTGGCGACCATAGCGGAAACGGTGGTGCGCAGGCGGGAGTTGTCCACCTGCAGGTTGTTCTGCATTTCGCGCAGCGTCATGGGACGGCGCTTGACTGCGTTTAAAATAGATTTCTGTAACGGTGTCATAGTTGCTCCTTTAATTTACGTCGCACCGCCATCCGACGGTGCCCTACCCTTATATACATCCACAAAAAACGGCCCGCCGGGGCGCTGCTTACAAAGCCAAAGCGCTTGGCGGACCCTTTTCATCTTTGTTACCCTGCCAAAATCACAGGCGCGCGCTTAAAACGCAGACGACCAGCGTGACGACAAAGAAAACGACGCCGCAGATCTTGGTCAGCTTGGCCAGCTTGGCGTCCACGCCGCGCTCACGGCCTGCTGCCATCGTGGCGGAGCTTTCGCCCATGATCGCGCCGGACAGGCCCTGGCCCTTCTGCTCCTGCGCGAGGGTGAAAACAACGATCAACACGGACACGGCGATGAGGACGACGCCGAGAACGATCTCATACCAGTTCATTAGATTAGCACTCCTTCTATTTCTATCCACGCCGTCGTGACGTGAAAAGTCTCATGCACCGTACAGTATAGCATAGTTTGCCGCACGTTGCAAGCGCTTTTTTCACGTTTTGGGTGTAAAATCAGTTTTGCAGCGCAATTTGTTCGCCCTGCACCAGCGGATAGCGGACCAGCCTGTCCCCGTCAAGGTTTTCCCGGTGCATATCGACGGCAGTGATCTGGTGGTTGCCGTAGGTCGTGTAGTAGTAAATGCCCTTGTCAGCGTTGCAGCAGCTTGTATAGAGCGTGATCTCGTACTTGCCGCCGTCCAGCTCACAGCAGCCGCGCTGCTGCTCGACAGCGTGCAGGATGTGGAAGAACTGCCCGACGCTCTCGGCCTCGCTGCTGCCGGATTTCGCGTTCATCCGCACAAAGGCCGCACGCACAAAGCGGGACTGGCTGGACAGATCGCCCGGCAGGCCCAGTGCGCCGAGGCCGCGGCTGTAGACGGGCAGGTCAAGGCCGTCCGCAAACGCAACCGCAGGCGTGCGCGGCGAGAGTGCGCGGTAGTTGTTCAGTGCGAAAAGCTGCTGCGGGAACGGCGGATTGTTCGTCAGTACACCGACGGGGTTATCGTAGATGTGCAGGCCGTCGGCGGTGGACTCCACCACGATGCTCCCCGTTTTGTCGGCAATGAGCCAGTGCAGCTGCGCGAGGGGCAGCTGCTCACTGAACGGGATATTGACGATGTTGGTTTTTGCAAGCAGCGTGCGCACCTCGGCCAGCGTCGCACAGCTGCCCAGCAGCCATGGGATCAGTTCAAACTGAGCGACGTTGCTTTTGCCATCCTGCGCCGGGTGGTAGACTGCATTGCCGACAAAGTTCAGCCCTGCGATGCCCAGGCCCTTCTCATTGACGGCGTCATAGTAGAGCGGGTACTCCCCCGCCACGTAGGCCATGCCGATCATCGCATATTTTGTGCGGAAGTCCCCCATGCAGCGCAGGCTAAACGGGTAGGCCCGCGGCGTGATCGTGACCTCGTCACCGTAGGAAAATTCATAATCGAGATTGCGGCCAAAGTAGAAACTGTCGGTTGTATAGGTTGCAGCTGTACACATGCGGAACGCCCCTTTTGTTTTATGATACGTGTATTGTACCACGCCGCAGGCAGGATAATCCACCGGGAAATTGTAAACAAATAGCGGCAGGCGCCTTACCTGCCGCTAATGCGTTTACTGTTTTACTTTTTTGGAAACCACCATGCCGAGACATGCGCCGCCGCTCAGGAGGAACAGGGCAAGCAGCAGCGTCACGCTGCCGGTGTCCCCGGTCTGGGGGATCGTTGCCGTCACCTGCGGGGTCGCCGTCGGGGTGGGCGCGGCTGTCGGAGCCGTAGTCGGCTTCGGAGTGGCCGTAGGTGCAGTGGTCGGTGCGGCAGTGGGGGCAGGCGTCGGGGTCGCGGTGGACTCCGGCATCCGCTTTGCCGTCACCGTCTGCGCCTGTGTGATCTCGTTCGCCGCAGCGGCATCACTGTAGTACTTACCGCAGTCTGCGCAGTACCAGTACTCAATATTACCCTCGGCCTCGGTGGTAGCTGCCTTGGCGTCCACATGCTGCAACGCCGTGTGGTTGGCCGGGTTCTTGTCGCCGTAGGGCGTCCGGCAGACATCACAAAGCGCCGGCGCCGCGCAGGTGGCCGTGCCGCCGGAATGGCTGTTACAGACGAGCGTGCCGCCGTTCCCGGTGGAGAAGCCGCCCTTGACCGTGACCACGCCATTGTTCGTGAAGGTGTTGCCCGCATTGACCGACAGGGACGCGCCCTCCGGGATGACGAGCGTCTTGCCCGCGTCCAGCGTTGTATTGCCAAGCAGTGTCGCATTGCCGATGACCGTGCCGGAATTGCCGTTGAAGAGCACACTGTTGGTAATGTCGCCCCCCCTTGACGGAATTTTCGTGGTTCGTCTCGACCCAGGAGCCTGTTACAGTGGTCTCACCATTTGCAGCGACGGCATAGTAGTTTTCAGCTGCACTGGCCTTTACAGTGCTGTTCCGAATCGAAACATCCCCACGCGAGAAGATTCCTACATCTCCGGTGGAGGTTGCCTCGATCTGACTGTTTTCAATGGAAACACCGCCATTGCCAAACAACGCCGGGAAGTAGCCGGAAGCATTCACTTTTGCACCATCAGAGATTGTCAGCTTCCCGTCTGCGTAAATGCCATTGCTGTTCTCACTCTTTGCTTCAACATTGCCGCCGGAAATTGCAAGATCTCCACCCACACTAAGCGCCACGTCATACCCGGTCGCCTTGATGCTAGCATTTTCTGTCACGCTGACATTCGCAGGAGAAACCAGACCATAAGCTGCATAGCTGCCGGACGTAGGCCTACCCTGCACTTCCAGATGGCTGTTGCCGCTCATTGTCAGGTTTGCGCCATTAAAAATTTCCAATCAGTTCACCGAATTTTCCGACGGCTCATCCGGTTTCGCATGCAGACAGTACAGCTTGGCGTTGTCCTTCATCGTTACCGAGTGGGTGTTGTCGTCAGACTCCACACCAATTTTCAGCGGTGCATAGTCACTGCTGGACGTGTAGGTCACATCCGCATTACCGTCCAGTACACAAGCACCATTCCACTCGCAGGAGTCACCCGCATTTGCTGGAGAATTTACGATAACCTTCGTATCCGTAATGTGCAGTGCACTGGGCATGTCGCCTGCCTTCTGTGCACTACCAAGGTAGTTTGCTCTCAGTGTGCCCGGCCCTTTGATTGTCAGATCGTTGGGCATCACCTTCGAAATCGTGTTGTCCGTTCCTTCTGGTACTTCCAGCACCAGCTTGACCGGGTTATTCGTCACGGTAATACCACCGTTCACGGCCACACCATTGGCGCGAATATAAAATGCGTTTCCGCTCACACTTGTGCCACGGATGTCAATATACTTATTCGTCGTTCCGATAAGTTCGTAGATTACATCCTTCTTGCAAAGAAAAATTCGACTATCCTCAATTATGTAGTCGTCGTTATCTACGTTCCCTCCCCCCACATCGACATAAATGACATCTGTCGGTTCGTCTGCGAACGCCGCCATGGGCGTAAGGCAGAGCACCATGCAGAACGCCATCAGGATGCTCAGCAGATACTTTTTCATCATTTCCTCCTACACTTTTATTTTTCCGTTCAAATCGTTATCAGATAACGCTTTTCGCATTCTGACAACATTTTTAGCACTTTCAACTATACGCTTTTCTCTAAAACTTGTCAATCTTTATGCAAAAAACCGCAGTCATGCACCAACCGGCACATGTCTGCGGCTTTTCCAATGTCCCCGGCGCGATTCGAACGCGCGGCCTTTCGCTTAGGAGGCGAACGCTCTATCCAGCTGAGCTACGGAGACAGGTAACAGTTGCTATTATACCTGTTTTCCGCCCGGATTGCAAGTGCCCGCTGCAATTCTGTGCCCGGTTTCTGATTTTACAGGATGGGCATGAACCACTCCACGGTCTCCGGCTGCTGGGAAATTGAGCATTCTGAAAACAGCAGAAAAAGTGGGCAACAAAAACAGACCGTCAAAAAATTGCATTCTTGCCCTATTGCAAGGCAAACGGGCGCGGGCGAGCAATGCTCGCCCCTACAAGAGTTTTTCGACAGCCTAAAAAAATCCAACCGCCCGGAAGCAGTTGGACATCTCTATAAAACGCACTTTGAAAATCGGTCATCGCCTTTGCCTATTTTGTGCGATACAGCAAAGGAAAAAAGCTGCGGCAACATCTTTGCCACAGCTTTTTGGTGGGAGCTGGTGGATTCGCAAGCCGCGGTCTAAAAAACAGTCCGCAGGACTGTTTTTTGCCGTCTGCGGACGGCCGACCTGTTCGAATCCTACCAGCTCCAGCACAAAAAAGAACCCGCAACCTAAGTTGCGGGTTCTTTTTGGTGGGAGCTGGTGGATTCGAACCACCGAAGCATTAAGCAGCAGATTTACAGTCTGTCCCCATTGGCCACTCGGGAAAGCTCCCATATT
>ERZ1034980.640-NODE-640-length-24273-cov-5.440168_pt1 | contig 24273 bp, 21 predicted proteins | sample MGYA00520622_ERZ1034980 | MGnify/ENA primary metagenome ERZ1034980 (study PRJEB33766, sample SAMN09781791) | gut metagenome | biome: gut microbiome | host: Homo sapiens | place: Madagascar | study: EMG produced TPA metagenomics assembly of the PRJNA485056 data set...
GCCGCGTCTGCTACGACCTGACCCCGAAGCCCGTCGGCACGGTCGAGTGGGAATAAGCGGAGACTGGCGTTTCGCGAGCTAGTAAAACTGACTTGCAAAGATGTGCCCCTCCGGCGAGAGCATTCGCTGGAGGGACTTTTTGCGCGCCCGCGGAGTGGCACGCCAGGGATGTCCGCATCAACCCGTAAGATGGAGGCATACGCATCGAGTGGGGGAGTGAGCATGGGTCTTCGATTTCACAAGTCCGTGTCCCTGGCAAAGGGCATCCGCGTCAACCTGAGCAAGAGCGGCCCGAGCCTGAGCCTCGGCCCCAAGGGTGCCACGCTCAACATCAGCAAGAGGGGCGTGTATGCCTCCGCCGGCCTGCCGGGCACCGGCATTTCCTATCGCACGAAGCTCGGTGGTTCCAAGCGCTCGTCAAAGTCCTCTGGCGTGAGCGAAGCCAGGAGCGTCGGTTCCGGTTCCGCGAGGTCCGTCGTCGCGGCGCGTCCGCGTCTTTCGCCCGACCTCGAGGAGCAGCAGCGCGTCTGGGCTGAGATGCAGGAGGAGTCCGAGGAGAAGAGCAGGGAGTTCATCGACATCTACAAGCTCGCTCCGCAGGTCCTGACTGCAGGCGAGCTCTCCCAGCACCTCTCCAGGGCCGCCTTTACCACGGGCGAGCAGGGAAGGCTTGCCCTCGAGGCGGCCCTTTCCGCGGATGACGAGGTCATGGCGGACCTCGTGGAGAAGTGGCTCTCCAACCTCGAGATCCCCGCCACTGTGAGCGCGCAAATCGGCTGCGAGAGCGGCCATCTCTACCTCGACCTCGACCTTCCGGAGATCGAGGACCTACCCCAGACGACGACCAAGCAGCTCGCCTCGGGCCAGGTGAAGGTCGTCGACAAGACCCAGAAGCAGCTCAAGGAGGAGTACGCGATCTGCGTGCTTGGCCTGGCGTTCTTTATGGCCGCTAATATCTTCGACCTCAACGCCAACATCGTGGAGGTCACGGTCTCCGGCTACACGCAGCGCAGGAACAAGAACGGCGACATGGTGGACGATTACCTCTACTCCGCCAGGTTCCCCAGGGAGCAGCTCCGCGCCACCACGGTGACCAACCCGATCGAGGACATCAACGCCTTCGAGAGTCGTCTCAAGCTCGGGTCGACCTTCTCGTTCGGGTCGATCAACCCGTACTAGCGCAAAAGTTGACAAAGGGACTGTCCCTTTGTCAACTTCCTACGTGCTCGCCAGGGCGGCGCCCGTGCTCTTGACGTGGTTGCCGATAATCTCAGAAACGTCCGAGATTGAGACGAACGCCGAGTGGTCGACCGAGTCAATGACTTCGCGCAGCTCGCGTACCTCGTACTTCGTGATGACGCAGTAGAGGACCTTCTTCTTGCCGCTCAGCATGCCCTCGCCGTCCATGATGGTGACGGTGCGGCCCATGCGGCTGTAGATCTGCTTGCAGATCTCCGTGGCGTCGTCCGTGACGATAAGGGCTGCCTTGACCTGGTCCATCTCGGATTCGACCATGTCGAGCACCTTCGACGTGATGAAGTAGGTGAGCAGTGAGTAGAGCGCGCGGTCGACGCCAAAGAGTATGCCGGCCATGCCGTAGATGATGATGTTCATGCCAAGGACCATCTGTCCCACGGCGAGGTCGGTCTTCCTGCTGACGAGGATGGCCACGGCCTCGGTGCCGTCGAGGCAGCCGCCCCCGCGGATCACGATGCCCACGCCTAGGCCGAGGAGCACGCCGCCAAAGCAAACCGCGAGCAGAGTCTCGCCGGTGGCGTTCGCCCAGCCGTCGAAGAGCTCGACGCACGCGGAGAACGTCGCCATCGAGAAGACGGCGCGCGCGGTAAAGCTGCGGCCGAGCTTGATGCCTCCCAGGATGACGAAGGGCGCGTTCAGGATGACCGTGAGCAGGGCGAGGGGAATGCCCGTCACGTGCGAGATCATCATGCCCACGCCGATGACGCCGCCATCCAGGATAGTGTTGGGGACGAGGAACTCCTCCACGGCGAAGGCCGCGATCGCGGAGCCAAGGGCGAGGAGCGCGTAGTTGATGACGGGATGGGAGGGACGTCGATCCATATGAGATGCCTTTCTGTGTCGTGGGCACAGGTGGTCAGGTCACGGGATTGAGTCTACCCAAAGAACTGGGCGCCACGCGGCGCGAGCGTAGGAGCCACGGCATCTGCTCTCCAAGCAGCGCTGCGTCGCGAGGACCGTCGTCCCTACAGGAACAGCTCGTTTTCCTTTCGCGGGGCACAGGCGGGGCTAAGAGCCTCGGCCTTGGCGGCAACGGCCGCGGCGTTGACCTCCCTGGCGTTGACGGGGCAGATCCTCAGGCAACGCATGCAGCCGATACAGGTCTCGGGGTTGGCGGCGAAGCCGTCCGCGTCGATCGCCTGCACGGGGCACTCCCTTGCGCAGAGGCCGCAGTCGACGCATGCGTCTGTGGGCTGGGGGACGAGGCCGCCACGGCCTCCCTGCTTGTACGGACGATTGCCGGGAATGGCCGGCGTGTCCGTCGCCTCCTCGGCGATGCGCCTGGCGAAGCCCCTGAGCTGCGCGGCATCCGCGGCATCGGGCCTGCCGGTGGCGAACTGGGGGAAGATCGAGTGCTCGGCGATGGCCGCCACCGCGGCGACGACGTTGAAGCCGCAAGCCCTGGCTGTATCCTCCATCTCCGCTAGGGTGTCCTCGAACGCGCGGTTGCCATAGACGCAGATGAGGGTGCACGCCGCGCCGTTGCCGGCGATGCGGCTCAGGCGCTCCGTGGCGATGGTGGGAATCCTGCCGCCAAAGGAGGGCAGGGCGATAAGAACCTGGTCATCCCCGTCGATGGCGCAGGTGGAGAAGTCCTTCTCGGGATCGGCGAGGTCGATGGCCTTGACTTCGCCCTCCCAGCCCTCGGCGAAGGCGCGGGCGACCTTCTCGGTGCCGCCGGTGGGGCTGAATACGATTTCGACGATGCGCACGGCCTCTCCTTTTGGTATTTATGGGAGTACTCTACGTAATGATACAGGGCGGCAGCGGCGCCGCCTGCGGATATATGGAGGCGAATGCGTGATGGCTATGGACGACAGTGCTGCTGCGGCGTCAAGTGGGGCGATGGACATCGGCGGCATGCCGGTGGGTAACGACGAGGCGCCCGTATTGGGAAACCCCGTGCTCGCCGCGATCGAGCGACGTTCGTCCACGCGCTCGTTCGCCAAGGACGCCGAGGGTCGCGCCATTCCCGTGACGGACGAGCAGAGGCTTGCCGTGTTGCATGCCGCGAGCCGCGCGCCCTCCGCCGGCGCCATGATGATGTACTCGATCATCGACATCCGCGAGCAGGCGACGCTCGACCGCCTCTGCGTGCTGTGCGACGGCCAGCCCATGATTTCGCACGCTCCGTGGGCGCTCGTGTTCGTTGTCGACTATGCCAAGTGGATTGACCTGTTCGAGCGTGTTGGCTGCTTCACGGACGAGTTTGCTGAGCGTACGGGCAAGGCGCCGCGCCGCGAGCCGGGCCTTGGCGAGCTGGGAATCGCACTACAGGACACCGTGTGCGCCGCGCAGAACGCCGTGATCGCTGCCGAGGCAGTGGGCCTCGGAAGCTGCTACGTTGGCGACATCCTCGAGAACGCGGAGGAGGTCTCTGAGCTCCTTGGCCTGCCGCCGCACACGCTTCCCCTTAGCATGCTCATCCTGGGCACGCCCGCCAAGGAGCGCCCGGCCATTGGGCATCCGGTGAAGAATCTCGTGATGAGAGAGCGTTATCACCGAGCGACTCCGGAGGAGATGGACGCACAGGTCGCGGAGATGGACGCGATGTTCCGTCCGCATGCGACGGAGGTCGGCGAGCGCGTGCGCGACATCTACACGCGCAAGCACACGAGCGGCTTCATGGCGGAGATGGGCCGCTCGATGGGGGAGTGGCTCCGTCGCTGGTAGGCGGTGCCGATTGGGACGCAGCACCAAGCGGGAGGCCTTGCTGGCACGGGTTGCCCCTGGCGCTTGCAAGTCATATAACAGCTGATAAAAAACGTTGGCTCATGGGGGATGAGGGAGTATGCAGCTGTGGCTGATTGCTGCCTTCGCGTCGGCCTTGTTCGCGGGCGTCGTCTCTATTCTCGCGAAATGCGGGCTCAAGACGATGAACAGCGATGTGGCGACTGCGCTTCGTACCTGTGTTGTCGCCATCTTCACGTGGGTGATGGTGGCGATTGTGGGCTCTGCCGGATCGGTAGCGGCAATCACGCCTCGCTCATGGCTCTTCCTCGCGCTTTCTGGCTTGGCGACGGGTGCCTCGTGGATTTGCTACTTCAAGGCGCTCTCCCTCGGCGACGTCAATAGGGTCGTGCCAATCGATAAGTCGAGCACGCTCATGGCGGTCATCATCTCCATCGTGCTCTTTAACGAGACGAACGACCTTGCCCTGCGTCTTGTGGGAACTCTCGTGGCGACTGTCGGCACGTTCCTAATGATTGAGCGCAAGGCGAACGATGCCGCTCCCGTGAAGGGAGCTGACACGGCTTCTCGCGATAGCTGCCCTGACCGTGCGAGTGGTGATACGAGTCTCATATTTGCCCTGCTTGCAGCCGTGTTTGCGGCGCTTACGTCCGTGCTTGCCAAGGTGGGCATCGAGGGTGTCGAGAGCAACCTTGCCACTGCGATTCGTACGATGTTCGTCCTCGTTATGGCGTGGGTCATCGTCATCGGCAAGGGCAAGCTGAAGCAGGTGCGAGAGATCAATCGCGGGGACTTCGCCTTCCTCGTTGCCTCTGGCATTGCGACCGGTGCCTCGTGGCTGTGCTACTACTACGCCATTCAGATGGGGCAGGTGAGCGTCATCGTGCAGGTGGATAAGCTATCGCTCCTCGTGTCCATCGCGTTTGCGTCCGCCGTCTTTGGAGAGCGTCTTTCACGGCGCGGTACCCTCGGCCTTGCGTTTATCGTGCTAGGAACCGCGCTTGTCGCGGCCTGCGGGTAGATGGGGCTTTGCTCCGCTATTATGCTGTGCCGGGAGGCTGGAAGATGAAACTCGATGAGCTTGAAATTGGCAAAGACGCAGTGATCGCGTCGGTGTCCGCGGACGACGCGGCGCTCCGCCAGCATATCCTCGATATGGGCCTTACGCCTGGTACCGAGGTCACCATGATGAAATACGCCCCCATGGGAGACCCCATGGAGATTCGCCTGCGCGGCTATGAGCTCACGCTTCGCCGTGACACCGCCGCGAGGATCGAGCTCGTTGGTGTGCATGATACGGACACCGCCCCGCGCGTCGCGCCCAAGACGGGCGCCACGGCTCACCCGGCATTGGGTGAGGGCGTGCATCCCCGCAGCGCGACCAAGGCGGTGCCGGAGGGCGAGCCCCTCACCTTCGCGCTCGCCGGCAACCAGAACTGCGGCAAGACGACGCTCTTCAATCGTCTAACCGGCTCGAACCAGCACGTCGGAAACTTCCCCGGCGTGACGGTCGATCGCAAGGACGGACAGATTCGAAATCACCCCGAGGCGACGGTTACGGACCTCCCGGGCATCTATTCGCTCTCGCCCTACACGGGCGAGGAGGTCGTGAGCCGCCAGTTCATCATCGACGCCAATCCCGATGCCGTGATCGACATCGTCGACGCCACGAACATCGAGCGCAACCTCTATCTGACGCTCCAGCTCATGGAGCTCGACCGTCCCATGGTCATCGCGCTCAACATGATGGACGAGGTCACTGCCAATGGCGGCACCATCGACGTGAACCTGCTCGAGAGCCTGCTCGGCGTGCCTGTGGTTCCCATCTCCGCCGCCAAGAACGAGGGCATCGGCGAGCTCGTGGAGCATGCGATGCACGTCGCGCGCTATGGCGAGCGCCCCGGCCGCGTCGACTTCTGCTCGAGCTCCGAGGACGCGCCCGACCACGGCGCGCTCCATCGCTGCATCCACGGCATTGCCAAGCTGATCGAGGACCACGCGCGCGCCGCGTCGATCCCCGTTCGCTTTGCGGCGACCAAGCTCGTCGAGGGGGACGAGCTCGTAATCAAGGCTCTCGGCCTTGACGAGAACGAGCTGCAGGGTATCGGGCACGTTATTCGCCAGATGGAGGAGGAGTCCGGTACGGATCGCTTCTCCGCCCTTGCGGACATGCGCTTCACCTTCATCGAGAGCGTGTGCAGCGCCTGCGTGGTCAAGCCGCGGGAGAGCCGCGAGCACAAGCGTTCCGTGGCGATCGATCGCGTGCTCACGGGCCGCTATACCGCGGTTCCCGCGTTTCTCGCCATCATGGCGCTCGTGTTTTGGCTCACGTTTGGCGTGGTCGGCGCGGCGCTGCAGGGTCTGCTCGAGAACCTCGTCGACGCGGGTATCGAGGCCGCGGACGTGGCGCTTGCGGCGTTTGGCACGAATGAGGTCGTCCGCTCGATGGTGGTCGATGGCGTGCTTACGGGTGTTGGCAGCGTGATCTCGTTCCTGCCCATCATCGTGGTCCTGTTCCTCCTGCTCTCGATTCTCGAGGACTCGGGCTATATGGCACGCGTGGCCTTCGTTATGGATAAGTTCCTGCGTCGCTTTGGCCTTTCCGGGCGCAGCTTCGTGCCGATGCTCGTGGGCTTTGGCTGCAGCGTCCCGGCGATCATGTCGACGCGCACCCTGCCGTCCGAGCACGACCGCAAGATGACGGTCATGCTCACGCCCTTCATGAGCTGCTCTGCAAAGCTGCCGGTCTACGGTCTGCTTTGCGCGGCGTTCTTCCCCAATGCGACGGTCGCCGCGATGGTCGCGCTCTACGTGCTGGGCGTCATCGTGGGCATGGTCGTTGCGGTGATCCTCAACCACACCGCGTTCAAGGGTGAGCCCGTCCCCTTTATCATGGAGCTTCCCAACTATCGTCTTCCTAGCGTCAAGACGACGTTCATGCTCGCATGGGACAAGGCGAAGGGCTTCATCACCAAGGCGTTCACCATCATCTTCGCAGCGTCTGTCGTGATTTGGTTCCTCCAGACGTTCGACATTCGCTTCAACGTGGTCACGGACCAGTCGCACAGCATGCTCGCCAAGCTGGGCGGCCTGATCGCGCCCACGCTTGCGCCGCTTGGGTTTGGCGACTGGCGCGTCTCCACGGCGCTCGTCTGCGGCCTCATTGCCAAGGAGAGCGTTATCTCGACGCTTACGGTGCTGCTTGGCTCGACTTCGGTCGCGGCGCTGTCCGGGCTGTTCACGCCTGCGACCGCCTTCGTGTTCCTCGTCTTCACGCTGCTCTATCCGCCGTGCGTGGCAGCCATCGGCACCGTTCGCTCCGAGTTGGGCGGGCGCTATGCCGCTGCGGTCTTTGCCCTGCAGGTGACGGTCGCCTGGCTGGTGGCGTTCTTGTTCCATACGGTGTTCATGCTGCTGGGGCTTGCATAGACGCGCGGCGGGCTGCGCGACAAACCTGCGGCGGCCGCCCACGCGGCACGACAGCCCTGCGGCGGCAGCCCGCGCGGCGTGCTATTTCTGACGTATGCCAGAAATAGCTTGCAATCTTATTTGGTGGGCGTATTGTATTTCCTGACATATGTCAGGAATGGAGTTGGAGCATATGGCAGGACGTCACCAGAAGGTCAGGAGTGTCGGGATCGAACCCGAGTACCTCGGCTTCTCTCCCGATGGCCTGGCGAGCGGTGATGACCTCACGTTGACCGTCGATGAACTCGAGGTTCTTCGTCTCGTTGATCTTGAGCGCCTGAGTCAGGCGGAGGCTGCGCAGCGCATGGGCGTTGCCCGCGCCACAATCGCCGCCATTTGCGAGCGTGCTCGCGCGAAGACCGCGGACGCCCTGGTCAATGGCCGTCGCCTCGTTATCGCGGGCGGCAACGTCGCCTATGCGTCAGCTTCTTGCGCAGACGCCGAGCCTTGGCCGGCAAAGGGAGAGGGCATCATGAGGATTGCGGTCACGTACGATAACGGCAACGTCTTCCAGCACTTTGGCAAGACCCAGCAGTTCAAGATTTATGACGTGGAGGAGGACAAGGTCGTCTCCGCGGAGGTCGTGAGCTCCAACGGTGCCGGTCACGGTGCCCTCGCGGGCGTCTTGGCGGAGGGCGGCGTCGACACGCTCATCTGCGGCGGTATCGGCGGCGGCGCCATCAACGCGTTGAACCAGGCTGGGATCACCATCTATGCCGGTGGCTCTGGTGACTGCGACGCCCTTGTTGACGCGTTCCTCGCCGGCGAGGTCGAGCAGGTCGAGGGCGCCACCTGCGATTGCCACGGCCATGGCCATGGCCACGAGCACGACCACGAGGGCTGCGGCTGCGGCGGTCACGGCCACGACCACGGCGAGGGTCACGAGGGTTGCAGCTGCGGCTGCCACTAAAGTCGCTGCCGTGGGATTGCGAGCGTAGAGCGCGGCTTTTGTCGGGGCTTCGGCTGTGGTGAGCGTGTGTGATGCGCCGCCAACTTGTATGATGCGCTGCCGGTATGCGTGATGCGCTGCCGGCTTGCGTGACGCGGGGCGCGGGGAGAATTCTTCCCGCGCCCCGTTTTTCAATCTTGTGGCTTCTAAGTCTCGTCTGATCTCCGAGGCCTACTTCTTCTCGAGCGTGATGGCGATGGTGTTCAGGTGGTCGAGCGCGCCCGCCGCGACGGCGGCACGGTCGCCTTTCGCGTACTCGTTGTCACAGGCGATCCAGTCGGCCCATGCCTCGCGCGTGCATTCCATTACGTGCATGTCGAGGATGCGCACGCCGGTGCTCTGGGCAATCATCGCGCGCCACCAGTCGATGTCATGCATGTATTCGAGTTGCTCGGGCGTCCAAGAGGCGAGCAGGCACTCTGGCAGGTTATCGTGACAGTCTTGCTTCATTCCGGGAATGGAGAGATAGAGCTTAGCTCCGGGCCTGAGATAGGGGAGCAGCTTCTCGTCCAGATACCTTGGGTCTCGCCCGTAGTAGTTGTACGAGTCAACGCTGACCACGGCGTCGAAGAAGCTCTCCGCGAAGGGGAGGCCTTTTGACGCGTCCGCCTTGACGGGGTGAATGAGCATGTCGGGCACGCCCATCTCGCGAAAGAACGCTCGGTTTTCGGTGGGGTCGCTCCAAAGATCGACGGCGTAGGTGTCGAGCCCGTACTCGCGTGCGAGCATGACGCTCGTGATGCCAGTGCCGCTGCCGAGGTCGCAGGTGCGGGAGCCTTGCGCAAGATCGGCGTCTGTGAGGAGCTCTTCGCAGAGTTTGAGGGGATTGGGTCCCATGATTTTGGATTGGACGAGGCTGGGGTCAAAGCTGTTTGACCTGGGAAAATTAGACATGAAAGTCCCCATTCATTGTCGTTTGGCGTAAGTTGCGCACGCTATGAATCTGGCATCTGGGCCGGATGCGCTGATTGCACATATGGATCCGGCGCCCGGGGCGGATGCAACGGCTGCATCCGTAGGCGCGGAGCGCGGAATGGGTGTTATGGCTGAGCGTGCGATTAAGCGAACCTAACGAACAAGGACCAAAAAGACATCCCCTAAAGAATCGTGGCGGGCGGTTGCTCGCCTGTTGGAGACATCATATGGCGATGAGCTGACGGGGGAAGTGACAATCCTCCTGAGTGGGGGACAATAGCAACCGTTGGCAATGCCGTCTGAGGGGGCAGCGTGACCCAGATCGACCACATCGAGGTGCGGGGTGCCCGCGTCCACAACCTGAAGAACGTCGACGTCGACATCCCGCTGGGCGAACTCGTGGGCATCGCGGGCGTGTCGGGTTCCGGTAAGAGCTCGCTGGCGCTCGGCGTTCTCTATGCCGAGGGGTCGCGCCGCTACCTCGAGGCGCTCTCGACCTACACGCGCCGGCGCATCTCGCAGGCGGGCAAGGCGAGCGTCGATGACGTGCGCTATGTGCCCGCGGCGCTCGCCCTCCACCAGCGACCCACCGTACCTGGGGTTCGTTCGACATTTGGTACGTCAAGCGAGCTGCTCAACAGCCTGCGCCTGCTCTTCTCGCGCGTGGGAAACCATGTCTGCCCGCATTGCGGCGCCCATGTGCCGCCGTCGCTCAACGTCGCGGCCGAGTTGCCCCTCGTCTGTCCCGAGTGCGGCGAGAGCTTCTTCGGCCCGGGTGCGGAGGACCTCGCGTTCAACAGCGGCGGAGCCTGCCCTGCCTGCAGCGGCACGGGCATCGTGCGCACCGTCAACCGCGCGGCGCTCGTTCCGGACGAGTCCAAGACCATCGACGAGGGCGCCGTGGTGGTGTGGGGTAGTCTCATGTGGGACCTCATGAAGCAGGTCTGCGGCGCCATGGGCGTGCGCACTGACGTGCCGTTCTGCGAGCTCACGCCCGCGGAACGCGAGATGGTCTTCGACGGCCCCGCCGAGAAGCGCCACATCCTCTATAAGTCCAAGAAGACGGACGACTTCGCCGAGCTTGACTTCACCTATTACAACGCCGTACGCACGGTCGAGAACTCCCTTGCCAAGGCCAAGGACGAGAAGGGCCTCAAGCGCGTCGAGAAGTACCTCGTGGAGGCGCCCTGCCCGGAGTGCGGGGGAACGCGCCTGTCCGCCGCGGCGCGCGGGCCCCTCGTGCGTGGCATCAACCTCGCCGAGGCCACGCGGATGACGCTCGCGGAGCTCGACGAGTGGGTGGCGGGCGTCCCGGAGAGCCTTCCCGCCGAGATGCGCCCGATGGCGGCATCTATCTGCGATTCCTTCAAAAGTACGGCGCGCCGTCTGCTCGAGCTCGGCCTAGGCTACCTCTCGCTCGACCGCGCGGGCTCGACGCTCTCCACCGGCGAGCGCCAGCGCGTGCAGCTCGCGCGATCCGTGCGCAACCGCACCACGGGCGTGCTCTACGTGATGGACGAGCCCTCGATTGGCCTGCACCCCGCGAACGTCGATGGCCTTCTCGGCGTGATGCGCGACTTGATTGCTGACGGCAACTCCGTCGTGATGGTCGACCACGACACGAGGGTCCTCGCGGCGGCGGACCATATCATCGAGATGGGTCCCGAGGCAGGCGCTGGTGGAGGTTGCGTGTTGGCGCAGGGAAGCGTGGCCGAGGTGGCCCAGAACCCAGAGTCGCTCATCGGCCCTTACCTCTCGGGCGGTAAGCGCGTTGCGGCGAGGTGTCAGGCAAGCGCTGACACCATGTTTGACCTGGGGCGCATTCACCTTGAGTCAACTGGTCTCCATACGGTGAGGCCCTTCTCGGTGGACGTTCCACGGGGGCGTCTCGTTGCCGTGACGGGCGTGTCGGGTTCTGGCAAGACCACGCTCGTGCTCGAGACACTCATACCGGCGCTCGCGGCGGCCGCGTCTGGCGAGGCTCTTCCCGCCCACGTGACGGCGCTCGATGCCGAGGGCATCCGCCGAGCGAACCTCATCGACGCCACACCGATTGGCGTCAACGTGCGCTCGACGGTGGCCACGTACTGTGGCGTGCTCGATGACCTGCGCCGTGTCTACGCGCGCACGGACGCCGCGCGCGAGCTCGGTCTCAAGGCTGGCGACTTCTCGTACAACACGGGAAGTCTCCGCTGTCCCACCTGCGACGGCACGGGTCAGATCTCTCTTGACGTGCAGTTCTTGCCGGACGTGGACATCGCCTGCCCGGATTGCCATGGCGGCAGGTATGGCGACCGCGCTACCGCTATTCGCAGGGCGGAGAAGGGCGTCGTTGGTGCCGGTCTCAGCCTGCCGGAGCTCCTGGCGCTCTCCGTTGACGAGGCCCTGCCGCACGTCGCGGACATCAAGCGTGCCCATGAGAAGCTTCAGACCCTCCATGACCTGGGGCTGGGTTACCTTACGCTTGGCGAGGCGACGCCCGCGCTCTCCGGCGGAGAGGCCCAGCGCCTTAAGCTCGCGAGCGAGATGGGCCGCGGTCAGGAGGATGCCGTCTTCGTGTTTGACGAGCCCACGATCGGCCTGCATCCGTGCGACGTCGAGGTCCTTCTCGGCGTGTTCCAGCGCCTGGTGGAGCAGGGCGCCACGGTCGTCGTCATCGAGCATGACCTGGACTTTATTGCCAATGCGGACTATGTGATAGACATGGGCCCCGGAGGAGGCGAGCAGGGCGGCCGTATCGTCGCTTGCGGCACGCCCGGTGAGGTCGCGGCGAATCCGGACAGCCTGACGGGCCACTACCTGCGCCCCTAGCGCGCGGGCGCGCGAACGGACGAGAACGGGGCGCCACCCGCCGTTGGGTGACGCCCCGAATTCGTTTGACCCATGGGGGCTTTGGCTGCCGAGCGGCGCCCTACTCGCCCTTCTCCGTGTGCTCGGCCTCCCAGCTCGCCTGGCGCTCGCGGACGTCGCCCATGGTGAGCGTGTCGCCGTGGCGCACGAACAGCACGGGGATGATCGCGAGTGCGGCGAAGGTGGCGCCGTAGAGGTAGAGCTGCGCGTAACCCACGAACTGCATGACGGCGCCAGAGAGGATCGGCGTGATGACCTGGGCGGCCATGCTCGCGGTGTAGTAGTAGCCTGTGTACCTGCCGGTGGTCTGCGTGCTCGCAAGCTCGACGATCATCGGGTAGATGGTCAGCGAGACGGTCGCGGTGCCGATGCCAAAAAGGATCGTCCAGAGGTAGACGATGGGCGAGAAGGTCGTGCTGAGCGAGATCAGCACGCAACCGAGGACCATGAAGACGAGGCCGATGTAGGTCGTGCGCTTGCGGCCGATGTGGCAAGCGACCGAGGCCATCGGCATGTAGGCAACGAGGGCGGCAAGGGTTGCCGCCGTCTGGACCATGGCGTAGCTGCCACCCTGCATGCCCCAGACCGCGTCAGCGTAGCGAGAGAAGCCGCTGGAGATGGCGTTCTGCGACATGAAGTAGAAGAAGACGCAGACGAGCACGCAGAGGAGGGACCTGCGAATCGCTGGGTTGGTCTCGCGCTCCTTGCCGCCTTCGTCGGACGCGTCGATCTCCTCCTCGGGAATGCCCAGCTCGGCGCTTTCGCGGTGCATGGCCGCGACCTCCTTGGGCTCGTTGAAGCAGACGACGAAGATGGCGGTCGTCAGGATGGCCATGCCGGAGATGACGAAGTAGACGGGGCGATAGTCCGGGTTGTCGACGGCGGGAACCAGCACCGAGATTGCCACGAGGATGAACACTCCGCCGACTGCCGCCATAAGGGAGTTGAAGGCGTCGGCCTTGCTGCGGACGGGGCGCGGCGTGACGTCGGGCATGAGGGCGACGGAGGGCGCGCGGTAGGTGGAGAGCGCGAGCAGCGTCAGCACGAGGACCGCCATGAACAGCGGCAGGTTCTTCCAGGTGTTGGCGATGGCGATCATCGGGATGAGCAGCGCCGCGATGAGCGAGCCGACCACGATGAAGGGCGTCCTGCGTCCCCACTTGGTGTCGAGCTTGTCGGACAGGTAGCCGGTGAGCGGCAGCATGAACAGCGCGAGGATGTTGTCGAGCGCCATGAAGAAGCCCGTCGCGGTGTCGCCAAGGCCAAACGTGTTCTTGAGCATCAGCGGGATGAGGCCGTCGTAGGCCTGCCAGAAGGTGAGGGCGCCCATGAAGGGGAGCGTCACGAGGATGGTGCGCCTCCAGTCGAGGCTGGTCAGGCTGCGCGTCTTCTTGGCGCACGACGCCTTGGTCTGAACTGCTTCCTGCATGTTTGTCTCCTATTGGTTAGCGTCGTTTGGTGATTGAGTGGATGAGGCGGCACGCGAGGGCCGTGGTGGCGGCCACGCACGCAATCAATGTGGGCATGCGGAAGGCCTCTCGAGCCTCCTCGGCGGTGACGGGCGTCGTCGAGGAGATCTTGTCGCGAAGCGGGTGAGGGGCCTCGGCGCTCACGAGTGTGCGGTAGTCGAGCAGGTGGGTCTCGAAGGAGGCTGGGTCATTTTCGGTGAAGGTGAAAACGCGGGCGGCGCGCTCGATCGAGGGGCCGTAGCTTCCGAAGCCAGCCGTTGGGGCATAGCCAAGGCGCATGCCCCTGTAGCGTATGACCAGCGTGTTCTTGTGGTCGTGGCCGAAGAAGACGCCGAGGAAGCTGCCCTGCTTCGAGAGCGCGTCGAACTCGCCGGAGTCTGCGCCCGGGCAGCAGACGGGCTCGCGTAGGGTGCCAGACTCAAGGTAATCCTCGGCACAGACGAGCTTCAGGTGTGGGGTGTAGTGGGCCCTGTAACCAGGGATGCCCTTCTCGTCCGCGCGGGCCGGGCGGAGGCATTCGTAGACCTGGGGGAGCGGTATGTGCTGGAAGAGGATGCCGGGTACGGAGTGGCCCTTCTCCTCGGCCAGGCGGTCTGCGGTGCCAGTGAGCCAGTCGAGCGTCTCTGTCGGGAAGGCCTCGTAGCCGCCACCGATGTCGCCTGCGCCGGAATCCGCGAGCCAGATGGCGAGACGGGCGTCGCCGCTCTCGTTTGAGGCGAGGATGGGAAGGCAGAGCGTGCCGGGACAAAGCTCGGCCCACGCGGTCGCGTTGAGGCAACCGGGTTGGGCGCGATAGAACGCCTCTTGCGCGGCGTTGTCGAGGCCACACTGGCGATCGTGGTTGCCGTAGGTAGCGACGAAGGGGATGCCGCGGGAGACCATGGGCGCGCACATCTGCTCGATGGTGTGCTGCGTGAGGGCCTCGATCTCCTGCGGAGACTTGTGGCGGAATGCAGGAGCGTAGCCCTTGACCTGGTCGCCGGTCAGGACGACGAGGTCGGGCCGCTCTGCGTCAAGCGCGGCTGCCATCAGCGCGAGTGAGTCTGGGCTTACGGGTGCTACGTCCTGGATGTCGGCAAATTGCATGACACGGAAGGTGCCGTCGGGACGAAAGTGCGGCAGGTTGTTCTTATCGCCAGCAAGAGGCATGTATCCCACCTGTTTATCTCGGGTATGGCCTGGTAGTGCGCACTGATGGAGCACAATGATGCGCGCGGCGTTTATGGTCTGTGAAACGCGTGCGACAGGGTTGTGTAAGGAGTGCGCCGTATCGGCCGTTGACGTTATCCACATGTGGCTGCAAGGTGCGTGCAGCTATGCTCATCGTGGCATAACCTCGGGAGATAAAACCCAGCTAAGGGGAAGTATCACATGTTCTTCCCCTGCCGTTCAGCATCAGAAAAACGAACGCCCCGCGCAGAACAAACCTGAAAAAGGGACAGTCCCTTTTGCAGGTGGCGGGGAGGGTAACGGAGTTGACAAAGGGACAGTCCCTTTGTCAACTTTTGCTGATGGAGGCGGGGCGAGGAGGCCGCACGAAGGCCTCGCGAGGGGCAGAGCGAAAGTATTGCGTGGCGCCGCACGAAGGCCTCGCAGAATCGACTGCATGGCGCAAAGGGGACGTATGATTTTGTATTTCAGTGCGACAGGGAATAGCCGCCATGTCGCGGAAGCCATCGCCACACGCGTCGGGGACAGGGCCGTCTCGGTTGAGTCGTATAAGGACGAACAGCACCCTTGCATTGCTGTTGACGACGGTGGTTACCTCGGGTTTATTTGCCCAACCTATTGCTGGGGCATGCCTACGCCCGCGGTTGACTTCCTGGGGCGCACGAGCTTCGACGTGCCTGCGAGCGCCTACGTCTTCACCGCCACGACGTTTGGCACGACCTCGGGTCAGACCACGCGCTTTGCGGCAGACCTGTTGCACGAGAAGGGCGTTGATGTTGGGGCGCAATTTGGCGTTCAGATGCCGGACACATGGACGCCGATGTTTGACCTGTCAGACGGCGCTCGGGTTGCCGCGGTCAATGCCCGCGCGGACGAGTGGATCGACAAGTGCGCCGATATGGTGGCTGGTCGCGTCAAGGGTAGCCACGGGCTTCGCGCGGTGCCCACCTTTGCCGCGAGGCTCTACTACCGTTTCGGCCTCCCAACCTGCGAGGACACGAGTAAGTTCACCGTTGACGCGGGGGCGTGCGTGGGCTGTGGCCTGTGCGCGAGGCGTTGTCCCACGGATGCGATCAGGATGCGTGGCGGTATGCCCGCATGGGTGAAGCCGTCATGTGCCGCCTGCTTGCGTTGCCTACACAGCTGCCCCAAGTTTGCCATTCAACGCGGCCATAAAACGCGAGCTCACGGCCAGTATCATCACCCGTAGAGTTGACAAAGGGACTGTCCCTTTGTCAACTCCCGCTGGCCTGATCGCCGGGCAACCTGAAAAAGGGACAGTCCCTTTTTCAGGTGCGCCGTGCTCGCTAGAGGGCGTTGTCGCGAAGCCACTCGATGATGTCGCCGGACTCGTAGAGCGGCTTGCCATCGATGAAGAGACAGGGGACCTGGCGCTTGCCGCCGATGGCGATCAGCGTCTCCGCGGCGCTTTCATCGGCCACGATGTCTCGCAGCGGTATGGTGATGTTGTTCTCGCTCATGAAGTTCATGACCTTGATGCAGTAGGGGCAAGTGGGCTTCATGAAGAGCTCGAGCTCGTGGGTCATGTTCATGGTGCTCCAATCGTTGGGTTGGGACGGGAAGTCTACGGCTGATTATTCCCGCATCGCGGGCCATCGTGTCGGGCGTTGACCGAAGCGGTGCACCGTGCCGTCCCCTCCCGAGCCGTTCCCCTATGTCCCTTCCAAGTCATCGCGTACCCGCCATGCGAAGCGGGATAATCAACCACGAGAGTTATCCAGATTGCCCCAGAGAGAAGGAGCGTAATCATGCTTGGAAACTTCACGTACTACAACCCCGCCAAGCTCATCTTTGGCAAGGATGCCATGACCGCCCTGACCGCGGAGCTCGAGAAGTACGGCAAGACCGTCCAGCTTGTCTACGGCGGCGGCTCCATCAAGAAGAACGGCATATATGACCAGGTCATCGCCGCACTCGAGGCGGCGGGCAAGACCGTCGTCGAGGATGCCGGCGTCATGCCCAACCCTACGGCCCAGAAGCTTCGCGAGGGCGCGCGCATCGCTCGCGAGAACGACGTCGACTTCATCCTCGCGGTGGGTGGCGGCTCGTGCATCGACTACTCGAAGGCGGTCGCCGTCTCCAAGAACCTGCCCGAGGGCGAGGATCCCTGGGACGTCTACTACGCTCGCTCCGAGGAGCCCTCGCCGGATATGGACGTCGTGCCCGTGGGCTCCGTCCTCACCATGGTGGGCACTGGATCCGAGATGAATTGTGGATCGGTCATCACCAACCGCGAGTGCGGCATGAAGATCGGCCACGTCTACTCGGATGACCGCGTCTGGCCGCGCTTTGCCGTGTTGAACCCGGAGTTCACCTACAGCCTGCCGCGCTACCAGATGGTTGCCGGCATCTTCGACATCATGAGTCACATCTGCGAGCAGTACTTCTCCGGCACGGATGACAACACGAGCGATTACCTATCCGAGGGCCTTATGCGCAGCCTCATCGTTTCGAGCCGCGCGGCCGTGGCAAATCCCGAGGATTACGAGGCTCGCTCGAACATCATGTGGACGGCGACCTGGGCGCTTAACAGCCTCGTGGCTCGTGGCAAGACCGAGGATTGGGAGGTCCACATGATCGGCCATGCCGTGGGGGCCGTGACGGACGCCACGCACGGCATGGCACTCGCCGCGGTGGCGCTGCCGTACTACCGCCTGATCATGCCTTATGGCCTCGAGAAGTTCGCGCGCTTCGCCGTCAACGTGTGGGGCGTCGATGCATCCGGCAAGACGACGGAGGAGCTCGCCTCCGCCGGTCTTGCCGCCATGGAGGCCTGGATGCGCGAGATCGGCTGCGTCACGAGCATCGCCGAGCTGGGCGCAAACGAGTCCAACCTCGATGCAATCGCTGACGCGACGTTCTTCATGGAGGGCGGCTATCACGTCCTCAATCGTGACGAGGTCCTCGACATCCTCCGCGCGAGCCTTGCCGCAAAGTAGCGAAAGCGGGCGGGCGCCTCGGCGCCGTTGCCTGGCGTGCTGCCAAACCTGCCAAACCTGCAAAACCTGCAAAAGGGACAGTCCCTTTTGCAGGTTCGTCGCCCGTCCGAGAGTTGACAAAGGGACTGTCCCTTTGTCAACTCCATGGCGCATATAATGGGGCGTTCGTGACTAGGCTGCAACGGAGACGAGGACCAACGTGATTTTGTCGCTGGCACCCATGGAAGGCGTGACGGGATACGCGTTTCGCAAGGCGCACGCTGAGTGCTTTGGCGAGCTTGACCGCTACTACACGCCCTTCCTCGTTCCTCCCAGGCTCGACTTCCCGTTCGCCAACCGTTACGCCAAGGAGCTCTGTCAGGAGGGCGATGAGGCCCTTGACGTGGTGCCCCAGCTCCTGACCAAGAACGCCGACGAGTTCGTTTGGGCGACGCAGCTTCTGTCGGAGATGGGCTATGCCGAGGTCAACCTCAATGTCGGATGTCCGTCGGGAACCGTGGCCAACAAGGGCCGGGGTGCGGGCTTTCTGCGTGATCTCGCTTCTCTCGAGGCGTTTCTCCAGGATGTCTGCGTGAGGTCCGCGCTTCCCGTCTCTGTCAAGACGAGGATCGGCTTTGCCAATGACAACGAGTTCGAGGAGATTCTCGAGACGTACTGCCGCTGTCCCATTGCGGAACTCATCGTCCACCCGCGCGTACGGGCGGACTTCTACGATGGCGCTCCGCGTAGGAAAGCCTACGGCGAGGCGCTGACGAAGGCGCCGTTTCCCGTTGCCTACAACGGAGACATCTTCAGCGTCGCAGACATCGAGAGCCTGGTTGCTGCCTATCCGGAGACGCGCCACGTGATGCTCGGCAGGGGAGTCGTGGGCAACCCCGCTCTCCCGCGCATGATCAAGGGCGGCCCCGCAGCCACGGCCGATGAGCTCGAACGCTTCCATGACGTGCTCTTCCACACGTATGAGGAGCGGATTGGCGGCAACGCGGTGTTCCGCATGAAGGAGTGGTGGTCTTACGCCAAGGAGCTCTTCGTTAGCCCCATCTCCGTGCAGCGCGCGGTGAGAAAGCTGAAGCGCGTCGACGAGTACGAGGCGGCCGTGAGCAAAATATTCCGCACGGAGGAACTCGTGGCGGATAGGATTGGCTAGCAGGACGCTGACGCGGGGAGAGTCGGCGGAGGCGCCGACACGCTGAGCTGATTGGCTTGTCAGGTCGTATTCAAGCTGGTAACGGGCCTGTCTGACGGAGCGGAGGAGTCACATGACCTCGAACGTCATCTCTCGAGAAGAGCTTCTTGAGGAGGCGTACCGCATCGCTGATGCCCAGGGCGTCTCGGCGCTTTCCGTTCGCTCCCTCGCCCGGGCGAGCCACGTGAGCGTCGGCACGATTTACAACCACTTCTCGTCAAAGGACGAGCTGACGACGTCAACCATCGAGCTCTACTTTAAGCGCGCCGTCTTTGACGAGTTTTGCACGCTGGATACCGGCAAGGGCTTCGTCGACTACTGCGAGGATCTCTATGCGTCGCTGACCAAGCTGGTCGAGCGCTTCAGGGAGCGTTGGCTGCGCGGCGCCGTGGTGCTTCCCGCTTCCGAGAAAGCCGCCGCCCACCTGCGCGAGCGCGAGATTCTCGACCACGCGCTTCATGGGCTTGCCGAGGTGTTCGCGGCGGATCACGCCATAGTGTCTGATCTGCCCGAGGGCCTCGGCGCGATGGCCGTGAGCCGTTTCACGCTCGACAACATGCTCGCCGCGCTTCACGCTGATGCGGAGGGGTGCCCGGTGCTCTTCGGTCTTCTCCGCAGGGCGCTGTATGACGCGGCGGAATGAACAAGATGCGGTGGATGTTCACTTGCGGCGGTCTCACAATCTTTTTTTGCCGGCAGAGAAAGACTCTCGCCGGTCAGAAATCGATTATGGGAGGCATTCAGACCTTATGAATCCACTGGTTATGGCGGCATCCGCAGCAATCACGCTCGCTCTCGTCTTCTACACCATCGGCGTCTTTGGAGAGGCTCGCGCTGGCTCGCTGCAGAAGAAGCATCTCATCCTGTTTTGGATCGGTCTTGCGTGCGACACAACGGGCACGACCATCATGACTTCCATCGCGCGTTCCTCGCATGGCGCGGGTTCCCCGCTCCACGCGATTACCGGTGCGCTCGCCATCGTCCTCATGCTCTTCCATGCCGTCTGGGCGACCTTCGTCCTTCTCCGTGGCGATGAGAAGAGCCGTGAGGGCTTCCACAAGCTCAGCGTTGGCGTGTGGCTGATCTGGCTTGTTCCGTATTGCGTCGGCCTGATGGTCGGCATCCCCGCCATTCATCTGAGTGATACCGCGACGCTGGTCGTCTCGGTGCTCATACCTGCGGCGATAGGCGTGGTTCTTCGCATGCGCGGCGGCGATCGTGCCTAGGGTGTGCGCTCCTGACGACATGGCCCTGGCGGCCTAACAATCCTGATGACATAGCCCTAGCGGCCTAACAATCCTGACGACATGGCCCTAGCGGCCTAACAAAAAGAGGGGGTGCCCAGGCACTCCCTCTTTCGCCTGTCTGATCGAAGCTCGTCCGGCGGATGAACTGTCTGGCGGGTGAGTCTCCAAACGGAAGATTCGCCTAGCGGGCAACTCGCCTAACGGGTGACTCCCCCGGCGGGCAAATTGCCTAGCGGATGAAGTTAGTGGCGGGGCCTCGCTCGGCATCGGGAGCTTCGATGCCGGCTGCCTTGCCCGCCTCTATGCAGCGCAGGATCCAGGCCATATTGTGGGCGAGGTTGCGCATGGTGCGCAGACCCTCCTCGTCCTGGACGGCCTCGCCGGGCGTGCATCCATGGACGTTGTTCCAGTACGTGGAGGCAACGACCGGCATCTGGTTGATGGTGAAGTACTTGTTGAGCACGTCGAACGACGCCGTGGTGCCGCCGCGGCGAGCGATCGCGATGGCCGCTCCGGGCTTGTGACAGAAGGCGTTCTTGCCCGCGTAGAAGGCGCGATCGAGAGCGCACAGGATGCGTCCCGAGGGGTGCGCGTAGTAGACGGGCGTGCCAAAGACGAAGGCGTCTGACCCCTCGGCCTTCTCGATCAGCTCGTTTACGACGTCGTTATCGAACGCGCAACGATTGTTGAGCTCGGAGCACTTGCCGCAGGCAATGCAATCGTTAACGGGCTTGGTGCCGAGCCATAGCGTCTCGGTCTCTAGACCCTCTGCCTCAAGCGTGCGGGCGACCTCCGCGAGGGCTGCCGCGGTGTTGCCGTCTTTGCGCGAGCTTCCGTTGACAAGAAGAACCTTCATCTCGAACTCCTCCTAGGAAGTAATCCCTACGCTGTCATGCTACAGCAGCGAGATGACCTCGTCGGCGCTGGCGTCGATGAGAATTGATTGCGTGTCGATTTCGACCGGCGCTGCCGTCTCGCCAAGGTTCACGCACGCATAGGTGGCGCGAGGGTTTGCCGCGGTCATCTTCCAGAAGGGGTACTTGATGATTCCCGGCGTGTTGCCACCCACTCCCAGCTCGAGGAACAGCGTGCTCATGCCTTCGTGACGCCGAAGATAGTCGCCATAGCGCGAGGCGGCTCTGTGCCAGCCCTTGTCTTCCGCGAACGTGCCATCGCAGCGCAGGTTCATTGTCATGGGCGCTCCGCAATTGGGGCAGTGGGGGATGAGCTCGCTGGGGATTCGCAGATTCTGCTGCCGTTCGACCATGGCACGGATGGTCTTCTCGTTGTCCCAGGTCTCCTGGCAGCATGGACGGCTGCACTGGAACAAGCCGTAATCGCCTTGCGTATAGAAGAGACGCTGCTTGTCGAATCCTGCGCGCTGGAAGCAATGGTCAACGTTTGTGGTGAGTACGAAGTAATCTCGGTCGCACACGAGGGAGAGTAGTTGCTCGTAGACGGGTTTGGGTGCAGGCTCGTAGCGGTTGCACATGACGTAGCGGCTCCAGAAGGCCCAGTACTCCTCGAGCGTATCGTACGGATAGAATCCGCCGGAGTACATGTCCGAAAAGCCGTAGCGTTTTGCGAAGTCGCTGAAGATGCGCTCGAATCGCTCTCCTGTGTACGTGTAGCCAGCGGCAGCGGAAAGACCTGCGCCCGCGCCAATTACCACGGCCTCCGCCGTGTCGAGCGCGGTCGCGAGTCTATCGAGTTGCGCCGACAAGCTCCTGGTAGATTGCCTCGTCATCCGGGAGAAATACATCAAATACCACCTTGAGCCTGGAATCGTTGTGGGAGAGGTGCCGGCGGACAGCTTCTGTGGCTACGCGCGCTGCGGCTTTTTGCGGGTAGCCGAAGACGCCGGTCGAGATGCAACAGAATGCGATGCTGTCCAAGCCGCGTCTGCTTGCCTCGACAAGGCAGCTTTCGTAGCAGCGCCTCAGGAGCAGTTCCTCGCGAGGGCCGGGGTTGTGGCTTGGCACGATGGGCCCCACGGTGTGGAACACGCAGCGCGAGGGAAGGTTGTAAGCGGGCGTGACCTTCACTCGCCCCGTGGATTCGGCGTGGCCTTGCGCGTCCATGAGCTGGGCGCAGGTCTCGCGCAACTGCATCCCGGCATACGTGTGTATCGCATTGTCGATGCAGCTGTGGCCAGGCACGAAGCAGCCGAGCATCTGGTCGTTCGCGGCGTTGACGATTGCGTCTGCGGCGAGCAGCGTGATGTCTCCGCGCCACACGGCGATGCGGTCGCGGAAGGCGAGCGTGTCGATCTGGGTAGCACCACCGCGTTCGATGAGCCTCTGCGCGAGGTAAGCATCTTGGATGGCGAGGACCTCCGGCGCCAACGGCTCGGGCGGCCTTACGTTCATGAGGGCGCGCAGGAGGCGCCTTTGGTCATCGGCGTCTGCGGGGATGGCAATCTCCGTCCCGTCGGGTCTCTCGGCAAGAAGCGTCTCGATCAGGAAGAGCCTTCGCTCGGATTGGTTCATCGGCGGTGTGCGTACCTCCGCCACTAGTCGACTTCCTTCCAACACTGCGGGTCAGCGGCGTACATGTTGCCCGTGTAGCCATACGTCACGGCGGGGCAGCCGCGGCACCAACCGAACAGCTCGCACTTCGAGCACTTCTCGAACTTGTCGAACTCGCGCTTCTCTTCCATTGCGGGCGAGAAGAGCAGCTGCTCGAGCGTGTTCTCGGAGACGTTGCCGATCTTGCTCTCCATGCGGCGGCAGGCGTAGACGTCTCCCGTCGGCAGCACCGTCATGTGCCCCGTGCCGCAGTGGCATCCGTCATAGATGACGCCGGGCTTAGCGCCCTCGGGAATCTTGAAGCGGCCCTGCTCCCAGCGAAGGAGCGTCCAGAGATAGTCCTTGAGCTGGAAGAACGTCTTGCAGCCGTGCGACTGGTGGTAGTCCATGCGCTCCTGGGCGGCAAGAAGGACTTTGCGGTACTCGAGCGGCTCCATGTGGAACTCGTCGCGCTTCTGGCCCGAGGTGGGGCAGTAGCGTCCGAAGGCGAACACGTCCACGCCTAGGCTCGCGACGAGGTCGATGAGCTGGGGAAGCTCGTGGGCGTTCATGCTGGACACCGTGTTCATGATCGCTACCCAGATGCCCGCTCGCTTGAGGCATTCGATGGCGCGCAGGGTTTCGACAAAGGAGCCAGGCTTGCGGAAGTAGTCGTGCGTGGACTCCAGGCCGTCAAGCGAGAGTTGGTACTTACGGCAGCCGAGTGCCTTCATGCGCGCGCAGACCTCGTCATCGAGATGGAAGGGGTTGCCCATCACGCACCACATGAAGTCGCGCTCGTGGAGGAGCTCCGCCAGACGCCAGAAGTCCGGATGCAGGATGGGGTCGCCGCCGGTGACGTAGAAGTACGGCTGACGGCCAAGTCGCTCGCACAGGGCTTGCGCTTGATTCACGACCTCGATTATCTGCTCCCACGGCATGCGCTTGAAGCCGGCGCACTCGCCGTTGGCAAAGATGTAGCAGTGCTTGCAGCGCTGGTCGCACTCATCGGTGATGTGCCACTGGAATGCGAACGCGGGTTTGACCTTGGGGCGGGAGTCCATCGTCTCCTCAACCTCCTTGAATCTAGAGACGCTCGACGGCGCCGACGGGACAGTTCTTAAAGCAGGCGCCGCAGTGCAGGCAATGCTCTGGTTCGATGCGGTATGCGTCTCCGGCGGCGATGCATTTCTGCGGGCAGTGGGCAAGGCATGCGCCGCACCCGATGCATGTGTTCGGATCGATGCGGTACCCCCTTGCTTGCACCTGCGCCTTGCCGAGCGAGAAGACGGCGCGCTCGATGGGGTGCACACCCAGGTTGAAGTAGTCGAGCGTGATGTCTCGAACTTCGAAGATGATGCCAATCTCACGCGTATTTCCCGGATAGACGTTGGCGAGGTAAGGCTGCTCGGCAAAGATCGTGTCGATCCACTTTGCCTGTTCGTCTTCTGCGGCCGGCGTGGCGGTGCCGCTCATGCGAATCATCTCGTTGAACCGCGTGTGGACCATGGTCTGGATGCGGCCGTCGGCCTCAAGCTGACGAACCATCTCTTTACCTCGCGCGGTGAAGAAATAGATGGCATCGGGCTCGTAATGGACGGCGC